>Ga0126384_10000099_pt1 | contig 37225 bp, 34 predicted proteins | sample PanSoiMetPlot_36_FD_92543 | JGI IMG/M metagenome (GOLD analysis project Ga0126384, IMG submission 92543) | Tropical forest soil microbial communities from Panama - MetaG Plot_36 | ecosystem: Environmental > Terrestrial > Soil > Tropical forest > Bulk soil | place: Panama | collected 2016-02-17 | reverse complement strand
AATCAGCTATAATCAGCTATCAGTAATCAGTAATTAGCAATGAAGTTAGTTGTCATTCATGCGATTTCGTTCTTCGTGTATGCTCTTCGACTCATCAGATAACCACCACTGGACAGCTGATTTCTGATGCTGACTGCTGATTGCTGATTACTCGAAAGGAGCGTTCTTATGCATCCCCGAATTCAAGAAGTTCTTGATTATCTTGATAGCACCCGCGCGGACCTTGACGATGCCGTGCAGAGCGTTGCGCCGGACCGCCGCGATCAACGACCGGCGGAGGATCGCTGGTCCGTTGCGGAGATCCTGGATCATCTCCACATTGCTGAGAGAAAAACGGTCAAGCTCATAACGATTGCCCTCGAGGCAGCAAAGGCAAAAGGACTGGCTCAGGAAACAGAGACAGGCGCCGTTCTTGATACGGTGCCGAGAGCGCGAATTAGCAATCGCGCTGCGCGCGTTTCTGCGCCCGAGGCCGTGATGCCGCGATCTGATATAGATGCAGCTTCTGCATGGGCAGCCTTGCAGCAATCCAGAGAGAAAATGCGCGCTGCGGCTGCAGCTGGAGACGGTTTCGCATTGAGCGAGGTGAAACAGCAGCATCCAGCGCTGGGATTAGCTGATCTTTATCAATGGATGATTTTTCAGGGCGCTCATGAAGCGCGGCATACGGCTCAGATTAGGGAAATAGCGCAGCAGGGGAATTAGAACCAAAAGGACCAAAAGAACGAAAAGGACCAAAGAACAAAGTACAAAGTTCGTCTTTATGCGACGACCATCGTACCGGTTCCGCTGTCGGTGAAGACTTCGGATAGCAGAGCATTGCGGTTGTTACCGCTAATGATGTGGGCGCTGTGCACTCCGCGACGCAGCAGTGCCGCGATGCTTTGAAGCTTTGGAATCATGCCGCCGCTTGCCTGGCCCGAGCTAATCAACTCCTCAGCCTCACTTGCTGTCAATCGCGAGAGTTTTGTCTGTGGTTCGCCGGCGCGCAAATACAAGCCATCAACATCTGACAGCAGAATCAGCTTTTCAGCGCGCAACTGCACGGCTATTTCAGCCGCGATCGTGTCGGCGTTGATATTGAACACGGCCCCATCCGCATCTGCGCCCAACGAAGAGACAACCGGCAGATAGCCATGATCGAGCAAAACCGTGAGCAAGCGAGCGTTGATTTCCACTACATCGCCCACGTTTCCGAAGTCCACCCGCTCCCGAGCACCCGTCTCGCGATTGAGAACTTCCTTCGGAGGGCGACGTTCCGCGTGCACAATGTTTCCATCCACACCTGAAAGTCCCACTGCTTCTACACCGCGTTGTCGGAGCGCTGCGAGAATGTCGGTATTGATCTTGCCGGCAAAGATCATTTTGGCCATCTCGAGCGTGGCATCGTCGGTAACACGTCGTCCATCGATGATGGTTTGTTCGATTCCGAGTTTATTCGCAAGTTCGCTGAGCTGTTTGCCACCTCCGTGGACCACGCAAAGGTGAATGCCAACCTGATGAAGAAGAGCGAGCTCCTCTGCCAGTGAAGTCAGGTTGTCGCGGTCCTCTGTTACTTTTCCTGAGAGTTTGACGACAAATGTTTGCCCCGCGAAACGCTGAATATAGGGGAGCGCCTCCCGCAAAAGATCCAGCCGCAATTGATCGCCGATGTGTGTGGTATTAGTCATGAACTCTTAGCCGCGGATGAACGCAGATTCAAATTAATAAGCACTCACGAAGTATAAGCACCTTGCTCACAATCAAATCGTCCACTGTCACGGCGCAATTAATTCCTGGATATCCGCGTATATCTGCGTTAATCCGCGGCTAATTGTTCCCAAGCAGGCGTGTTAGGATTGCTTTCTGCGCGTGAAGCCGATTTTCTGCTTCATCAATGATCACTGACTGTGATGAATCGATGACGCTGTCAGTAACTATGACGTTCCGGCGCACGGGGAGACAGTGCATGAATATAGCGTTGTTAGTACGCCACATCTTGGCGTCATCCACGATCCACTTGTGCCGATGATGCGCGCGCCTCAGGATGTCTGCTTCCGGATTGCCGTAGAAGGTCTTGCTGCCCCAGCTTTTGGCGTAGACTACTTCCGCGTCTGTAAAAGCTTCATCGATGTCATTCGTTATGCGAACGCTGCCTCCCGACGCTTCGGCCTGTCTTCCAATCTCCGACATCAGCTCGTCGTCGAGCTCGTAACCCTTCGGGTGCGCTATGGTCAATTCGTGACCCATCTGAGCGGCTGCCAAAGCAAAGCTGTTCGGCACCGCCATCGGTAAGGCCTTGGGATGCCAAGCCCAGCTGAGCACCGTTCGCTTGGGACCTTGGCCGAGGTGCTCTCGAATCGTCATCATGTCAGCCATTGCCTGACATGGATGGTGCATTGCAGATTCAAGATTGATTACCGGCACGTCGGCGTAACGAGCGAAAGCTCGCAAAACTGGATCGGTTCGCTCTTCTTCCCAGTTTTTTAACTCTGCAAAGGTGCGCACGCCAATGGCATCGCAGTAACGACTCAACACTCGCACAAACTCGCTAACGTGTTCCGTCTTATCACTATCCATGACAGCGCCGGCCCGATGTTCGAGAGTCCAGGTGGTACCGCCGGGCTCGAGCACAACGGCGTTACCGCCGAGCTCAAAAATTCCCACCTGCATTGAAGCCCGCGTACGAAGGCTGGGATTGAAAAAGACGAGCGCTATTGACCGACCCGCCAGCGGTTTGGCTTCATTATGGCCACGCTTAAACTGCAACGCCGCTTCGATCATCTGATCGAGATCAGCTCGCGTCCAGTCCGCTGTATTTAGAAAATCCCCTGACATTGCGCTCTCTAACTACTCTGTTTCTTCTTCGTAGCAAACTTAAACAATCCAAAAAGGCTAATGATCAGCCAGAACGATTCAACCATGAAGGCCGACAGATTGAAGCTATAAACCAGGGAGAGCAGCACCAGCGCAGCGCCAATCGCGTTCGTGAGCGAGTAACCCAAATCATCGATCCTCAGCTTGCCCATTTGCAGAAGCAGGTAGGCCAGAACCATCATCGCCACCCCAACATTGCCTCCAACATCGTACCAGCCGTATTTCAAGCTCAACCTCCCAACGCTTCACGGAGCTCTTCCACAAATCTATCGACATCGCTTGCGTGCAAGCAAAGCGGCGGCAAGAGACGCAGTACTTTCGAATCGTTCGACGTGCCAGTGATAATTCGCCGCTCGAGCAGCGCTTGATGAATCGGAGCTGCTTTATCGGCGAACTCGATTCCAAGCAGGAAGCCGTGACCGCGCACACGCACTACCTGTTCGATTTCCTTTAAGCGCTCGCGCAAGTGAGTCTCCACTGCACGCACATTTGCGAGCATTCCATCCTGCTCGATTGCCTCCAGCGTCGCCGTGACTGCCGCCATCGCGACCATGCCGCCGCCAAAGGTTGTGCCAAGATCATTTTCCTTGATCTTTGCAGCGATGTGTTCAGTCACGAGACAAGCGCCGACGGGAATCCCGCTACCCAACGCTTTCGCGAGTGTGATGATATCCGGCACTACGTGCCCACCTGCCGCGCTGCCGGCAAAGAACCAGTCACCAGTGCGGCCCACACCGGTTTGTACTTCGTCGTAAATCAAAACGATGCCACGCTCGTCGCAGAGCTCGCGCAGCGATCTGTAGAAATCGGGCTCTGCGGTACGCACGCCAGCCATCGATTGAATCGGCTCGAGCATGATGGCCGCGGTATTCTCATCAGCGAGCTCTCGAACAGAGTCAATATCGCCAAACTCTGCTTCAATATGTCCGGGCACATTCGGTTTACCGAGCTCGCGATACTTGCCAAGGAAAGTTGCACTGATAGCGTCCGCGGTTCGGCCGTGAAAACCGCCCGAAAAGGTGATGATGTTGGTGCATCCGGTTGCGAAGCGGGCCATGCGCATCGCGTTCTCGTTGCTCTCAGTTCCTGAGTTGCAGAAAAATGCTTTCGTGAGAGATGCGGGCGCCAGTGACACGAGTTTTTCCGCAGCTCGCGCTCGGGTCTCGGAATAAACCAGGTTCGAGTAGAAGAGCAGCTTTTCGCATTGCTGCTGGATGGCCTTGACTACATACGGATGCGAGTGGCCTGTACCAGCTACGGCATGGCCACCATACAGGTCCAGAAATTTCTGACCATCACTCGCGTACAGCCAAACACCTTCGCCTCGTTCGGCGACGATTGGCATCTTTTTATAAGTTGCCAGTTGGTAACGCTCTTCCAAAGTGCTAATAGCTGCAAAGGTTGTAGTCGGCTCAGTGCTCATCCTGCTCTTGTTCCATTCGGTACTTTGTTCTCAGGCATTGCCAGGGCGGGCTGGACGCCATCGGCATAGCCAATGTCGAAAAGCATTCCTTCGGACAGCTCGCCTCGCATTTTCTTTGGCTCCAAGTTTATGACGAACAGCGCCTGAAGTCCGACGATTGCTTGCGGATCCGCGCGTTCCTGCTTTATGCCGGCCAGAATGTTACGCCGGTGATCGCCGAAATCAACCACGAGCCTCATCAATTTATCCGAGCCACTGATCTCTTCAACAGAAATGATTGTGCCCACCCGGATGTCGATCTTCTCGAGATCATCGAGCGTGATCATTGGTTTGATAATTGCCGGCTTAAACTCCATTTTTGTAACGCAAACTGTTAGTTTGCGTTCGCTTGCCATAGATTCAACGTCACGAGTCTCTCATCATTGTTTAAAGTAATCGGTTCTCTCTCCGATTGGATGAGTGGCACGCGTAACGCAAACTAACAGTTTGCGTTACAGGTTACGGATTAGTGCCGATTAGCATCAATCCTGTTCGCTCGTCCAACCCGAACATCAGATTCATATTCTGCACGGCCTGTCCGGCGGCGCCTTTGACGAGATTGTCGATCGCAGAAAAGACAACCAACTCGCGCTCGCGGACGGCGAATCCGAGATCGCAAAAGTTAGTCGTCTTTACCCAATTGATGTCGGGTGAGTCTTTTACCAACCGCACGAAAAAGTCGTCACGATAAAAATCAGCAAAAAGATTTCTGACCTCGGCCGCGCTTAACGCTTTCTTCAATTCAACATAAATCGATGCGAAGATGCCGCGGGAGACCGGCAGCGAGTGTGTCATGAACACCAGGTCGCTGGTCCAGTCACCAACTCGTTCGAGTTCCTGCTTGATTTCAGGCACATGTTGATGTGTGAAAGGCTTGTAAGCGTAGAAAGAGTTGCTTCGCTGCGGATGGTGAGTGTTGGATGCGGCTTTAGCTCCCGAACCTGAGGAGCCTGTTTTCGCATCAATGATGACGCGGCCTGTGATTGAATTGTGTGCGACCAGCGGCGCCAATCCCAGCAACGTAGCCGTAGCGAAGCAGCCTGGGTTTGCGATCAGCCGTGCTTTTTTGATGGCTTCGCGATTGGTCTCAGTAAGGCCATAAACAAATTCGGCCTGCGCTTCCATCGCGGTGTGCGGACGCCCGTAATGAGCTTCAAAGCTCGCTTGATCGCCGAGTCGAAAGTCTCCTGAGAGATCGATGACCCTGGCGTTCTTCGGCAGTCGAGGAACTAGCCCCATCGCCTGGCCGTGCGGCAGAGCTAGAAACACGCAGTCCAGACCTGAAAGCGCAGCGGGATCTTCCGGAGCTACTGAGAATTCCAGTTCAGTCAAGCCGAGGAGATTGCGATGGACTTCGCTAACTCGCTTACCGGCTTGCTCGTTGGCGGTGACAATACGAATGTCGGCGTTGGGATGCTGCAAAAGAATGCGCAGCAACTCAGAGCCACCATACCCAGAACCTCCAAAGATTCCTACCCTGATCTTGTTATCCGACATCTGTCACTCCAAAAAGCAAAGGGCTAAGGGCAAAGAGCAAAGAGCAAAGAGCAAAGAGCAAAGAGCAAAGAGCAAAGAGCAAAGAGCAAAGGCCTGAAGTTTTGATCGACTCTGTGCGGCGAATAGCTGTCGCTCTATAGAAAGACCAAGCGCGCGCAAACTTACCGCACTATGCCCAGGCAGGCTGCCGAAGGCACAGAGTCAGGCTGGCGTCGGCCTTCTTGCCCTTTGCTCTTCAGCGCCTTGCTTAGTACTAGACGCCTTGCGTAGCGCAACTCGTCGCCACTTTCGATCTGATCAGTTCAAATAAATGAGCTCCGTCGCGACGAGCATTGGCCGCCGGCACTCCAAACTCCGATTCGATGTAGTCCTGGCCCATCTTCGCATCAGTGACTGAGCCTGCAATAAGATCCACCGCGATGCCGCGCCGGTTGAACAACTCGATTCCACCCCACGCTCCCACATAATCGGATGCGCAAAAGACAAGAGCCGCCGTTGCTGCCCGCAATTCTTCATCCGCGAACACCGACTCAACAGAATAGCCACCGAGAATTCCGTCACCCATTTCAATCACAATAAAATCGGGATCGCATTCATTCAATCGCGCAATGACGGCTTTCGCGATTGGAGCGAGGTCGCCGGCGCCCACGGTTGATGGCAACCCGCAGTCAAGAAAGCTGGCTGTAGCGATTGCTCCATGGTCTGCCATGTTCAAGGTGTCGCGCAGGCACGCAACTCCAGAAAGTTTCGCGGCCGCTACTCGCAAGCCAGCGCGAGTTGCCTGTTTGATGATTTCGGTGCCTGCATAAGTCTTGCCGCTGTTCATGCAAGTGCCTGCAATAAGGACAAGCGGCGCGGTCTCACCCAACGTCGTGCGGGGAATCAGCGCTCGATCGCCGATGTTCTGCACGCTCCCGTCCGCTTCACAAACCATGCCGATGACTTCGAGCTTGATGGCGTCACTGAGACTTGAATGGTGGCCGGTGCAAAACCCGATCACTCCACCCATGTTCAGCAGGTGAAGGTGATCGCCACTTTTCACACCGTCCGGCACATCACCAACAAAGCCTTTCAGAGCTCGCCTGCGGCCAAGAACGCCGATGAGTACGTCGCCGGGGTTTATCTTGGCAAGTCTACCCGTCGGCAGTTCCAGCATATTGTATGTTGCGCTGTCAGTAAGAGCGCGCACCGCGACCACATCGCCCGCGCGTGGAGTCATGCAGCTGTCAACAACTGCTACCGTCCTCGAGAGGCCGAGCGGAGAAGTTGATGATCCAATCTTGTCCGCCTCGATAATGTGAACGTCTTTTTTCATGTTCTTATTCTCTTCAACTGAGACTGCGAGTAAAACTTCTTTTATTGCAGCCCTTTCATCTGGAACAAAAAATCAGGCGGAATGGCTCGCTTTCGCCTGACCTTGCAGACCTCTCATCCTTAGCCGCAGTGCGTTCAGCTTGATAAACCCTTCGGCGTCACGCTGGTTGTACACGGTGTCGGCTTCAAAAGTCGCAAGCTTTTCGCTGTAAAGCGAGTTTGGTGAACGCCGGCCTTCAACAATTGCATTACCGCGATAAAGCTTGAGCCGCACGTCGCCGGAAACAGTTTGCTGCGTTTCCTCAATGGTCTTGCGGAGCAAGTCAAATTCAGGAGCAAACCAAAAACCGTAGTAGACACTTTCGGCAAACTTTACGCCAAGCGAATCGCGCAGGTGCATCACTTCTCGGTCGAGCGTGATCGATTCAAGTGCGCGGTGCGCTGCTTGCAGTATGGTTACACCCGGCGTCTCATAAACGCCGCGCGACTTCATCCCTACGAATCGATTCTCGACCAAATCAACCCGTCCGATTCCGTGAGCGCCCCCAATCTTGTTCAGCGTATCGAGCAGGATGACGGGATTCATAGCTTGCCCGTTAACCGCGACGGGCTCGCCTTTTTCAAAACTCAGCTCGATGGTCTCAGCTTCGGACTTCGCATCTTCCGGCGAGCGAGTCAGCAAAAATATATTTTCAGGAGGACCAGCCCAGGGATCTTCGAGGATTCCGCCCTCATAAGAGATGTGCATCAAATTGCGATCAGTGGAGTAAGGCTTTTCAGCGGTTGCCGTGACGGGAATGTCATGCTCTTTGGCGTACGCGATAAGATCGCTGCGTCCTTTGAACTCCCACTCGCGCCAAGGGGCGATGACCTTAATGTCCGGCTGCAAGGCGTAGTACGTCAGCTCAAAGCGGACCTGGTCGTTGCCTTTTCCGGTGGCGCCATGCGCGACCGCGGTAGCGCCTTCGCGTCTGGCTATTTCAATCTGACGCTTTGCAATGACCGGGCGTGCCAATGAAGTGCCCATCAGGTAGACACCTTCGTACACGGCGTTCGCCTTCACCGCGGTGAAGACGTAGTCACGCACGAACTCTTCGCGCAAGTCTTCGATGTAGAGTTTTGAAGCGCCCGTTTGCAGAGCTTTCGCTTCAAGGCCATCCATCTCCTCGCCCTGACCTACATCTGCGCAGTAGCACACGACTTCACATTTGTAGCGCTCTTTCAGCCAGCGCAACATCACGGAGGTGTCCAATCCACCGGAATAAGCCAAAATGATCTTGTTAATTTGATCGGTCACGAAAATCCCTTTCTACATGGGTAATCAGCGTTTTGGTTTTGGTTGAGAGAAACTTCTTCTCCTTTAGGTCAAAGCGAAATGCTGCGAAGGCGCCAACTTCTCTTAGCTCTTTGCCCTTAGCGCTTTGCTTCAAATATCTCCCAAACCTTCTTGATCGCGGCCTTCTGCATTTTGCGATCTTGAACCGCGATGAAGATCGTATCTTCGCCTGCCAGCGTGCCTACGATTTCAGGCAGCGCCGCAGCATCGATTTGCACGGCCACCGCTGAAGCTAGTCCCAGTTCTGTGTGCGCTACTATCAAAACATCGCCCGCTACATCCAGGCTCAACAGTCCGTGGGTAGCAGCGCCATTCGTTCGCGGCAGCGTATACCGACCGTTGTGCTTGAGAATGCCCAGCTCCTCAAGATCGCGAGAGACACTCGATTGTGTTGACGGCACGCCGGCTCGCTCCAGGTAACTCTGCAAATCGGCCTGCGTACCGATCGGCCGCGACTGTATCAAGCTGAGAATCTTCTTCTGTCGCTCACTCTTTTGCATCTCGATGAATATGCACCTAACTTGCATAGTCAGTGCATAGATGCATAAAATACGGCGTCCGGTGCATGAAAGTCAAATGGAGTTAGAATCCGGAGCTCCAAAAAGGGAGAAAACATGAGCGAGCCAAAGAATCTTTGGGGTGGACGATTTACCGGCGCAGCGGATGCGGGCTTCGTCGATTTCAATCGCTCGTTCGGGTTTGATCGCCGCCTTTTTGAGGCTGATGTTCGGGCGAGCCTGGCCCATTGTGGTAGCCTACGCGGCGCCGGTGTTCTCACACCGGACGAAGCGGCAGCAATTGAAAAGGGTTTAAGAACAATACTCGAGCGGGGACTGGCCGACGAGCAGTACTTCGAGGATCCGGCTGAGGACGTACATTCATTTGTTGAAGCCCGTCTCGTCGAGCTCATCGGCGACGTCGGTAGAAAACTTCACACCGGACGCAGCCGCAACGACCAGGTGGCGACGGATCTGAGATTGTGGCTGCGAACCGAGCTCGATGAACTCAGCGCTGTCCTCGTAGACACTCAGCGAGCCTTGCTTGATTTTGCCGAAGGACATCATCACGCGGTTATCCCCGGTTACACGCACCTGCAACGCGCGCAGCCTGTGCTCTTCCCGCATTGGTGTCTCGGCTACTTCGAGATGCTCGGCCGTGACCGTGAGCGTTTATCTGAGGTTCGAAAGCGTATAAACCAACTGCCATTGGGTGCAGCCGCGTTGGCGGGCACCTCTTATCGAATCGACCGTGAAGCCGTGGCCCGCGAGCTCGGGTTCGAGGGCGTCTCACGCAACAGCCTTGATGCTGTCAGCGATCGTGATTTCTGCGTCGAGTTCGTGGCGGCCTGCTCGCTCATTATGGTCCACCTGTCGCGACTCGCTGAAGATGTCATTGTCTATTCAACCGGCGAGTTTGGGTTCTTCGAATTAAGCGACGCCATCGCCACGGGCTCCAGCCTGATGCCTCAGAAGAAGAATCCCGATGCGATGGAATTGATCCGAGGCAAGGCTGGTCGAGTGTTTGGGCATAATCTTGGCTTGCTGACTATGCTGAAGGGACTACCGCTCGCATACAACAAGGATATGCAGGAGGACAAAGAGGCTGTCTTCGACTCGCTCGACACGACCCGCGCATGTTTGCAGGTTGCAGCGACAGTGCTGCGAAACGTGCGCGTGAATGCGGTCGTAACTCAGGCTGCTGCTTCAAAGGGCTACATGAACGCGACTGAGTTGGCTGACTATCTGGTGCGAAAGGGAATTCCATTTCGCGAGGCCCACGAGCTGGTCGGACGAATTGTGCTTCGTGCAATTGAAGAGAAAGTAGAACTTCAGCAACTGTCACTCGAGGAGCTGCGAAGATTTGCGATCGTCATTGACGATGATGTTTTTGAGGCGCTATCGCTTGAAAGCACCCTTGCTACGAAAACCCAGCCAGGTGGCACTTCGCCCGAACAAGTCGCCGCAGCTTTGAAAGAGGCTCGAGCAACTTTGCAAGCTCTCTAACTCACGAAACAGTCGATCGCTGAGGCAGAACAGGGATCCCACTGAGGACATCCACATTTTGCTCCCGTCGGATAAGGGATAGATTGCGCGGTCAGTTTGTCATTTTGAATGGCGGGCGAAAATGATGCTGAAATCCTACGCTATTGGAACAATCGTTCTCTCGACAGCTCTCTTCGGTTTGAACTATTTGAGCAATGCGAAAGACCCCTCCTCACAGACTGTCAAGGTGCTCTACCAACCTAATGGGACTGAAGCGAGTATTACAGGTCGTGTGTCTCTTAACGGTGACCCGCCAACGCCAAAGCCAATTGATACCTCGGCCGATCCCATCTGCACACAAACTAATCCACGACTTATGACTGAGGACGTGGTGGCAAATAGCGGTAATCTGGCTAATGTGTTCGTATACGTTGAGAGTGGAGAGGCGCTCGACCGCTACAGTTTTTCACAACCGACATCATTGGCTATGCTGGAGCGCAAGGGATGTCGCTATGAACCTCGTGTCCTCGGTCTCAGAACTGGACAGGAGTTGGCTATTAGGAATTCCGATCTCACACTTCACAATACTCACCCACAACCCAAGACGAACAGAGAGTGGAATCAAACCCAACCTGCTGGCGTCACAATGACGTGGAAGTTCGAGGAGCCCGAGACTCTAATTCCCTTCAAGTGCAATCAGCACCCTTGGGAAAAGGCTTTCGTAGGTGTTTTTTCTCATCCGTTCTTTGCCGTTACGGATGAGCAAGGTGGCTATCGGATCGAGGGTCTACCACCTGGGAACTACAAGTTAGTGGTTTGGCACGAACGCTTTGGGACGAAGACTCTGGAGCTGAACATTTCTGCAAGGGAAACTAGGATTGCCGATTTCAGTTTTGACGCTGCGGATAATCAGGATTAAAAAGACTTCGAAAGTCATATGTCGCAACCGCAGCGGTACTGACTGTTGACCACTGGAATTAACCTACACATCAAAGTCCAAAGATCAAAGGCCCTTTCCAGCCATTATCCATTAAGCTTAGCTTTAACAACTTCACTGACTGTTCGGCCGTCGGCGTTCTTTCCAGCGAGAAGTGCTTGAGCGGCTTTCATAACACGCCCCATATCCTTTATAGAGCTGGCCCCGGTTTCCGCGATCGCGTCGCCAACTGCGGCTTCAATCTCCTCACGCGAAGCAGCCTGCGGCAAATACGTTTCAATAACGTCAATTTCTGACTTTTCTTTATCAGCTAACTCGGGTCGTCCGCCTTTCTCGTACTGCTCGATTGAATCGCGACGCTGCTTTACCATGGACCGCAGCAGCTTCGTCATCTCTTCGTCATCGAGTTCGCCGCCTTTTTCAATCTCGCGGTTCATCATGCTGGCCTTAACCAGGCGCAGAGTGGATGTGCGCGCGGCGTTCTGCGCTTTCATCGATGCCGTCAGGTCCGAAATGATTTGCTGTTTTAGGCTCATCGTAATTGTTCCTTTCAGCTTTGCGTCTTTGCTCCTTTGCGGCTTTGCGTGAGATATCTTTTACGACGACGCGATTTCACGCAAAGCCGCAAAGGAGCAAAGACGCAAAGATTGACCTCACTTCCTGTGGCCATTTGAACGGGCCAGGTGTGTACTCAGAAATCGGCCAGTGTGTGATTCGGGCACGGACATGATTTGTTCCGGGGTGCCGGTTGCAACCACACGACCACCCGCCTCTCCGCCGTCAGGACCGAGGTCAATGATGTAGTCTGCAGTCTTGATCACATCCAGGTTGTGTTCAATGACGATCAATGAACCGCCTGCTTCCATCAACGCGCGAAACGCGGTCAACAGCTTGTTGATATCGTCAAAGTGCAGCCCCGTAGTGGGCTCGTCAAAAATATACAGCGTTTTTGCGCCGGTCCGTTTGGAAAGATGAGCAGCAAGTTTAATGCGCTGCGCTTCGCCGCCTGAGAGTGTCGTAGCCGATTGACCCAGGCGCAAATAACCCAGGCCCACATCGTCAAGCAGTCGTAGGCGATTCATGATTCTTGGAACGTCACGAAAGAAGGCGATGGCTTCACGTACTGTCATGTCGAGGATTTCGTGAACATTCTTGCCGCGGTAGCGAACGTCGAGAATCTGCTGCTTGAAGCGCGTGCCTTTGCATTCTTCGCAGACCAGCTCCACATCAGCCAGGAATTGCATTTCTACCGTCACTGTTCCATCACCCTGGCACACTTCGCAGCGGCCACCAGGCACATTGAATGAAAAATGCGAAGGATCGAAACCACGGGCCTGGGCCTCGCGAGTGCCGGCCAGGACTTCACGAATAGCATCGTAGACTTTGATATACGTGACGGGATTCGAACGTGGCGTCCTACCGATTGGAGATTGATCTACAAGAATTACGTCGTCGATCAACTGACCACCTTCGAGCTTTCGAAAAGCGCCCACATGACTTTGCCAATCGCCGCGCTGTTTCTTTAAACCGGCGTAGACGCAATCGTGAATGAGTGTCGATTTTCCGGAACCACTTACGCCCGTAATACAAACAAGCATGTCCAGCGGAATCTCAACATCGATCGACTTCAGATTATGCTCGCTCGCGCTGCGAACTTTCAGGCTCCTGGTTTGCAAGAGCCGCCGTTGTTTCGGCTCTTTAATTTCAGCTTCGCCCCGGAGATAACGGGCTGTCAGTGACGACTCGTGCTTCACCAGTCCGGGAAAATCGCCTTCATAAATCACCCGGCCGCCCAGCTCGCCGGCTGCGGGCCCAATGTCCAGAATGTGGTCCGCGGCGCGCATCATTTCTTCGTCATGTTCGACGACGAGAACGGTGTTGCCAATGTCTCGAAGATTGTGAAGTAGCCGGATCAGCCGGTCATTGTCACGCGGGTGCAGTCCAATTGAAGGCTCGTCCAAAACGTACAAGGCCCCTACCAACGCCGAACCAAGATTGGTTGCGAGCTGAATTCTCTGCGCCTCGCCTCCTGACAAAGTCGCCGCCAGGCGATCGAGGGTCAGGTAGTCGAGGCCAACATCTACGAGGAAACGAAAGCGACGCCTAATTTCAAATAGAATCCGATCGGCGATTGCAGTCTGTTCGCCTGACAGTTCAAGCGAATCGAAAAATGCGGCGCCATCCTTGATCGACAAAGCTGCGACCTGAGGCAGAGTTAAACCGCCAACTTTTACGTCACGTGCTTCCTGACGAAGACGGCCGCCCCCGCAGTCCGGACAAAGCGTGTAGCCGCGATACTTTGATAGAAAGACACGCACGTGCAGCTTGTATTTCTTGGTCTCGAGCCAATCAAAAAACCCGCGTACTCCGGCCCAGTCACCCTTGCCCTCGATGATGGCGCGCTGCTCACTACGTGACAGCTGGTTGAAAGGAACCGACAACGAGATCTTCTCGGCCTTACAAAACTGTCGCAGCTCATCCATGGCCCATGCATGTTGAGGCTTGGTCCACGGTTCGATGGCGCCGTCGCTCAGGCTCAGTGCCGGATTGGGAATTACGAGATCGAGATCAAGCCCAATCGTATTGCCGAAACCCTGGCAGGTCGGACAAGCTCCGAAAGGGTTGTTGAAGCTGAACAGGCGTGGTTCGGGCTGTTCATAGCTGGTGCCGTCATACTTGCACGAAAATTTTTCCGAGAAACGCAAGCGACGCGGCTGGGCTTCAACCGTTTCAACGATGGCAGCTCCATGACCCTCCTGGAAACAAGTCTCGAGTGAGTCTACCAATCGCTGTCGTACTTCGGGTCGTGCGGTCAGGCGATCGACCAGGACGAACACATCATTGAAATCGGGAAGAGTGAAATCATCAGGGGAGTTGAGCTCGATTACCTGGCCCTTAAAAAACAGGCGGGTGAAACCGCGCTGCATCAGGCTCATGAGATGCGCGGTAATGGTGTGACGTGGCGAGGCTGCGCGCTTGCGACCTGATTTCTTGCCAGGTTGTTTGCCTGCCTCCCGGGGCTCGGACTCTGCTAAACCCGCGGTTGCCGGGAACAAGACATAAAAACGAGTCTCGGGCGCCAGAGAGCTCAAAACTTCATCGGCTATCGATTGAGGTGAATCTCGAGTGACCTCTCTCCCGCAGACCCTACAAAAAGTAGTGCCGACCCGCGCGAACAGCAGCCGCAGGTAATCATAGATTTCAGTTTGCGTTCCTACAGTGGAGCGCGGATTGCGGGTCGAGTTCTTTTGGCGAATGGCGATTGCCGGCGCTATGCCTCGCACTTCGTCAACGTCCGGCTTATCCATGCGCTCGAGAAACTGGCGAGCGTAGGCTGACAAGGATTCAACGTACCGGCGCTGACCCTCAGCGTAAATCGTATCGAAGGCCAGGGAGGACTTGCCTGAACCGCTGACTCCGGTGACGACAGTCAGGTGGTTAATTGGGATCGAGAACGAAATATTCTTGAGGTTATTGACCCGGGCGCCAGTGACTTCGATTGCTTCTTCGGACATCTGTAAAACCTCTAATGGCCACACAGTTGGAAACTTTGGGCCTTTCGCAAACTTTGAATGATAGCAGTGAATGCCCTTCAAGGTGAAATGCGGTCACCGAGTCGGAAAATGAAACGGATTTTGCCGCGGATAAACGGACGAAGGGCTGAGAGCTGAGCGCTGAGGGTTACGGAGTTTAAGTCCTGCTGCTCGTTGCGCTCCACTCTAAACGCTAAGCCCTCAGCGCTCAGCCCTTCGCGGCGTTTATCCGCGGCTAATCTTTTCTTTCGTTTGAGCTTCTACGACATTCATTGACAGGGATGGAGTTTCCGCACAACAATGACGCGCCATGAAAGCACCAAAATTTCTTCTGCGCGGGTTTCGGAGGCCAAGCGAAGTGGCGTCGGTGGCGCTCGGGAAGCTTGAGCGTCAGGTCCTCGATGAAGCCTGGCGTTGCGGTGAAGTCAGCGTCCGTCAGGTCTTCATCAGCTTCAACGAGACGGTTGCTTACACCACGCTGATGACGACACTAGATCGATTGTTCAAGAAGCGCTTGCTTGAGCGTCGCAAAGACGGTCGTGCATTCTTGTATTCTCCTGCGGTGTCACCTGAAGAATTCGAACACGGTATCAGGGAGGACGTCATCGATGGTTTGCTCGGCCGTGAAGCCGAAGCTATTGAACCTGTCCTCGCCTGTATCGTCGATGCCGTCAGCGAGCGCGACCGTGAACTGCTGGACGAGCTCGACCGGTTGGTGCGAGAAAAGAAACGTCAGTTACGCCGCCTGGAATAAGCTATGTACGAATTCCTCGGATTATCTCTGGTGTTGGCGGGGTTGCTGGTCGTCAACGCTATTGCGTCGTTGGTGGGTGTCACTGTCTGGCGGCTACTCGAGAATCGGGCCGTGAGCTGGTCGGCTCGCAGGCGCGCCCAGGTGGTCTTTGCCATGCGAGTTGGGCCACCGGCTTTGGCGCTGACAACGATACTCGTCTTGATTATTCCCGCCTATTTGATGTACGAGCCTGCGTCAAGCGGAGAAGTCGTAAGCAAAAAGCTAGGCGCTGTTGCCCTGCTCTCGTTTGTTGGTGTCATGCTCGCGTTATGGCGCGGATTGAAATCGTGGCACGCTACACGAGCGTTGCTGCGAGAATGGCTCGCCTCAGCACGACCTATTAACATTGCGGCTGTCGACATTCCGGCCTTCGCAATCGAGCATCCCTTTCCTGTAATCGCGGTTGTTGGTTCGGTTCGACCAAGACTATTTATAGCTCGCCGTGTGCTCGAGACCCTCAGCGAGGAAGAGCTGTTGGCAGCGATTGCGCACGAGTCAGGCCATCTTGAAGCTCATGACAATCTTCGGCGAGTGCTGCTTAGAGCCTGCAGCGACATGTTGACGATTGTTCCGTGTGGGCGTTTGCTTGATCGAGTGTGGGCTGAAAGCGCGGAGGCTGCAGCTGACGAGGCCGCTGCGGGGCAGGGCTCACCTGTCGCTTTGAATCTCGCCTCTGCGTTAATTGAGATCGCGCGCATGGTGCCGTCAGGCGCGCGCGCGTCCATGCCTCTTGCGTCCTTCATGCTGGGAGATGAGAACTCAGGCGTTAAAGGACGTGTTCGACGACTGCTCGTGTTGGCCGGTACCAGCGTGGAGCACGATCGTAGAGCCTACCGCTTGAGGCGATGGGTTACTCGCTCGGCGTTGACTTCATCGTTAATATTGCTGGTCCTCCTGCTGGCACACTCATCAGCACTCGTGCAAATTCATAATGCCATCGAGAGCGCCGTCCGCCTGCTGAGCTAAGGGCAAAGAGGAAAGGGCAAAGAGGAAAGGGCAAAGAGGTAAGAGGAAAGGGCAAAGAGGAAAGGGCAAAGAGGTAAGAGCAAAGAGGTAAGAGCAAAGAGCTAAGGGCAAAGGAATCAAGCTTAGCAACGAACGCTTGCTCTTTGCTCTTACCTCTTTGCCCTTTGCCTCTAGAACGTGAACCGGGCTTGCAGCTGGAACACGCGCGGCGGATCGATGTTTGCAAATGCTGGAATTGCGTTTGTGGTGGTGCCGACACCACCTACGAACTGGCCGAAAGTGCTCGCTGGTGTGGCGCCGTCACCGTAGGTGGTCACTCCCCGCCCAAGATAGTTACCGTGATTGAACAAGTTAAAGCCTTCCAACCTCAACAAGAGGCTAGTTCGTTCTGAAGTCTTGATACGGCCCTCGACGAAGACCGCAACTTCAGATGTTGGAGTGCCTCGGAACGCGGACTTGCTGATGACCTGACCATTGATGACGGGCCGGTCGTTGTTCGCGCCATCACCGTTGTTGTCAACGCCCGTAGTGGCATTGAAGGGACGCGCCGATGCCACCATCGCCAGCGTACCGGCGCTGATGTTGTAGGGGAAGTGATACAAAAACGTAACGACCGCACGATGACGTTGGTCCACCACACTTGGTCCACGTTCCTCCTCGCCCAGTCGGGAGATGATGCTCTGATTCGCAGCGATGCCGTTACCATCTGGTTCCGTCGTGTTAGTCGCTTTGGACAATGTGTAACTGACCGACGCGTACATCTTTGAATTGCCACGATAGCTGAACAGTGTCTGCAAGCCGTCATAATCAGCGACTCCCAGGTTCATCAACACGTTGACTTGGCGGACGCCGCCATTTACCGGAAGTATTGGACGCGTAGCGTTGGCCGCAGCCACGTTCTGGGCATTGATAGTACTGTTATTAAAGTTGCAGATAGGGACAGCGGCGGTGGAAAGTCGGCACTGGCCAATCGCCGAGCGATCGAGGGGTGACGGAGCATTCAAATCGACCGTGCGATCGATGCCGGAGAGGTGCTGATGGACGTAGTCACCACCGACGAAAAATCCCTTCGTCACCTCGCGCTCCGCGCCGATTGTAAGCACCTGGCTGCGTGGATTATTGAACTGGTCCGGGTAATTCGGAAGCAAGTTGAAGTTCAATCCGTACTTGGCAAACTGCGATGTGTAGAAGGCCCTTTGGCCGGCTCGAATGGTTATATCGCGCGCCGGCAACTGCGTAGGCGGCAGCGTTTTCGGATCTACATTTACGGGCAAGCATGGACCCGTCAGGCACGTGGGAAAGCCGGTTTGTCCAGCTCCTGTTGCAGTATAGGTTGTCAGCCCATCCAACCCATTGATGAGGTAGCTGGCGAGCGCATTTGTACGAATCTGCGTGTAATACATCGCGTAGCCGCCACGGATTGAGGTGCGCGAGTCACCACCCGGATGCCACGCGAAGCCGATGCGCGGCTGGAAGTTCCTGGTCGCGTCAGTCAATGTTTGCCGATCGTAACGAAGCCCGAGATCCAACGTCAGGTCTCGGCGAACGTGAAAGCTATCTTGCACGAAGGCAGTGAGCAGCCACTGCGGCAGTTCGTAGCTGCTGATGCCAAAGTTAATTGGTTGTGTATAGTTCTGGACGTCCGCCAGTGTTAACTGACCAAAAGGTGCTGTCGTCGTGTTTTTGAACGTGAATGTGCCGAGGACCGCGGTTCCAGGCTCGCTGCCCGTCCCGCCCGAAGTGTGATGTATCACGCTGCCGCCAAAGCGCAGGTAGTGCTTACCAAATGACCAGGACAAGGTGTCAGAGAACTGGAACTGGTGACCCCAAAGATCGGACACTCGCGACTGTCCAATCGTGAACGGCACGGCCCCGCCTCGCGTGTAAGTAGTTGAAAGCTCCTTAGCTTCCCAAAGTGTGACCGGATCACCATGCAGGTAGGCAAAGCGCGCCTCATTGAGTACTTTTGGATTGATCACGGAAGTGAGATTGCTCTGGAATGTCCACGATCGTCGCGCGTACTTGCGAGCCACGCTGGGTGCATTGGTGCCACCGACAGCGTCTTGCGGATTGTCGTCGAAGAATCGGTCGACGTTGAATCGAAACATCAAATTCTGTTTCGAGTTGAACTTGTGATCGACCCGGCCGTTGAAGAGAAATTGTCGATAGTGCCCTGTGTAATCGAGATGACCATCCGGTGGCAACACGAAAGCTGGTAGCGTGCTTGAAAGGAATGTCGTTCGATTCTGGTGGGTATAGTCGGCCGTAGCGAAGAAGAAAGTCTTGTCCTTAACGATTGGTCCACCAATCGTTCCTGAAACCTGATTCAATGCATCCGGAATGTCTACCGGGTTGATTGCCTTCAATGTAGCCGGCGTGACGCAAGTAGGTACGGATGGTGGACAGAAGTTTTTAGTCGAAAAGGTCTTCGCCTGCCAGTCGCCCGGACGAAACATGAACAGGCCCTCGCCGTGGAATTCGTTAGTGCCCGACTTGGTCACGAAGTTCAGTGCCGGTCCAGAGGTCCAGCCGAATTCGGCTGAAAACGCATTCGACAGCACATTCACTTCCTGAACGGCATTTAGCGGCAGCGTTGCAATCGCCGTCTGACGGCCCCACGCCTCGTCGTTGTTGGCGCCGTCGAGCGTGAAAGTTGTGGCGCGACGAGAACCCACACCGGTGATGAAGTACGTGGCATTGACGAAAAGATCACCGGTGCCTTTGCCTTGCCGGAAGGCTGAGTTAAGCAGCGGCAGCGTGGTGACCTTACGTCCAAGGATCGGCGTGTCATTGATTTGCTTGCTTTCGAGTGGTAGACCGATTTGCGGATTTGAGCGCACCCCTTGAGCGCTGCCGTAGACGGTAATCTCCGCCTGTGCAGAGCCTACCAGTAGCTTTACGGTTATCGTTGCGGTTTCACCTGAAAGCAGTGTGATGTCTTTTTGCTCTTTTGTGTCGAATCCTTCCTTCGACACCGAGACTGTGTAGCTTCCCGTGAGCGGCAGTGCAGCTATGGTGGCGGTGCCATCGCCGCCCGAAAGAGCCTCGCGTGCAGCTCCGGTGGCGTTATTCACCACTGAGACTTTGGCCTCCTTCACGACGGCACCCGCTGGATCGAGCACGACAACGATCAACGATCCCGTGTTCGGCGACTGCGCTAAGAGGGGCGCTGCCTTGAAAGCAAAGAACGCAATGAGAAATAGAAACAGGAACGCGATTTTTCGAACCGCGACCCGACGAGGAGACTGGCAAAGAGACATATTTAACCTCGGACTGAACTAGCGATGTGCCTTCCTGTGATCTGCAGATTGGGCCGGATTCGGGCCGACAGGGAGAAGAAAGTCTATCTCCGAGAGTAAATTACTACCAGTTCTCGTAGGGAAGGAATGTAACGCAAACTGTTAGTTTGACCTGTGGGTTGATTTGAGGACCTCGGACTGGCTTGCATTTCCTCGGTGAGCGATGCGCCACAACGCAAGCCAACAGCTAAAGTTACTTCAAACAGCCGGTGAATCTTCAAATGGCAGGTCCGGCTGAACGCGAGCGTCGCGACTCACAACATAAAGACGCATTACGAACCACAACATGCCGAGCGCTAAAGTTATCCAAAGAATTGTCCAGAAGATGGCCGGGATTCCGGTCGCATTCGCCATGTTCAGCGCATCAGTTGGTCTCGTCAGAGCGAATGGCGAAGAAAGGAAGAAAACCGTCTTTAGATCAAGCAATGCATTCAGAATGCATTGCACAGCGAGGAAGCTGACAAAGAAGGTTGCTACACGCGCGCTCGCGAAGCGAGCGACTGCGAAGAGTCCGAGCGCCAGCACAGTGCCTGCAATCAATGTAAAAGGACTAACTGCCAACACGCCGCTACTCACGATCGGTTTGATTAACCCGAAAATAAGTGTCAGGCCGAATACCAACAGCGCTGAACCTGCCAGCGTGATACGGGCTGCGACACTTCGTCTAATCAGCACGAGTAGCAACGAACCAAAAGCCATCGAACCGAGATATCCCGCACTCGAGATCAGGATCTGAGAAATGAGGCCGCCCTTTGTCGTATAGGTTTCGCCGCTCGTATTCATGGCCACGCTGAGGCTTTCAACCGAGTTACCGGTCAGAATGGCTGCGAGAGCGTGTCCGCCTTCATGTATGAAAGTGACAAAGAGTCGAAATGGATAAGTAAGGATTTCAGCGAAGGGAATGAACCAGAGCGTGATCGATATGGCAGTGGCAATCAGCAGAATGGTCGCCTGTGGTCGCGCATTCTTTGAAATCGTTAGTGGCATTTCCAAGTCTCCTTTCGCCCTGCGAAGTGCGAATGAATTCTAATACTGGTCGGTTCCAGGACGAAACTCAACTGGTAAACGCGGGTTTTGGCCGGGATGTTCCCCTGGAATTGCGGATTGCGGATTTAGTCCTAGTTTCTCGGGGAAAGACAGACGCGGATACTACAGATCTGAATAAGACAAAAGGCAAAGAGCTGGTTGCACAGCGCCTTCAAATCCGCAATTCGAATTCCGCAATCCGCAATTCTGTATCCGCGTTTATCCGCGGCAAAATGGTCTGACTTTATCGCGAGTAGTCTCCGGATTTGCCGCCGGTCTTACTCTCCAGTTGGACATCTGTGATCGTAATTCCCTTGTCGATTGCTTTACACATGTCATAGATGGTCAGGGCTGCGATCGAAACCGCCGTGAGTGCTTCCATCTCCACGCCTGTTTGAGCGTTTGTGCGGACCTCTGCCTGTAACGCGACACCCCCTTCTGTCAAAGTAGCCTCGACATCAACATGTGTGAGCGGAAGCGGATGACACAGCGGGATCAGATCCGCGGTGCGTTTTGCGGCCATGATTCCCGCAAGCCGCGCAGCCTGCAATGGATCGCCCTTCGGAGTGCGGTGCGCCTTGAGCGCAGCAATCGTTTCGTCCGACATAACGACTTTTGCAGAAGCCACCGCGCGCCGCGACGTGACCGCCTTCGCAGAGGTGTCGACCATCTTTACTTTGCCTTCAGCATCGATGTGACTTAAATCGGACATAATTATGGTTTGTGCAAAAAGACCAAAAGAACCAAAAGGACCAAAGGATCAAGACCAAAGACCTAAAGCCTATACTCTGATTGCATGTACGATCAACGTGTTTCCGCCTAACAGTACTTCGTCTGACATCAACTCATTGGTCCAGCGTTCTGCGCGCTTCGGTTTGGGTGTGAGCCGCCCAATTAACCGAATCACAGCCACTAGAGGCCAGTAGAGCCATTGGTTCGACTTTGGTTTGTCTCGATACAGTCCGGCGAGTTGGAAGCCGTATTCCTCAAGCGTGTAGCGGAGCTCAGAATAACCGATAGCGTTCACATGCAAGGCCACTTCCTGCTTTTCGCCGAACTCCCGGCGGACGTTTGCCACTGCACTCCTCGTGATCGGCTTAAAGTGCGAGGTATAGCCATAGATCAGCCATTTCAAGCGCTCCTCGATGTTGAGAATGTTAGGAATGCTCGTTATCAGGTGGCCTCCTGGCCGCAGGAGCCGCGCAAACTCGCGAATTGCCTGCTGCGCATTTTCAATGTGCTCGAGTCCCTCGACACAGGTAATGTAATCGAAGCTTTGTGCGGAATAGGGAAGTGTGGCTCCCAGATCGCCGCGCCGAATCTCGATTGATACTAACTTAAAAATCTCAGGATAAAGATCGCAGCAAGCAACCTCAAAGCCGGCATCTTGTAAGCGAGCGGCCAATGCTCCTTCGCCTGCGGGTACATCGAGCAACTCACCTCTGGACAGTTTTTGTAAGATATTGACGACGGTATCATGGACCGCCTGATGGGCCAGAGGTGCCGGGGCGCCAATATCCACCGCACTGGCCATTGAGATATTTACCTCGCGAGACTCCATGAATTAGAAATAGCTTTCCGTCTGCTTTCGAAGCATAGCAGAATTGATCCATGCCGGAAATCCGCTCGGCTCCGCTGCTTCGTACAGTTTCCAAGTTCTCAATTCCAAATCACCTGTTAACTGGAGGTCGCTTTGTTCGAAACGGAAACAGAGGTACTCGCGTGGTATGAAAAACAGCCTCGCGCCATCAGCAGGGAATTCATCGACACCATTCCCTGGCGCGAAATCAGCAACCATCCGTTGAATCCTGCGTTTGTTCCGATTCTTTTCTACATGCGCGATGTTGAGTTCTTTACGGATCTCTATCACAAAGAGCTTCTCCGAACTCCGACCAGCAGAGACCCTGTAATCAGAAAGTTCATGGAGCGCTGGACTGTAGAAGAACTACAACACGCTGACCTGCTCAACAGGTTTCTTTCAGAAGCGGGCCTTCCCACGAGCGAAAACTGGCAGGCGGAAGCATTGGAAAAGATACCATGGCACTACACGTTTGGAAGTTACGTAGCTGATTACACCGCGCATGCCTTCGGAAAGTACTTTCACGGAACTCACATGGTCTGGGGCGCCATCAATGAAATCACAGCGTTGAACGGATACCGGCGGCTCGCAGAGCTGGCGGGGCATCCCGTGTTGTCGCGTTTGCTCGCAGGCTTTGTTCAGGAAGAGTCAATCCACGCGAACTTCTATTGGAGCATCGCCAAGCTGAAACTGACGAAAGCAAAGTTCTCACGTCGCGTGGCTCGCTTCGCGATCGATAAGTTTTGGACACCGGTGGGACAGGGGACAAAATCAAGGCACGAAACCAATTACGTGATGGCGTCACTGTTTCGTGGACCAGCGGGTCTCGAGTTCTTCGAGCAGAAGATCACAAACAGAATTGGACGTCTGCCTGGCTTTAACGGGATCCAGAGCATTACTAACAAAGTGGCGCCTATTGTCGAGGCATAGTGTTCGCCAAGTCATCAATCCGGCAGCTCAAGCAATCTCACCGTGTCGCCCGGAGCCAGCGAGGTGACTCCTGTCGGAACGATGATCAGCGCAGCGGTTCTTGCGAACGCGACGAAGTCGGACGAGCCACCCCACTTTAGAGGCTTAGCCAGCAGCTGGCCCTGATCGTTGGTGGTCAACTCCGCGGGGAGATAACTCTCACGATCCGACGAACCTTTAATTGGACCAGCCAGTAAGGCAGATAGCTCGGTCAGCTGAGTCTGCGTTGCGCCCTGCATCTGCAAGAGGCAAGGCCGCGCGAACAGATTAAAAGTCACCGATACCGAGACCGGGTTTCCCGGCAGGCCAAAGACGAGCGTGCCACCAGGTAGTCGTCCAAACACAGTTGGTTTGCCGGGACGAAGAGCCACACGCTCGAAAAAAATCTCAGCGCCCAATTGCTTAAGCGCAGCTTTGGTAAAGTCGTAAATGCCCATCGAAACGCCACCCGACGTGACAACGAGGTCTGCGCGTTCAGCTGCACTTGCGATAGTTCGTTTCAGGCCTTCTATATCATCGCCGGCGAGTGGCAGCAGTTCCGTCTCAGCTCCGGCAAGCTTTGCGTAGGCGTCAATTGAATAGTTGTTTGAATCACGAATCTGATCCTGGCCAGGTTTCTGGTCCACGGGCACCAGCTCAGTGCCAGTCGCCAGAATCGCGACACGTGGCCTGGTAGCAACGTTCACGTTTGCGTAACCGAACGACGCGAGTACGGCCACCATTGCGGAGTTAATTCGCTCGCCCGCGCGCAGAACTATTTCTCCTGAGTTGATTTCGCTACCGCGCTTGACGATCGATCGGCCGGGGCTCACGGACTCGAGGATTTCTACAATACTTCTATTCTCAAGCTCACGCGTAAGTTCAACTTGTTGGACGCTGTCGGCGCCCGCCGGAACCGGGGCACCGGTCATAATGCGAACCGCAGCTCCAGCTTCAAGCTGGTGATGCCAGCCGCGGCCGGCGGCGGACTCTCCTGCTATGCGCAGCCGCGCTGGCGTCGTGGCGACGTCTTCAGCTCGAATTGCGTAGCCGTCCATCTGAGATCGATCGAATGGTGGTAGATCAGAATCGGCTCGGATTTCTTCGGCCAGCACTCGGCCCAACGCTTCGGTCAGCGCTACTGACTCTGGATTGAGCGGTGACGTTTCGGCACTTATTATCTGCAGCGCCTCGTTAACTGGAATCATCGGCGAGAGTGTAATACGTGGATACTAAGAGGTGGTAGGCTACGCGCAGAATAGGGAGGCGACAGCTGTCGGGTTGTTATGGCTGAATGGCATTAAGCGCGGACGCAAACTAACAGTTTGCATTACATTCTGGTTTGGGAATTGGTTGTTGAAGGTTCGATGCGAATCGCAATCTCGGGGACACATGGCGTTGGTAAGAGTACTCTGATAGATGAATTTCTGAGTGCTCACCCGGACTTTTCTCACGAGCCGGAACCTTATGCGGTGATGGTTGAAGATTATGGAGAGGAGTTCTCAGCCGAGCCCACCGTTGAAGACTATTACAGGCAGCTCGAATTCAACGTTGCTCGGCTCCAAACTCATCGCCAGGGTGAGCGCGTAATCTACGAGAGAAGCCCATTTGACTTCCTTGCATACCTGATCGCGCTGGGAATGCTTCGTCCACTTCAAGACTGTTCGGTGCTAGTTGATTCGGCCCGCGGAATAGTTTCCGACGCTCTTCGTCATCTGGATGTGGTCGTGTTTTTGCCTCTCGATGATTCAAATATCGAGGTATCTGATGAGGAAAATCCACAGTTGCGAAACGAGGTTAACTCACAGCTGGCGACCATCTTCGCGGACCACGAACTAGAACGTGCAAAGGGAAGCCCCTTGCTGATCGAAGCAAGGGGCTCCACTACGCGACGCTTGAAAATGATCGAAGCGGTGATTAGATCACGCTAACTCGCTAGCAGCCGCTCTCCATATCAACGGCTCTTGGAAACAGAATGTTGTTTTCCAGATGGATGTGCTTATGCAAGTCCTTCTCGAATGCATCGAGCGCCTGATACAACGTTTGATAACTGATGCAGGCGTCAGTTGGAGGAGTGTAATCAGCAGTTAGTTTACGCATCTGCTTGAGTAACTCGCCTGCTCCATCGTGTTCCATCATCATCATTCGGATCGGGTTCCTGACCGTGCCGAAGAACGGCATGGCTACCTGGCGCTGATTGCAGACGTCATCTTCCATGCGCACGATATATGGAAAGAGCACTTGCTCTTCTTTCATCATGTGCGGTTCCAATTCCCCAGTAAGCGCCTCAAACATCGCTTGAAGCTGCCCCAGCTCCTGATGATTTCCACCATGAACGCCGCAGACCTTGGTCAGCAAGGCTCGCAAACGTTCGATTTCGGACTTGGTAAACACATGGTGCGTCTCAACAATGTGATTGACGAGATCCGTTAACGTCGCTTCTAGAAAACCCATCTCCCCGCTCTCGACCTGCAACGCGTTTGCACTCTCCAGTGAAGTCTCTATTTGTTCAAGCGTGACTCCTGCAGCAGCGCATGCAGTCTCCATCGAGCGATTGCCGCCACAGCAGTAGTCAATTCCGAATTTCTCGAAGATTCGTGTCGCGCCGGGAATTTCGCGCGCCAGTTCCCCAACTGTCATGTTTGATTCCAGATTCATGTTGCCTCTCTTTGATACCCCGATACTGAAAGTTAGTTTCAAATCACCGCAGGCACGTTTCTAACGAGCCGCGAAGATTTGAAGAAGATGAAGTAGTTAACCGTTAAGCAGAACAGCGCAAATAGCGCCAAAAGAATGAAGCCCCAGGTGTAAGCTCCGGTCGCGTCGCGAAGGACTCCCAACACCAGCGGCGGGAAGAACCCGCCCAAGCCCCCAAAAGCTCCGACCAGACCAGTGACGGTTGCCGTCTCTTTCGGAAAGTACTGCGGTACTAGTTTGAAGACGGCGCCGTTGCCGAGTCCAAGCGCAGCTGCTGCTCCGAGAGCCCCTACGGTAAACGTTGGCATCCAGGGGCAGCCCATCAAAGCTCCCAGGAGCGCAATGGCGATGAAGACAGGAACAAGAACTCGCGCCCCGCCCATCCGATCAGCCAGCATGCCTCCCACTGGACGCATCAGTGTAGCTAACAGAACGAACCCTGCTGTGCGCGCGCCCGCGTCAGTAGCGCTTAGCCTGAAGTTGTCTTTCAAAAGCGTGGGGAGATAAATCGAAAACGCGACGAACCCGCCGAAAGTCAGAAAATAAAATAGGGATAAGACCCAGGCAACCGGTTCACTGCGCAACACGGCGAAGTTCTCAGTCATAGTTTTCGGTTTTGTTTCAGAGGCTGCGTCTCGTGCCAGGAGATAGAAGAGCAGACCCCAAACAGCAGATATCGCCGCGAAAATAAAAAAGACCGGTCGCCATGAGCCAAGTGCGACCGCCAACACTGGAGCTCCAAATATGGAAATGGATTGTCCGATGTTACCCATTCCGTAAATGCCCAATGCTGAGCCCTGCTGATCGCGAGTGAACCATTTCGACGAGAAGCCCACGCCGACTGGAAAGGTCGAGCCGGCGATTCCCAGGCACAGGCCCAGGATAATGAGCTCCAAATAACTATTCGAAAAGCCGATTAGCAGCGCAGGAATAGCCGACAATAAGAGCAACGCTGCGAAGACGCGTCTTCCGCCGAACCGATCAGCCAACATGCCGGCGGGGATTCTGCCCAGCGCTCCCAGCAACACTGGAATTGCGATCATCAGGCTCTTCGCTTTGCCTGAGAGGCCATAGGATTGAGCGAAAGTCGGCGCCAGCGATCCGATCAATCCCCATACGGCAAAAGAAACGGCAAACGCTGTCGTTGAAAGGAAAAGGGCGCGACCGGCGCCTGGCTTGATGGATTTCATAATTTGGCTGCTTTACTCGATCGAAACGCTTCACTTTGGACCACAAAAAGACCCAAGTCATGTTAGAGCAACGATTGTGCCGTCGCATCTCGCTGGGATTTTTGTGATAGTTCGTAATCTTCGCTGCGAAAATTGGCGAAGCCACCGAGGAATTTTACGCAGTGAGGACCACTTTCCAGGAAAGCATCCTATGAATGGCAACTCTCCAGAACGTCGATTGATATGAGTTACGATATAATCGCTGCTTGAGGACTAAGCTATGTCCAAACAAATTGAGGTCGTTTTTGAACGTGGTGTGCTTCGTCCCGTGGAACCTATTGACTTTCGGGAAGGCGAACATCTACAGCTAATCATCGTCACACGCGAGAAAACTCGTCCTAATGGCAATGTCGCTCTCTCCTTGGCTGAGATTGCAGCGCTACCTATTGAAGGCGAGAAGGGTAATTTCTCGGGTCGTGACCATGACACTATTCTCTACCCCAAGACACCATGATTTTTGTTGACACGAGCGCCTGGTTCGCTGCGATTGTCCCAACGGATCCGGATCACGCTAACGCAGCGCGTTGGCTGACCGCGAATTCTCAAGCACTGATAACCACCGACTATATAGTTGATGAGACACTCACGCTTCTCCGTGCGCGAGGAGAACGACAACGCGCAAGATTGCTTGGCGAGAGATTCTTTGAATCCTCCATTGTTGAATTTATTTTTTGAGTGAGGACGATATCAGGCGGGCGTGGGACGTTTTTCGGCAATATGATGACAAAGGCTGGTGTTTTACAGATTGTGCGAGTAAGGCCTTAATTGAACGAATGAAAATCTCCGAAGCCTTCGCTTTTGACCACCACTTCAAACAATTCGGAAGCGTGCGCATTGTGCCTAATACCTAATGAAAGCGACCTGGCAGATTTTCCAATTCGTGCCGAACATTCTCAACCAGTGTCATAATCGACGTTTCATCGAGAACTAATGACGGCCAAAGGTAAACCTGCTGTTCCTCCAGGCGATTGTGCTCCTCCAACCGTTCTCTAACCGCCGCAAGGCGTGGTCTCAAATTCCTGATCGCTTCCGAGCTCGATTCCGAATCAGCAATAATCTCGCGCATTGTATTAATCATCTGGGCGAGCTCTTTCATAAAGAAGTCATGATCATAGCGCAGACGGGCGACTACGTCTCGAACTTCGCTTGCAGCTGGTAGTCCTTTCCGGTCGAAGAGAGCTTCAGGAGCATCCTCGACCGCAGGAAAAAGATGTAAATGCTCAGCGCGAATGTGAATCGCCAGACGTGCCCAAAAAAGATCCAGGAGTTCGAAGGTCCGAGCCACACTGTTACCGGCCATTTCGACTTCAAGTTTCGAAAGCAACTCGCCCAAAGAGTCGTGATCGTCTTCCAGTAACGACTCAATTGCGTCTTTCATTGTTTTAAGTAACCAGAGCTCGTGTAACGGCGCGAAGCCGGACGCCACCAGAAGAGAATCGTTAACGTTATAAAGAAACAAATGCCAGAAGCGATGACAAGTGGAACCAGGGCGGAAAACCGGTGGGACAGAGCTGCTTCAACGGTTGCTGCCAGAATCCAGAGTTGCGCGACATTGATCATTATGAGCAATATCAAGCGCGCCTGGGCGACGGCAGTTCGCCCGGGTCCAGCCGAAGCGTGTCCGGAAGTTTTTGGCTTCATCGATACCATTTGCATCAAATTACCCGCTCGCCGGTACCGGCAGTCCTGCCTATCGCCCAAACTTCACCGTTAGCGCGGATTTCGAGCTTCACCTCATCGAGCGCACGTGGCGGCGGACCGTACAGCACATCACCAGTCTGAGCATTGAAGCCGCCGTCGTGACAGGGACACGAGAGCTGCTGTTTGTTTCGATCAAAATAAACCGGACAGGAAAGGTGCGTACATTTCTGCCCGAATGCGTGATAGCTACCATCGAGTGAGCGCACCAGAATGGCCGTCTCTTTTTCCGTTGGATATCGGAAGTTAAGAGAAGTGCCTGGCGGGAGAGCCTCAGCGCCGTCGATCTTTGCCGGAGCAAAAGTCTCAAGTTCACGAGCATCGAGCGCCGCCTTCCCGGCAAATCCAGCTGCCCCAACAAACAAAGCTGCTGAAGTGAGCCCAAGGAAGTTGCAGAACTCACGACGTGTCACCTGCGCCTCTTCTTCGCGATGATAGGGGAAGTCTACCTGGTAAGGTGTCGTCGCCTTGCGAACGTTGCTTTCGTCGGCGAGCACCCGCTTGATTGTATTGCTCAAGCTCGTCTCATTAGGTTTATTAGAACTCATTGCTTTTGTCTGTTTGTTCGACCTGGAGATCTATCCATGATTCCGTACCAGGATGTTGCTCCGGCATAACTCGACCTTCGAATACTCCGCAACCATCAACCTCGACTGCATCGGCATCGGTTGGCAGCATCAGGTAAACCTTCGTCTCAACCTTCTGATTGCCAAAAACGTGAGCGTTTACAGGCTTGGTGCGTCTTAGTGGCACAATGTCTTGATATTTCCCGAAGGTGATCGCGCCGGTGGGGCAAACGCTCGCGCACATTGGCTTGAGTCCCTCACTTGAGCGATCGAAACACATGTCACATTTCATCTGAAGATGCATTTCGGTGTTGTACTTGGGCACGCCGAACGGACAAGCGTTGACGCAATTGCGGCAGTCGAGACAACGCGGCTTCAACGCGGAAAGCACAACGCCCTCGTCTGTGGTCTTGATTGCGTCGGCCGGGCAAACCAACGCGCAGGTCGGTTCGACACAGTGCATGCACACTGTAGGCATCGTAGCGGTGGTCTCGGATCGATCGAGGTAATCGACGTAGATCATCGAATAGCCTTTGTGCGTAGCGCACTCGCGACAGGCAGCCACACATGCACGGCAGCCAATGCAGCGCTGCGGATCGATGAACATTGTTTCTTCCATGGTTTTGCTTTTACCGTGGCCTAATCAAAGGACAAAGGGACCGAAGAGACGAAAAGGACTAAGAACAAAGACCATTCTCAGCGAAATTCGCTGCGCGATGATCCTTTGCGTTTTTCTCCTACGATCGGCAATTGCCTTGAGTGAATCTTCTCAATGCGCGCTGCGCAAGCTTTGAACTCAGGAATCTTTGAAATTGGATCGAGCTCGGGATTCGTCAACTGATTCACGGCCAGTTGTTCGCCCCAGTGATACGGAATGAAGATAGTGTCTTTTCGAATCGTCTTGACGACAAGAACTGGGAATACCCCTTCGCCCCGCCGCGAGACGACGCGCACTCGTTCGCCGTCATTCACCTTTAGCTTCAAAGCCGTTTCCGGATGAATCTCGACGTAAGGTTCAGGGCACTGCTCAACGAGAAAGCCGATCCTCCGCGTCTGATTACCGGATAGGTACTGATAAACGACACGTCCACTCGTCAGTATCAGCGGAAATTCTTCGTCGGGAGTTTCCTGGGCGGGCTCAAATTCAATCGCATGAAACCTGGCCTTGCCATCAGGATGATAGAAGCGATCCTCGAACAGCCGAGGCGTGCCCGGATGGTCCTCAGATGGACACGGCCAGAACACACCATTCTGCCTTTCAATCTTTTCCCACGTTATGCCGTAGTAGTCAGCGTTACCACCTCGCGATGCGATCCTTAATTCTTCAAAGATTTCCCGTGGATTCTTGAATTGAAAATACTTCTCGCGACCCATCCGGTGCGCAATCTCCTGAACGATCCACCAATCCTCCTTCGCCTCGCCCGGCGGGTCGGCGGCTTTATTAATCTTGACGACGCGGCCTTCGCTGTTCGCAGTAACGCCTTCGTCTTCACTCCAGGTGCTCCCGGGTAGAACGACGTCCGCATATCGAGAGCCTTCAGACATGAAGAAATCAATGCAGGCATAGAAGTCCAAACCTTCAAGCGAGCGTCGGACCTCGTTTGTATCAGGCAAGCTCACCATCACGTTGTTGCAGATGGAAAGTAAGCCTCGGATTTCTCCTGCCCGCATCTTCTGAAACATTTCAACAACTGAGACGCCGGCTTGCGGCAGCTCCTCTTCGGGAAGGTCCCACACCTGGCAGACATGCTTGCGATGTTCCGGATTGGAAATCTGACGCTGGCCGGGAAGCTGATCCGCTTTTTGGCCGTGCTCACGTCCGCCTTGTCCATTACCTTGACCTGTGATCGTGCCGTAGCCACGACCGGGCTTGCCGATGCTTCCAGTCGCAAGAACCAGATTGATGTAAGAAAGAACATTGTTAACGCCGTGCGAGTGGTGCTCGATGCCGCGCGCATGTAGCACCATCGAGGTCTTCGCCCGACCATAGATTCGAGCGGCGCGAACGATCTTTTCTGCAGGGACGCCAGTCATCTCAGCGGCAACCCCGGGCGAGTATCGCTCAACCACTGTCTTGGTATCTTCCCAGCCGTTTGTGCGCGTGTTTATGAACGATTCGTCGATAAGCTTCTCTTCGATCAGAACGTGCAGCATCCCATTAGCCAGCGCCACATCCGTTCCAGGCTTCAACTGCAAATGTAGATCGCCTTGACGGGCAGTAGCGGTTTCGCGCGGATCCACAATGATCCAGCAGCCCCCGTTGTCTCGTTGCTGCCACAGAAACTTGTTGAGTACCGGGAAAGTTTCGGCGCAGTTTGCTCCCGCGATCAGCAGAACTTCAGCGAGTGGAATGTCATCCCATGGGTTGGCGGCTCGATCGATGCCGAAGGCCTTGTTGTTTGCCGACGCCGCTGAGACCATGCAAAGACGCCCGTTGTAGTCGACGTAACGCGTGCCTAGTCCTGCGCGCGCGAACTTTCCCATCAGATAGGTCTTCTCTGTGGTGAGAGAAGATCCTGAATAGACTCCAATCGAGTCCTTACCATGCTTGGATTGGAGTTCCTTGAATTTGGACACGACAAGGTCCAATGCTTCATCCCAGCTGGCAGGTTCGAAACTGCCGTTGCGTTTGATCAGGGGATGTAGCAGCCGGTCGGGATGGTGCACCTGCAAATAAGCAGTGACGCCTTTGGGGCAAAGACGTCCTTCGTTGACTGGAAAATCATAGCGAGGCTCGAATCCTACGACGTGATTGTTCTCAACGAGTAAATTCATCCCGCACTGCACAGCGCAGTAAGGACAGTGGGTCGGCACAACTTTGTCTATCACGCGGTTAGCACGCCAACCGTCATACGGCGCATCGTGTAGGTGCGGACCGAAGTCGGCGATGATCTGTTCGAGATTACTCACCTTGCTCATGGAATACAGTTCTGTAGGCATCCGCAAACTAACAGTTTGTGTTACAAGTTGCCCCTTGATCCTCTGAAAACATTCTCTTTACTTTGTGGCAATGCCGAATATGCCAAACCGCGCATGACTCGCTTGCAGCGTGGACAATAATCCTGAAGCACATGTCCATTTGCGAGGCGGTAATCAAACCCCAGCTTTCCTACGACAGTTTTCAAGTCGTCCAGCCACATTTCAGCTACAAACTCAACGCCACATCTCGGACAAATCGCTTGTGGCAGCTCGCGTGCGCGCCTTTGATAAAGCTCAACCCCGATCGATGCCGGGCGCTGGATAACGTGGAAGAGCTTGCCAAACGGCAGGTAGAACAGCGTCATGATGACCACTGCCTGGTGCGACAACGAGATGAACGAATACATGTAGCCGTGCAACCAGAGGCTCGAAGCCGTCAGCATCAATCCGGTCACACAGATCGCAATCAACAGCAAATGTGGAACGAAGTCCAGCAGGTATTGCTGCAAAGCGATGGCGCCTCGATCGTGTAGCCGCCGATGAATTGCCATTCCGCATCCGATAAGCACCATGATGGCCGTGAAATCAAGCGCATGAAATGTGACCCAGGCAATCACAGAGCGCGCATCCATGCTGTTCACCGCGAAGCCAAATACGTAAGCGCGATAACCCCGCTCGCCCTCCAGTTCGAAATGCACCCAGCCGAACACAAGCGGAAATGTGATCAGGGCCGAGATGATGCAACCCCACATAATTAATTGGTGCATCAGCCATCGAGAAAAGCCGCGCCGGTAGATGAACTTCTGAAGGGCGAACCCGCCGACAAATGTTTTCCCCGCGCTGCTTACATTAGCGACGAGGCTCTTGCGGTTTCTGAACAAGGCCCAGCCACGTCGCCAATAAACACGAGTTGAAGGACGCTGCAGCCAGATTGCGTAACGAAACACGATTGCGCCGAACGCGACTACGCTGGCAACCGTGTACCCGAAGAGAGCTGCATCGTAGTGTTCGAGGTTTCGTGATCCGGCAATGATCAAGGCGGTCAAAGCGGCAGATGCGGCAAGCGCAATCAGAATGGCAGATCGATGATTCGTTTGGGCCTTCATTAGCGGAATTACAAATCAGCATCAGCCGCAGACTGGCCTGCTATTGGCAACACCAGACTACGAAGAGGAGGCAGTAGCTTTATAAAGAAGTAGCGGGAGGATATCACAGTCGACATCTTCAGTGTGGAGAATCTCTCACAGTTTTTTGTGAGTGCTGGGCAGGAAGTCCAGCGCCGCCTGTTGTCCCAACAGTGCCCTTAGCGGGGCTCATATTCCCTACAAATCGTATTAAACTGTTTACTAAAGAGCATTATCGTTGACTAAACCGTGTGGAAAGTCTTATATGATCATCCAACAATGATTCAATCACCGGGAAGAATAAGAAGTATCTCGATCGGTCTTTTCGTGGTGTTTTTGTGTCTTACCTTTTCAGATCCCTTCAATGCACAAGCGGGCAAGGCCGAGCTTACCGGTCAAGTGAGGGACCAAACGGGCGCCTTACTGAATCATGCTAAGGTTACGATAACGGATGTTACTACTCTCCAGGTTACTTCCTTATTCACAACAGACGGCAATTACACCGCCACTAACCTCAAACCGGGAATTTACAGCGTCACAGTCGAAGCTGAAGGATTCAAGCGTTTCGTTCGCGAGGGAGTTCGTCTCGCAACCGGTGAACGGGTGCGGCTGGACATTGAGCTCGAGCCCGGCGCGCTAACAGAGTTCGTGACTGTTAGCCAGGATGCCTCGCCATTAAGAACAGAGAGCGGAAGCCTGGGTCAAGTTATAAGGAATCGCAAGATCGTTGATATACCGCTCAACGGCAGGAACTTTCTCTCGCTGGTTTCCTTATCGGCGGGCGTGGCCCAACCGCCTCCGACCTCAGCAGGGCCTTCCTTTCCACGTATTAACGGGGGACGCCCGCGCACAAATGAATATCTTTTCGACGGGATTTCCGTGCTTCAACCGGAACCCGGGCAGGTCGCTTTCTTTCCTGTTGTGGAGTCGATTCAGGAGTTCAAGGTTGAGGTTAACAGTCCACCCGCGGAGTTCGGTCGTTTCAACGGCGGCGTGGTGAATCTGGCGACAAAGGCGGGTACAAACGAGCTCCACGGCTCCGCCTTTGAGTTCTTAAGAAATGAAGCGCTAAACGCGCGGAATCTGTTTGCGCCCGCCACGGCTGCCAATCCGAACAAGCCTGTCTTTCGTCGCAATCAATTTGGATTCGTTCTTGGCGGCCCAATCATCAAGAACAAGGCCTTCTTTTTTGGAGATTATCAAGGTACGCGCCAGCTCGTCGCGCGTGTTCGGATATCGACAGTGCCTACACTGGCGCAAAGGCAGGGTAACTTTGCGTCAAGTCTTGGGGCGTTGTTGTACTTCCAACCTAATGGATCGATTAGCACGACCGTAACTCCGAATCCCGTGAGCGTCACCGATACGAACGGCAATACCATCGAGGCGCGTGTCGGACAGATCTTTCGTCCCTCGGACCATCGCGCATATGCCGGGAATCAAATTCCGATCAATACCTTTGATTCCGTGAGCGCCCAGTTGCTACAGCGCTATCCCCAGCCAACTTCTCCTGGCGCCGCAAACAACTTTACCCGCATTGGGAACGAAAGTGATGTGCAGGATCAGTTCGACGGTCGTGTGGATCATCGCTTCTCTGTCCGGGACCAGGTTTACGGGCGCTTCTCTTATGTGAAGGAAATCACCGCGCCGGTGACACCACTGCCGGACGGGAGTGGAAATATCACCTCGGGAGTGACGGGACTAACCGACACGCGAGCGACCTCAATTGCCGGCAACTACGTGCATATCTTTAATCCCCAGCTTTTGAATGAGCTGCGGCTCGGCTACACGCGGAGATCGATTGAACGGGAGGCTACCCAACTCGAATCGTCGGCATCGGACAGTTTGCATCTGCCGGGTATCCCAACGAACGGCGCTTTTGAAAACACCTTGCCGACCTTCTCAATTGCAGGTTTGCAACAAATCGGTCCTTCCACGAATACAGCCTCGAATTTTCGCACCGATGTCACCCAGGTCTTTGACGCTATCTCAGTCCAGCGTGGTAGACACTCGCTGAAGGCGGGAATCGATTTTCGTTGGGAACGGCTTGACGTGATTCAGCCTCCTTCACCGACGGGAAATTTCAGCTTTAGCACTTTGTTTACAAACTCGCAGGCGATTCCGGGTTTTGGCTCTGCTTTGGCAAGCTTCACAGGTAACTCACTCGCAAGCTTCCTCCTTGGTCAGGTTCAGACATTTTCAATCGACATTCAGCAAAAGGTCCTGCGCCCGCGAGCTCATGATCAGGAATACTTCATTCAGGATGACTTCAAAGCTACGTCGAGGCTTTCGATCAATGCTGGGCTGCGATACACGCTAAACTTTCCGTCTACGGATGCAGACAATCAGGGCGCGGTCTTCAATCTTCAGACGCAACAGCTGGATTATCTTGGCCAGAACGGTGTCAGCAGGTCGGCGAGAAGCCTCCATAAGCTCGATTTTGGACCCCGTCTTGGCGTTGCCTACAGGTTGAACGACAAAACGGTCAGTCGCGCAGGCTATGGCGTAATCTGGATAGAGATGGCAGGCATCACCACCCCATTTACCACTCCGCAATTTCCATTCATTCAAACTGTTTCTCAGCGAACGCTCGACAATATTACTCCCGCATTCGCATTATCGACCGGGCCAAGTGTGGCGGCGATTCCGCTTACGCCTGACGCCGGGTTGGGGCAGGGAGTGTTCACCGTCGACCGCACGTTGGGCAGTGGCTACGCGCAGCAATGGAATGTAGCGGTGCAACGCGAGCTCACCAAAAACATGGTGGTTGAATTCGCGTATGCCGGCTCAAAAATCACGCACGTTGGTATTCCTGACACCAACATCAATCAACTGACAGTTGCTCAGTTGGCAATGGGGACGTCGCTTTTGCAGCGTGTGCCCAATCCGTTCTTCGGTCAGATCCCTCGCTCCTCGAGCCTGGGTGATCCAACCATTCCGTTGGCCCAGCTGCTGAAACCCTTCCCGCGTTTCACCGCGGTAGACTTTTATAGAAACAATGTGGGCAACACTCACTACAACTCATTTCAAGCCAAGCTGGAACAACGGTTCACACGAGGCCTGTCTTTTCTGGTCAGTTACACGCGCTCCAAACTGATTGACGAGGCTTCTTCTGTCTTCGATGCATCGATTCTAACCGGACCTATTGCAAACTTTCCGGTGGCGGACAGCTCCAATCGGAAGCTTGAGCGAGATGTCTCGAACGGTGACATTCCCAATGTCTTCGTAGCCAGCTTTACTTACGACTTACCGGTTGGAAGTGGAAAGCGATTTAATCCTGGTGGGTTTACTGGCTCCTTTCTCTCAGGTTTTGAGTTAGCGGGCGTGGTTACGCTGCAGTCGGGTCTGCCATTGGCAGTTACCCAAGTCACAAACTTCAACGCGTTCGCAGGTTTTGGAACCCAGCGGCCGAACCTGATTACCAATCCAAATCTGCCTTCTTCACAACGAACAACGACGCAGTTCTT
>Ga0126384_10000098_pt1 | contig 37345 bp, 31 predicted proteins | sample PanSoiMetPlot_36_FD_92543 | JGI IMG/M metagenome (GOLD analysis project Ga0126384, IMG submission 92543) | Tropical forest soil microbial communities from Panama - MetaG Plot_36 | ecosystem: Environmental > Terrestrial > Soil > Tropical forest > Bulk soil | place: Panama | collected 2016-02-17 | reverse complement strand
GGTGGGGTCCCCTGATGCCATGCGCTGGCGACATATCCGCGTAAAGGCATCGATGTAGAATTGATAGTTGGTAAAGATAACGTAGTTCTGGAAGTACTCTGGATCGGTGCCCGTGTAGTGGTAGAGCCGGTGCAACGAGTAGTCGATTCTGGCGGCACGGAACAATGCCAGCGGCTCCGGCGTACCAGCGGCGCGGCGTATCCGGCCATCGACGATGGCGTCGTCCATGGCACCGAGACTAGGGGTGTCAAATAAATCGCGGAGCGGCTGTTCCTTGGAAGGAAAACTCGCCTCCAGCCCGATGTTGCGGGGATAGGCAAAATGCACGGGGATGGGCTCCTCCGATTCGCCAACCTCCACCGGCACGCCGTGGTTTTGGATCAGGAGCCCAATCTGTTCCATGAGGTAACCGCGAAACAGATCGGGTCGCGTTATTGAAGTTTCATGCACCCCCGGACCGGAAACGAAGCCGTAGGACAGGCGCGAGTCGACCCGTGAATGGGTGGTGGTCGTCACGCGCACGAACGGATAGGTGGCGCGCACGCGTGATTTGAGAGGCTTTCCCTGAATATAAGCTTCGAAGCGATCGCGCAGAAAGGCCGTGTTGCGCGCGTAGATCTGTTGCAGCCGATCGCAAGCGACAGCAGCGTCCATGAAGGCCATGGTGGCCATCCGCTTGGGGGATAGTATCGGTGTGGCCATCGGCAATGAACCTAGGAGGTTGTAGCGGCATCTACCGTGTCGACGGTAGCTCAACTAACGAGGGCCCTGCGTCAGCTAGCGGACGTTGACCATCATCGTCGTTGGCGGTCAATAACGCCGCGTCAACGGCCTTAAACTGCCAGCGGTCTCCGACATGGCGGGGAGCAGCGCGCGCCGAACAAGAAAAGAAGAGCGATAGCGCCTCTGTGGCGCTGCTTTGGAGTGTTGCCGCAGTCCAAAAGGCCCATGGCGCGCGGAAAATTGATGCAAAATGCCGTCGCGGGTGTCTTGACGGTCCGGCTATGGCCACCGCTTCTCGTAAAACACTGCGGCCGCCAAGGGCGCACAGCTAGCGGCGCAGAAGCTGATGACTATGAGGGTCATTGCTGTCCGCTGCTCGACGGCAAGGCCGCTTCAAGTCGAGGTATCAACCTCGTCGGATTGCGGCAGGCGCACACCCTTCCCGATCCCGTTGCTGTACCAGTAACCGGCTAAGCTTCGGCTGCGACACGGCCATGCTTTCAGCCGGCAGCAGCCCTTGCGGGCCTGCGCGATGCCGTCGAGCGAGCAGCCACTGCGCGCGCTGCAGCGGCTCGTTGGCAGCGCGGGGCAGACACTGGCGTACCGATCGACGTCAGCCCAATTATTTTTTGGCGTTGGCTGCGTGCTTTGGTCGGCATTTGCGCCATGCCGCAATGAACATTCATTCATCGACCACACGAACACAATGAACATTCATTCATCGCTAAAAAGAAAACAACATCAGCATGCAACCCGTTTGGCCTTTGACCGTTTTGGCCGAGCACCAATAGTTTGTGGAGTCCAAACATGCATAAGATTCTCGCAGCCGCCGCAGCCCTTGGCCTGTTTGCGCTGCCCCTCCAAACATCCGCCCAGACGACGAACCAGCCGGCGGCGAACAAAGACGCTGCCAATCCCGCAGCTTCGACGAAAAACACGACAACCGCCAACACCACAAAAAAGGCGAGCACCAATAAGCACACGTTGAAGCGTAAGACTCAGGCGAGCAAGACCAAGCGCCTTGCAAAGCATGGACACAAGCCCCACTACGCCAAAGCCACGCATGGCAAGCGCATGGCTCACGCGTATCGAGGGCGTCCCTCCTACGGTTTTACCGGCACCAAGAGCAAGCGGCATCATCGCCATCACCTGGCCAATTGAGGGTCTGCACGTAGATCGAACTGGAAGAACGGGCTCTCGGACCGTTCTTCCAACCTGGCGCAGGTTGCCGCGCCTCGGTGCTCCTCAGCCGCTGGCGCAACCGAGCAGAAGGCCGCAGCTTGCGGTCGGCACTGTCGGATCACGAGGTCGCGCGCCACGCATGGCAACGGCGGCAACTTCAGGAAGAGCTGCTCACCGTCCCGCGATCGATGCCGTGAACAGTCGCCAAATCGCTGCCAATAGCATGCTGATCGCAGGCCCGAACAAACGATCTGCCGCTCGCAAGAGCGACAACGATCAACTTCCTTCAAATTCGCCGCCAACAACGACGAACGGAGCCCATTGTGAGGGATGTGCCTCGAGCAGTGAACCGTGCATCATGAGATTGCGCATGGCATTGCGCATTGCTTGCGCCTGACCAATCGTCGGTTTTGCGCTCAGTTCAATAAAGGCGGCTGTTGTGAGTTTAACGGCCGCTTCGGACCCGACGCCCCAGTACGGGATCAGCAACGCCCGGGCACCGGCCTGAAAGAACGCGACAACCAGGCCAGCCATGGTGTCTGCGCTTTCTCGACTATTGCTGCACGGCGAGAGCACCACCCAGTCGGCATTGAGTTTAAGGGCCTTGATTGCGTCGGCTCTGAGCAAGCCATCGTCTCGATCGCGCCCTGCGGAATCGAGCGCGCCCGCTGCTTGAGGCGTGAGCACGAGCCCCGGCTCAGGCACGCCCCGCACCTGGCCAGCCAGTGCACAATGGGTGCCAAAAAAGAGGATCCGATACTCCGCGAGGCGACCGCTTTGCGACAGGGCTCTGATTGCGCTTTCACTCGCCTGCGACCCGAGCAGGATGTCGCTGTTGGAAGCCTCAAGACGCCGACCAACCTCGCAGAGCACCTCGGCGGTCTCGGGTAATGGATCCCAGGTGCGAAGCTCGTCACCTTTAAAAGCGCTTTCGCTCGCGCCAACCAGTGGTCGACGAGCAACGACGGCTCGGTGCTTCCCCACCGCCTCGGGGCACTGCTGGTTGTCCAACGCGGCTCGCGCCTGGCTCTTGTAATACCGCCCCCACACCGGGTCATCCTGCCGCCCATCAAGCAGAGGGTTGCCAACACCGAGGTAGATTCTTGAGGCGATGCTTGTCTTGGCTCGCTGCCGTAGCACGCTCAGTGCACTGAGTGACGGGAGCACCGCGATTGGATGCCGTGTTGCGAGCCAGGGGACATCGCGATACTGATCAAGACGGCTCAGGATGGCAGTCTTAGGCGGCTCGGTTACCAGCACATGGAAGGGAAGGTAATTGAGTAACGGCGATGTTATTATCAACAGGCTCTTGTCGTTGATGAAATCTCGAAATGGAGCCAGCAACGCCCGATAGAGATCGTGCGCGCGAGCGAGGTTGAAAGGGAGGTTTTCTGCCATCGGCTCATCGGCCGTGCCTTGACCCGGCGGCATCTTCAGGAGCTCTTTACATTTGTCCGCAGACCGCGCCTCCTTCCACAACGTTGGATCCAAGCCACAGCGCAATGCTTTGGCGCTTTCCACCAAAGCCGTAGTGCTTAATTCGCTCCACTGCCAGCGGACAGCGGCCTTGGTAACGACCCACACCAGGGTCGCGTCTCGTTCAAAGCTGGTGAGGTATAAGACGAGCGCCTCATTGGAACCAAGCTCAGCTTGAACTTGCGCTATACTGAAGGGTTCGCTACTGGCATTGACCTGCTGGGCGCGCTCAGTGGTCTTGTCATCGCGCTGCTGCCAATCGCTCGCGTTCTGCGGACCTGGATAGACGGCTGCAGATCGCAGATCGGCTTTAAGCCCACGTGCGGCCATGTCCGCCAACGATGCTCCCGCCTCCGCCGCTAAGGCGCGCTGGGTCGTCAGGAACATCTGGTCGACCGAGGCCGCGCTGGTGTCTTGCGACAGCCGATGGAGTGCGTCGTCGAGTGCCGCGCGTGAGCGTTTGTAAAGGGGCGCCGCTTCCACATAGTATCCCTGGGCGCGATATAGATCCGCCACGTTGGTTAGGCAGCCTGCAAGGTCATGCCATCCGGCCAAAGAGCGTTTGAACAGCGGCTCCGCTTCGACAAATCGGCCTTGGTTGCAAAGCGACAGGGCCAGATTGTTGACTGTTGTGCCAGAACTCGGGTGATCGGCACCGAGTGCAAACTGATCGATCGTAAGGGCACGTCGGTAAAGTGGCTCAGCATCGGCGTCGCGGCCTTGGCTTCGATAGAGGTCCGCAAGATTGGTGAGGATAACGGTCACAGAAGGATGGTAGCGACCAAGCGCCTGTTCGCGAATGGCGAGCGCACGTTCGTAAAGTGGCTCCGCCTCGAGATAGCGACCCTGCTCACAAAACAGCTGGGCCAGGCGACTAAGCGGTATGCTGACATCTGGGTGATTACGACCGGCGGCTTTTTCAACGATTGCCAACGCCTCCCTGATTAGCGCCTCTGCCTCATGGTAGCGTCCTTGGGAGCGATACAGTTCCGCTCGACCATTGAGGTTCTGGGCAACGGCGGCTTGATCGGAAACAGTTTGCGGTTCATCGGGCATCAGGGATCTGGGAATGATATTCCCCAGCCAGGCAACGTATGGCGACGCCATCACGAACACGGCAACGGGCAGCAGCACAGCAAGGACTGTCAGCCCCAGCACCGCCAGGTCCCGCGCGTCCCAGGTCGCCAAAAGCTGCCGCCTGATGTCCCACAAAGGCAGGGCCGCGACTATCAGTGCAAACACAACGGCGGATGCCAGAACAACAAGACCAAGCGACATGTGTGCGGCTGTACCGGCAGAGTAAGGAAAAGCGCTCGCTACAGGTAAGCTGCAGGAGACAGCTGGCCCTGCTGTGAAAGACCAGAGGAGCGCTTTTCGCTCAGGCCGAAAACGTGGCGAAGCTAGGAGCCAGCTCGCTCGACACCGGATGCGCCACGCGTTGCGTGTTCCTCGCTCAAGCAGATGAGGTCGCTCGCCATCTGCTCGATGTGGCGCAGCTGGCGGCGCATATTCCATGCTGTAAACAAGACGGCCGGCCCGTCCTCGAACTTGGCGAGGTGCTGCGCCATCTCGATTTGCACCCTCCGCACCGTGGCCAGCTGTTCAGGTTCGATCAAGCCGGTCTGCTGCCACTGCTCATGTGCCGACGCAACGATTCGCCAGGCCGCTCGAATCTTCAGTTCACCCTTGAATTGCATTGGTAAACCCCACACCACCTACTCACTACAATATCCCGGGCGTCCGCCAGAAGAGCAGAAGGCGGCAACACCCCCCTTGCCCTTGGCAGGCAGTCCAAAACAGGAAAGGACCCCTATGACCACGCCCAGCACCCCTGTGACAAGCGCAAATTGCAACGCTAGCCAGCAACCGCACCGGGTCACATCTCCTGCGTGTGGCAGGAAACCCGCACGCGCATCAGAGTCTAGCCCCGTCTAGCGAAGAACGATGTAGCTGCCCGGCAACAAGCGGTCAAAAAACTGATAAAATGCCGACAAGTGACATCAGATATTTGTCAGTTGGGGCAGCAGACATCACATTGATTTGCGCCATCCACCGAAGCACGGTCTCGCCTAGGGGATCGGAACCCATGAAGGCTTCCCCGCCATCAAGAACGCTACCATCGCGGAGCGCGGTAGACCGGGAGCGCAACCAACGTCCCACCCGAGACGGCCGCCGATTGGTTCGCGCAAACTAATGCGATCGTCACATCGGCAAGTCAGCAAGCATCGCAGCTATGCATGCGACGGCGCAGGGTTCGGGCTATCGAGCGTACGGGGGGCGCAGGCCGAGAAATCCGATGGTTCGGCAGCTGCGCGGTTGCTGCCCACGCACCACCCCGGTGGGGCTAGCGTTGCGCCACCCAGGAGCGTGATGAACAGGCCCCGTCTCATCGACCCACTCGTTGACCCTAGGGGAATATCATCGGGAACCAGGCCTCGATGCCCATCGCAGGCAGTTGCCGCAGGACGACAATGTCAGAGGGCGGCATCAGGCGGAAACGAGCATTGCCCGGAGGCAGTGCGAGACGTGGTCAAGGGAATGCGCGGTCGCGCTCGTCTTCCTGCAGCGGGCTCTGCTCGGCAAGATCCTCGCGCTCACGCATTGTGCCATGAGATGGCAATGGCCTCGGCAAGACGTGTGCACCCCAATGGCACACGTCTCGAAACAGCTTGTCGGACGCGGTCGGATAGGGTGTCACGAGCTTGCGCGCGACCACGGCCGCGCTGATCCGCAGCGACAGATTGCACGTGGTCGTGTCTCGATCATGTCCTGGCGCAGTGGCGTCATCGGGTTCGTCATGAGATACTGCGGCCGATTGCGTTGCTCCTGCAGTGTGGCAAAGTCTCGCCATGAAGGATATCTTGGCCTACTACACTCTACCCAGCCACGCGACCGACCCTGGACCATACGCGGAGTGTTTGGCACAGCTGCCACGGTCTGTGCCAGATCTTGTCGAGCTCGTACAAGGCCTGGTGATCGACAAAGACTTTTTGGATTTGTATGAGCCCAGGCCCGCCGGCGACAGGCTTGGCGAAGTTGATACACGTTACTTTTCCGCGATGCTCGCCCTGCTCTTGCGCATGGACGCACGGCCCCTCACCCACACCCGCCAACCCGTGCACCGCCTTGTTGGTAGCTGCCGAGACTATGCGCTGGTGTTATGCGCGCTCCTGCGCCGGGTCGGCATAGCCGCACGTTTGCGATGTGGCTTTAACCGATATCTCCGGATCAATCCTGATTTCTTGGACGATCATTGGGTTTGCGAGTACTGGAACGGCGAAGGCGCGCGCTGGGTGTTGGTTGACGCCAATGTCGATGCCGGTGTCCGCCAAAAATACTCCATCACTATCGACACCCTCGATCTGCCGCGAGACCAATTCCTGATCGCAGGTGACGCCTGGAGGATGGCGCGACAAGGGGAGATTGACCCTGACCAACTGGGTGTCTCGAGCATTGGCATTCACGGACTGTGGTTTGCGCGAGGGAGCGTCGTACGTGACCTCGCTTGCCTGAACAAAGTCGAGGTGCTTCCATGGGATTACTGGGGTTTGTCGGACGCCCCAAGAGGAAGTTTTCCTTTCGAGCAACTCGAAGCACTGGATCACGCGGCGAATGCGACCTCCTCGGCCGACAACCTGCCGATGCTGCGTGAATTATTCCTGCGCGACGGATTTCGGCCGCCGGACAAGATTACCAGCTATTCGCCGGCCAGCGGCCGAACCGAGGTGATACTGACCCAATACGCCGATCGCTTGGGTTAGCCCACGAACACCGAGGACTACGGGCGCGCGCCCTTTGGGTGCGGCTGAAAACATGGGTAGCTCGCGTAAGGCGCCGGGCTCTCCCGCCGCAACGATATCGCCAGGCGAACGCGGCCATGCGCCTCGCGATCAAAGCAAACTACGCGCCAGAGCAATCAAGTGGTTGCACTGCTCCTCGGTGCCGACCGTAATGCGCAGGAAGTCTTCGATCCGGGGCTTCGGGAAGTGGCGTACCAAGACGCCGTGTTCTCGCAGCTGGGCAGCGAGATGTGCGCCACCACGCTGTCGATGACGCGCGAACACGAAGTTCGCCAGGGACGGTAGGACCTCGAAGCCCAACTCAGAGAGAGCGCGAACGAGCAATTCGCGATTGGCAATGATGCGTTTGCGCGTTTCCTGAAACCATGCATCGTCCTCTATCGCCGCCACCGCACCGGCGATGGCGAGGCAGCCAAGGGGATAGGAGTTGAAGCTGTCCTTCACCCGTTCCAGCGCCTCGACTAAAGGCCGCTGGCCAATGGCAAAGCCCACTCTTAGACCAGCCAGGGCCCGCGACTTGGAGAGGGTCTGGACGATCAGCAGATTGTCGTGATGCGCCACCAGCGACACGGCGCTCTCGGCGCCGAAGTCGACGTAGGCCTCGTCGACCACCACCAATTGCTGCGGATGTTCGCTCACCAGTGTTTCGATCGCCTCGCGCGCCAGACCAATGCCGGTGGGGGCGTTCGGATTGGGCAGAACAATGGCGCTGCATGGCCGCCGGAAATCTGCAATTTGCACCCTCATTGCCGCATCAAGCGGCACCACCTCGTAACGAATTCCGTATAAGCCGCAGTAGACCGGGTAGAAACTGTAGGTGATGTCGGGGAACAGGAGCGGCGCATCATGCTTGAGCAGGGCATGGAAGGCGTGGGCGAGAACCTCATCCGAGCCGTTGCCTACGAACACTTGCTCAGGCGCAACATGGTAGTAGGCCGCGATCGTTTGGCGCAGATCGGAAGCGCGCGGATCGGGGTAGAGCCGCAGCCGATCGGTTGCGGATGCGATCGCAGCCACGACGCGAGGCGAAGGCGGGTAAGGATTCTCGTTGGTATTGAGCTTGATGATACCATCAATCTTTGGCTGCTCACCGGGCACGTATGGCGACAGGCCGTGAACGACTGGACTCCAGAAGCGGCTCATGATCTGCGACCCAATGACGGAACTCACCACAGTAGGCTATGCCAAGCCTTGGTGAAAGTCCGCTCTTCACCCGATGCCGATCCAGGCGTTGGCCACTCTCGGATCGCGGCGGAGATGTTCGAAAGAGAATGACCCGCGGGTGCTGCCGCATGTTGCCTCTCGTCCGACGCCAGCCCGAGCTTGTTATCGGGCTCGGGGAAAATCGCATTCACACCTAGGCCGCGCCAAGCCCAAGCGCGCCGGCATCTGCATGGTGACAGAAAACTTCCAAGCTGCCCCGCGAATTGCTGATCGATTTGGTGTTCGGTCGCCGCTCCAAGGACGGGACCCGGGCGACCTGCACCAGGTTGCGGGTCGCGGTGCCGACTAATCGATGACCTCGTCGGCGCGGGCGAGCAGCATCGGCGGTATGGTGAGCGCCAGCGCCCTGGCGGTCTTGAGGTTGACGACCAGCTCCAATTTTGTGGGCTGCTCAACCGGCAGTTCGGCGGGTTTGGTGCCTCGCAGGATCTTATCGACAAAGCGCGCCGCGCGGCGATACTGATCGGGGTAATTCACGCCATATATCAACAGGCCGCCCGTAAACTCCTTGGAAGCGTAGATCGCTGGCAACCGATGCCGCAGCGCGAGGTCAACAATAATCCGTTGATTGGCCTGTGTCAGTGTCTCGAGGCCGACAATGAGTATGTCCGCGGCTTGCCCCGTGGCGGCAATGAACGCCGGTCCTAAATCATCAGGCTTTCGTACATCGAGAAGCTGGGGTTGCATGGCCAATGATCGAGCGGTCCGCTCCACCTCCATCCATTGTGGAGGTATCGCGAGATTGCTCATGTTGAAGAGCGCCGCAATTCGTGTTGCTCCAGGAACAAGTTCTCTGAGCAATTGCACGCGTTTTGCGTAGAGATCGGTCACAAGTGCACTCAGCCCGGTCACGTTCCCACCAGGCCAAGCGAGACTGGCGACGATGCCTTGCCCGACTGGATCACCAATGCCGACCATGATCACCGGGATCGTTGCGGTCGCAGTCTTGGCCGCCAGGGTTGCGGGAGTGCCTCTGGTTACGATCACATCGACGTTCAGGCGGACCAGTTCAGCCGCCAACTTCGGGAGTGCTTCGTCGATGCCGTCCACGGATCGATACTCGATAACATAACTGTCGCCCTCTGAGTGACCGAGGTCGCGCAAACCTTCCCGGAAACCCTCCAGATTAGCCGCGTTGATCGCAACTGACGTCCTCTCCAACATGCCAATGCGAGGCGGCTTGCTTGGCCGGTGCGCGCGTGCAGTGGGGTTCCAGGTAACCAGTCCACCGACAAACGCGATAAACTCTCGCCGTCTCACGCGCGCATGCTCCGTTCAACTGGACGGCACCGCCTCACAGCCACCACCGTATGCGCGGGGCCCACGTTGGCGCCTCGTTTGCGGTCGACAGTTCGCGGTATGAAGAAAGTCCCTCACCGAGCTGATGCATTCGAAACCGCGTCCGCTCATCGTCGTCCGCGCGACTTGCGGCTGCGATAGTTGCGAGCGCTCAATGCTAACGCACTGGCGCAAAAGCGCAGTGATGCAAAGCACAGCCCGTCTACACCACCCGCGATCCCATTCAATCAACCTCGGCGCCACCTGCCAGGGCCGAAAGAGAGCTCGCGTTAGACGGGCCAACGTGGTGGGTCATAGGTGGGGCATGTGGCCCGGCATCGGTGGTGGCTGCGGGACCCCTTCTTCCCGGGGCGCAACATATCAACTGGTGTCGACCACCCACGCTGCTCAAACCGAGGTCGCGGCAGCCGCACTACCGCGATCCAGGCGTGAGGCCGCTCACCATCTTCGGTGCCAGCGTCGCCAGCCTCGGAGAAGCTTTTGCCGCGAAGTTCATCCGTAGTAGGCAACGCTGGGGTCAGCTGCCATAGCGGTAGCGGCCCACTGGCTGGCGTCGTATTTGGTGGCCGGCTCCGGCCACTGAACGCGGCCATCGCTGATCAGTATGGGCCTAACCAGCTAGCTTGAGAAATTGCGGCTAACCCCGAGTCGGAGGAGCATTGCGCCGGACGATCTTCAAGGCAAGAAGCGCCGCACCGATCGCGGCCAGCAACAGTCCGGTCAGAGTTTCCCAGGTTCGTCCGGCGGAAGCGCCATGCGTCAGGATTAATCCGCCCAGGATGATCAGTCCAAGCCCCGCAACTTTCTTTGTGAAGAGTGTCATTGCGCGCCACGAGTTCCCTTGCAGCAGGTCAGATTGGCTGCCTGACGGTCGCAGTCGAGGTGCCGGCACACCATCAGGTGTCCCCCGGGATTTGCCTCGCAAGACTACCGATCCGAGGCCCACATTGCCGGCTGACGCCCAGATGCCGGCTAAGGCCGGCAAGGGTCAAGGATCCAGCGGGGACGCAACCATTCTGATCTCCCGCAGGGCGCGCCAGCGCTCCTGGCTTCGCCCGCCCCCGTTCGGAAAGACCAAGCCTTCCCGCGACGCTCAGGATGAAGGAGATCAAGCTCGCGCGGAGCCGTCCCGCCGACATCAGTTGCGGCGTGAGGTCGTCTAGTGAGCCTGCGCGGTTTGCGCGGCAACGTCGTAGGGCCACTTGTTCATGCGTCGGCACCACGTGGGCGGCTGCACGGGGAGATAGTAGACCAGACGCTGCTCCGGCGTCAGACAGCGCGGCACTTCAGCTTTGGCGCGATCAACGAGCTCTTGGGTGTTGGTAAAAGAGTCCCAGATCCGCGCGGTACCGTCATCAGAGGGTGTGAGTATGCGCCGGCCGTCCTGGGAAAATACCGCGTCATTCACCGATCCGCTGTGTCCTTCCAGCGTGGCAAGGGGCTTGCCGTCAAGGTCCCAGACGCGTGCGGTACCATCCGTGGAAGCGGTCAGGATGCGACCTCCATTTTGAGCAAACGCCGCCTTGGTGACCTTGCCCCCGTGGCCCGACAGGACTGCCAACAACTTGCCTTCGCGGCTCCACAACCGCGCCGTCTTGTCAGCGGAGGCCGTAAGCAGGCGGCGTCCATCGGGGGCAAACACCGCGCCCAAGATCGGCCCGGTGTGGCCCTGCAATACCCCAACCAGCCTCCCGTCAGCGTCCCACAGCCGGGCCGTCGCATCATTTGAGGTGGTGGCAATGCGACTGCCATCCGGAGCGAACACCGCCATGGTGACTTTGTCCAAGTGGCCTCGCAGCGTGGTTATCGGCTGACCATCGCGATCCCACAGCCGTGCCGTACCATCCGCAGAGGCGGTCAGGATGCGGCCATTGTTTGGCGCAAACAGCGCACTGGTCACCGAACCGGTATGACCCTGCAGCGTGGTCCGGGCTCGGCCATCAGGATCCCACAGCCGCGCCGTACCGTCCATGGACGCGGTGACAATAGCGCCGGTCTGGGTCGCAAATGCTGCGCTGGTGACAGGACCCGTGTGGCCCTGCAGCATGGCCAACGCTGTGCCATCGCGGGCCCAAAGCCGCGCAGTACCATCCATCGACGTCGTGAGAATGGCGCTGGTCTCGGAGCCAAAGAGCGCGCTGGTGACTGGACCCGTGTGGCCGTCGAGCGTGGCAAGCAACTTGCCGTCATCCTCCCACAGGCGAGCCGTGCCGTCATCCGATGCGGTCACGATCTGCCGATCACCTGGCAAAAACAGCGCGCTCTGGACCGGCCCCGCGTGGCCTTGCAGTGCAACTCGCCGTTTCGGCTCCCGATCCCAAAGCCTGGCCGTCTTGTCGAAGGAGGCGGTTAGGATACGGTCCCCATCAGGCGTGAATAGCGCATTGTAGACCAATCCAGCATGGCCCTGTAGCGTCGCGAGCGCCTTGCCTTCCCGATCCCAAAGGCGTGCCGTGGCATCATCCGAGCTCGTCAGAATATAACCGCCGTCGGCCGAGAACTGCGCGCTGTTCACCTTGTCGGTGTGGCCGTGCAAGACCGCGAGCGGCTGGCCATTTGCGCTCCATAGCCGTGCCGTAGCATCCGCAGACGTCGTCACTATCGAGGTGCCGTCAGCGGCAAACATGGCGGAGCTGATAGGCCCGGTATGCCCCTCCAGCTTGATTGATGAGGTACCATCGCGAGCCCACACCCGCGCCGTCTTGTCGGTGGAGGCGGTCAGGATGCTGCTCCCGTCGGGAGCAAACACCGCGCTGACGATCGGACCCTTGTGCCCCTGCAGGATGGCGACCAGCGTACCGTCCTGGCGCCATACCCGCGCCGTCTTATCCGTGGAGGCTGTCACAATGCTGTCACCGTCGGGGGCAAATGCGGCGCTGGTGACTACGCCCTTGTGACCTTGCAGCGTTGCCAGCGATGTGCCATCGCCGTCCCAAAGCCGCGCGGTGCCATCCCAGGACGCGGTCAGGAAGCGATTACCGCTTGGTGCAAACACCGCGCTGCTGATCGGGCCGGTGTGGCCTCGCAAGGTGAGGAGTTGCCTGCCGTCGCGGCTCCAGAGCCGGGCCGTCCGATCGTCGGAGGCCGTGAGAACCCCACTTCCGTCAGGAGCAAACGCACCGCTCGTCACAATGTCGGCGTGGCCACGGAGAACGGCGAGCAACACGCCGGCAGGGTCCCAAAGCCGCGCCGTCTCGTCGGCGGAGAAGGTGAGCATGCCACTGCCATCTGGCGCGAATGCGGCGCCCAACACCGAACCGGTGTGTCCATTTAAGATCTTCCGCTCGCGCTGGTTTTGCAACCCGACCTGTGCAGCGCGCCAAGTTTCGTTCACAAATGGTCGCGTACGTTGTCTTTCGTCGTCTGAAGTTTCGTCCCGCAGGCCTTCCAGGGCGAGCAGGGTGCCCAACACCGAATCTGCTCCGGCATGCGCCGCCTGATCCGCCCGAAAATAGGAGTCCGCCTTCAGGCCTTTGCGAAAGTCGCGTTTGATTTCGCGGTTGCTGGCTTTGACCAGGGCGATCTGCGCTTGCGTCGCCAGTAGTTTTTTCACGGCGTCGTCCTTCTGGCGCAGCGCATCCTGCTGTTGCGACAGCACATGGTAGCCGGCACCGCTGACCGCGGCGGCGCCTACGAGCAGCGCAAGCAGCCCGGTGCGTGTGACCGACCCACTACGCCCAGGCCCATCAAGTTTCGCACGCGATTTCGTGGTGACGCCGATCGGGGTCTCGGCATTGCGGGACGGCAGGTCCGCAGGCTCATCGCGTTCGCCGTCAAAACCGCGGCGTTGCTCATGGTCTGCGACGGCGCGCCGCAAGCCAACACCGGTGCTGAGCGCCACACCGAGCCGCTGCAGACCGGCGCCGAAGCCAGAACCCGGCGACGTCCGGTCCGCAAAAAAAGAGATCAATTCAATGCCTGTCGCCTGCACTGGCAGGCTGATCTGGTCGAGCGGATAGCAGCTTACGTTGACAATAGGCTTAGCAAGGCGTGCCGCTTCTTCGAGTTCCCAGCGGCAGACTTCGCTTGTGGCCGAAGATGCCGGCAGCACGCACACGACGGCGTCAGCATCGCGAATCAGCTGGCTAAGCCGATGTTGCCAATTGTCAAGGAATAAAATCCTATCGCGGCCCGCTGCAATGGAAAAACCGCCATATAGGAGAGCCTTTTCCAGCTGATCTGCAAAGTCAAAATCGTTCGGAAAATGAGAAATGAAGACCCGCAGCTTCCTGCCGGCCGTCGCAATGGCCTTGGACATGCGCGGCCCCCCTGATAGCACCGCCCCGCTATGTAAAAAGACAGTATGCTGTCTCACGGAGTCCATGCAAGCCGGTCAAGCTGGCGCGCGACCCGCGAGGCCACGAGCGTGGCCCTGCCACCACGCCTTTCGGCCCCGGGCTTTGCGCCGCATCTCGATGTACTGTTGGATGCAGCGCGCGGGACCCGCCGGTGATTGCCGCCGGCGGGCTCAAGCCTCGCGCGGGTTGAGACCCACGCTCAAGCGGGCCGGGGATAAGCCCCTGTCGATGGAGTTGGCGGCCACCAGTGTCGCCGATTCGTCATGTGCGCAAGGAGCTGTCGTGGTGCGGACGGGCGGCGGCGCAAGGCTGGATTTAGCCCTCGATAGGGCGAGCGCCCTTGGTTGCCATGACCGTCAGCTCCCATCGCGCACAGGGCGGGCCGCCGATCATTCTGCAACCGCCATGTTGCCCTGGGCGTAGGCGGCGAGACGCAGCTGGACGCTGTCTCGGTCGGGTGCGTTTGCGGGGATCCGCTCCAGGACACCGTCGCCAAACAGGGTATATAGATCGAGATCGCGCATATGGACATAGCCGATATGACAACGACAGGCATCACTGCTGCAGGGGCGTGGACGCAGCGCCTGCTCGAACGTCGCATCGTAGAGGTTGCCGATCACATCGCGTATGAAATGACAACGCCGCACGTTGCCGTCGCCATCAACGCTGATCAGCTGCTCGCCAGCGCGGCAGGCGCGGCCGCGGCTGGCATAGACCCTCAGATTGAGTTCGAACAGCGGATCGATGGCGACGATGCGCTCGATCTCGGCCGGCGTGTAGTAGCCGGCGACGCGCTTGTAGGCGTTGACCCACAGATAGGTCGCGGGATTTAGGCTGGCACGCACCGCCTCGATCTCTTGCAGATGTTCCTTCAATCCGACGATGCCGACGCTGTAGCGGGCGCCGAGGCGGTCGAGGCGGCGGCACTGGTCGAGGAACCTGTCGCGCGCAAGCTCGCCGGGGTGATAGGTGCACCAGAACGCAATCCGGTTGAGATCGCAATTGGCGACCCATTCGAGATCGCAGGAGATGTTGGTTTGGATGGCGACGCGATCGATATGGGTCATGTGGCTGAGGCGCGTCATGGCCTGGCGGTAAGGCTTGCGGATCAGCGCCTCGCCCCAGGGCGTGAACAGCACCTTGAAGCGGTCGGCTGGTCGCGCACCGAGCCAATCGACGAACCGGGACAGCGCCGCGTAGTCGCGCGCCAGCGCCTCGCGCGTGTCGCGGCGCTTGGCGAACGGACAGTAGGGGCAGCCGTAGTTGCAGCTTGCCAACGGACCGCGATAGAGAATGGACAAGCTCAGCGCCACGCGTAGCTCTCCATGCGCTTGCTGATCTCGGCCGTGTAGAGCCATGGTCCAATGGCATCGGCACGTTCCAGACCAGCATCCGTCAAACGGAGATGCGCCTCGTCGACGACGGCAAGTCCGGTTTCCGCGAGCAACGCGAGCTGCGGGACATCCTCAAGCACGTCCGTACCGAACGCACGGCGGTAGTCGTCACGGGACAGCCCGGCCGTTTCCAGCATTTCGCGCAAGATCAGCGCACGCCGGCGATCCTGTTGCGACGCCACCACACCGAAGTGCGCCATGCGGAAGCTTTCCGGGGGCCGCGCGAGATAGCCAGCAAGGATCTCTCTGACGCCGGCGCGTCCGACAGCGTACTCGCTCGAATAGTGCAGCGCCGCCGTGGTCGACCGCGCGCCGCAGCCAACACCCACAGTAGCGTCGGTCCGGGCGTGGTGGCGCGCGTGCCTTGATGCGGCCGGGCCCGAACGGCGGAAGCAGCGCATGTTGATCTGCTGGTAACTGGCAGCAACAAGACGTTGCCGTGCGGCACGGTAGAGTTCGAGCCGGATGTCTGGCTCCGGCGTAATGCGGGCGCTGCGTGCCAGGCCGGTCAATGGTCGCACGTAAAGCGGGTAGAGGAAGATCTCCGCCGGGCTCCACGCCAGCGCCGCATCGAGCGAGGCAAGCCAGGATGCAACAGTCTGACCGCGCACACCATAGATGAGGTCGATGTTGACCGTCGGAAATCCGGCGGCCGTGATCCGCTCCAGGGCCTGCTCAACGACGGCACGCCGCTGCGGCCGCCCCAGCGCGCGCGCCTCGCTATCGAGGAACGATTGCACCCCGAGGCTCAGCCGCTGCACGCCGTGCCGGCGGAGCACGGCGAGCTTGTCGGCGGTCACGGTTTCCGGGGAAGCCTCAACCGAAGTCGGTAGATCGGTCGGGCCAGCACCGAAACGGTCGGTGACGATGGTCAGCAGCCTGTCGAGCTGGCGTGCGGCGAGGAAGGTCGGCGTTCCGCCACCAATGGCCACGCGCGCAAACTGCGCCGGCCCGAGTGCCGCAGCTGCCTGCCGAGCCTCGACGGCCAGCTGCGAAAGCATGCCGGTGACGGCATCGTCCTCGGCGCCGACGGTGGTAAACAGATTGCAGAAACCGCAGCGCATGGCACAGAACGGCACATGCACGTAGAGTTCCAACGCGCGCTTGGGCTCCCCGGCCCAGATTTCGGTCAGCGGCCGGGGCGGCGCCAGCGGCGCATAGGCAGTCTTGTGCGGATAGGAGTAGGCATAACCCTGATAGGCCGACCCGGTCAGCCAATTGACCCGATCGGCGGCGGGTGACGCCTGGGGCTGCGCCTTGAGAGCGAGGGTCATGCGCGCACGTTGCCTCCAGCGACAGTTGTGCCCTTCGCCCGGACGAACTCGGCATATGGCACGTCCCACACCACCGGGTGCGCGATGCGATGCCCCTGAAAGCCCGCCTCGCCGTAGGCCGTGCCGTGATCGGCGCACACAATGGCGAGCAGCGCGGCGCGGCTCGTCAACGCATCGAACAGCCTGGCCACATGCCGATCCACATAGGCGAGCGCCGCCGCCATCGACGCCAGGCTATCGCCGGTGGCGCCCGGCAGAAACAGCCGGTTGGGCTGATGGATCGCAGAGACGTTCAAGAACAGGAACAGTCGGCGCTCGCTTGGTAACGCCGCGATGCGCTCGATGGCCAGGGCCACCTGCCGCTCGGTGGAGTTGGAGGAGGTGACACCGAGCGTCTCGTCCCAGTGGCTTTCGACAAATAGACCCGGCAGGACAGACCCCAGTGGCGTCTGCTTGTTGAAGAAGCCAACGCCACCGATGCAAATCGTGTGGTAGCCGTGGCCGGCCAGCCCGGTGACGATGTCGGGCGCATCGAGTACGCAGGTCGCATCGGTGGTGGTCTCACTGCCGGCAAAACGGGCGGCAAACAGGCGCGGATGCTTACCCGGGGAAGCCGGCGTCGGCAGAAAGCCCGCGAAGAAGGCCTGATGCGCGGCGTAGGTAAAGGTTGCGGGAGAATGCCGTCGCTGCCAGTGTCCGCCCGGCAGCAGGCGCGCGAAATTCGGGGTCTGCCCGGCCTCGATGGCGGCCAGTGCCACATCGTGGCGCAGGCTGTCGAGCGTCATCAGCAAAACGTCGTGTGAGCCGATCAGCTGGCGGGCGCAGATGGGCGTGATGCCGTCCGCTGTCATGCCGCCCACTCGATGGCTCGCAACTCAACGTCGTAGGCATCGAGCCCCTGGCTGTTGGCGACGCCCTTCAACAGGTCGCCGAACGCGTTCACCTCCAGGACGTAGTGCCGCGTCAGGCCGCTGGCGACGGCGACATCAATGCCGAGGTGCAGCGCGCCCGGAAACGCCCCGGCCACCCTACGGCAGGTGTCATCAAGCGCAGCGACAGCCTTGGCGGACATCTGCGCCAGCAGCGCCCCTGCGTCCGCCCGCTCGGCGCCGAGATGCAGGTTGGTGATCGGCTGCCTGCTCTTGCGCAACAGGCGGAACACTGGCTCACCGGCGACGACGAGGATCCGCAGATCGGCGATCTGGCCATCGACCCCAACCTTGGGAACCCACGCCTCGACCTGCAGACCGTAGGGTGCCAAGGCGTCGATCAGGCGCGCAATCTCTCCTGGCGAGCTATAGTGGCAAAGGGCGCGGGTGTTGTAGAGCCGCACGCCATCGGCACCGGACACCATCTCGACGGTGGTCACGGCGCGCATCCCCAGCCTGGAGGTCGCCAGTGCAACGGTGCCGGCGGCCGCAGAGCCGTGCTGCAGCTTGACGAACACGCGCGGCATGCGTTTGGCCTGCATTGCACTATAGAGCGCATCGAACGAACCGATATTGGGGAGCGCCGCGGGCAGGGGTACATCATGCGCCAGCAGGTGACGGTGGCAGGCCGCCTTGTCGAACGCGAGCAGGATCGTGGCGACATCCGGTAGCAGCTGAATGCGCCGTGTGCCCGGCTCCTGCGCCCGTCTGGACAGCGCGCCGAGAACGTGCTCCACACCGAAAAACAGCTGCCGGGGCGGCAGCAGCCGGCCGCGCTCGCCGACCTGCCGTTCGATTTCGCCGCGGGACAGGTGGTGGAGGTTAAGGCGCGCGCTTTTTTCGATGCCATGCATGAGCAGGCCCGCCAGTACCTGGGTCTCTCGCCCAGGCGAGTCGATGCGCACCCGCGCCGAAGCTGGAATCTGGGCCGCCGCACGCTCCGGATCGGCGATCAGGTCGCGATAGTCCAGCACAACGGCCGGTGACAGACCAGCGCGCGCACGCGCCGACTGAAAGCCAACGACGCGCGCGTCACCGACGACACCGATGATGAATGCCGCGGGCTGCCGATTGATGAGCTGGTGCCGGACTGTCATGCAAAAGACCGCTCACTCAGACACGGCGATGTAGCGGTGCTCCTGCCCATTGTCGCTATCGGCTTGCTGGCGATCCTCGGCATTGACATCGATCCCCAGTGCGGTGAGCTTGGCGACACCATCGTCCGAGACGTAGTGGTGCTCGATATTGATGTGCTGCAGTCTGTGCACGGCGGGACTGGCCACCAGCGCGTCGACACCGGCATCTCCCAGCGTGCCCATGGAGAGGTCGAGCCGCCTGATTCGACTGAGGATTGGCGCCGTCGCGATCGCTGCCGCGAGATCGTCGGCCCACGCGCAGTTGCGCAGCGCCAAGGTCACCAGCTTGGGAAAACGCGTACCATCCAGGATGCCGGCGAGATCCTGCGGCCCGCTATCGCCGCCGTAGTTCTCGGTGCCGAGCCAGATCTCAAGATGCTCCAGCGCCGGCAGGTCGGCGGCGCCGATCTCGTGCACGACAGCCCGCGGCAAGCCACCGGCCTCAACCTTGAGCGTCTGCAGCTTGGCATGCCTGATGCCGCCGAGCTGCAGGTGGTTGCCGCCGCGAATGCCGAGTTCCTCCAGGTTTGGGAACGCCCCCCAGAACGCCGACAAATCCGACTGCTCGATCCAGGAGATTTCGTTCTCCTCAGAGGTGACGTCGCCGAAGAACAGCGCCCGCAGGTCGGCAAGCCGATCGGCGCTCGCGACCATCAGCGCCACCGCCGGCTCCGATGAGGTGGGGCCGTCGTCCGGATTGCCCCAGTTGCCGATCACCAGTGCTTGCGTCCGCTCGACGCCGGTGGAGTTCATAAATTCTGCCCACAGGTCCGAGAACTCACTGAACGGGCCGTCGAATCTGAGGGTAAGACGAACGGCGTTCTGCGTCGGATCGGGCAACGGCTCGCCCGCTTCGAAATCGACGACGTCGTAGCCGTGCAGCTTTGCCAGGTTCTCATTGATGGTCATGGATGCCGGCCACTCCTGTGTGAGCAAAGGCAGGTTCAATCACGCTCGATGTTTCCGCACGCAAGCTCCGCCACCGGGCCGCCGTCCCCACCCGACCTGATCAGGTCTCGCGTATGGGCTGATAGTCATCGGGATCGTCGAAGCCGGCCGTCCACGCAACGGCCTGCCGACAGGTCGTCATGCTAGGCGGCACGCGCAACATGAACTGGCGGTGGGTCGATGGACAGATGACGCTAACACAGACCAGCGCCTCGTCGCCGGCAAGCTCGATGCGCAGAAGGCGGCGCCGCCCGCCGGCATCGTTGTCCTCGTCCAAAACCTGAGCTTCTGCCAGACGCATGAAGCGATCGAGGCCGAACCGCTCCATCATGACGCGGCGGCGCTCGGCGTTGGTCTCAAGCAGAATCTCGTGCACGTCGAGCGTCTCGGGCCGGAAGGCGATACGCTCGTCGATCGGCACGCCGCGCCAGCGAATGGTAATGCCTTGCAGGCTTGGCGGCAGCGCCGTCAGCCCGCAGCCGCCGATATCGATCCATGCCGTCACCAACAGACCGGGCGGCAGCGCGGTGATGTTGAGGCAGCCCGCAAGATCAAGGTGCGCGATTGGGCCGATCTCCGGCAATGCCGTCAATCGCGCGCAGCCGCGCAGCGAAAGCCGGCCACGGCGGACGACGAGGTCTGCGGGCAACTCCTGGAGCGCCGAGCAGCCGGTGAGATCGAGATACGACACTTGCAGCCCCGCCGGCACCGACTCAAGGGCTGAGCACTCGCGTGCCAACAGCTGCCCGACCTTCAGGTTGGCCGGCAGCCGCTTCAGGCGTCGGCACTGGCTGACATCGAGGCGCTGGATCACCTGGAGGTCGTCCGGCAGCTCCTCGATGGCGGTGCCGGTGAGGATCATCTCACGGCAGTAGATGCCCCGCCCCACTGTATCCAAGCTCGGGGCCTTGGACGCATCGAGGCGGCTTACGCGCAGGTTGTCGCCGGTGCTGGCTGACTGGGGCGCTATCTGGAGCGGCTTCAGCACCTCACCCCTGCTCATGAAGCCGCCGCCTTTCGCCTTGGATGCGGTCAATCCTGAACGACGCGGATGGCTTGTGGGCTGTACTCGCGCTGGCGCCAGGCCCGGTAGAACCCGTGCGGTAGCTCAATCGGGCCGTGCTCTTCATGTACGATGCGCGTGCCGCCCGCCGGTACATCAAGGTAGAGCTCGCCCAAGTGATGCGCTCCGGCAAAAACTGCAGCCGACTTGGCATTCTCGAGGCGGTGGCTGTGCCCGGTCAGCTCGCCATGCACAAGAATGCCATGCGGCACAGGGCTCCGCCGCGCTCGCTCGGGGATCCTGTCCACGCCGGCGATGAACAGGTCGCCTTGTCGCCACATCGGCTGACCCTTTCGTTGTCTAAGGCTCACGACCTCGGCTCGGCTGCCGAGCTTGGCCCCGCTGCCGAGCTTGGCGCGGCTGCGTACCCAGCGCACTATTGCCTGAAAATTTGGCGCTCTCATGAAACCTGCCTCCTGCGGCTGCATGCCATGTCTCATGCCGATTCGGTGCTGCGTGATCTATCAGCAGCTTAGCATTTTTCCCGCTGCTGATGCGTCGCGGAAACCTAGACGGAATTGTGTGACGGGCCGGGCGTCTGCCAAGGATTTGCCGGCCACCGCAAGGTCGACAACCACTCGCGACGTTCGACGCTTGCGCTTGCCAGTTGCTGTTTTCGGCGGCAGCCCACGTTGCCGGCCCTTGGCCTGGGTTGAGGCCACGCCATCGCGATCGCGCTTGCTTGCTGCTTGGAGCGGCTCACCCTGCGCCCCCGCTAGGCCACAAGCACACCTGTTGTCGGCAACGGCTGGAGCCCCGCGTTGCGTCACTCGATCGGGGCGTGCTTGACCGCATCGGCGGCGGACGCTGGCGGTCGCCGCAGGAGCAACAGCAAGCATGCGGTCGCCAAACAGACGACGAACATGACCTTGAAATCGTTGACATAGGCGATGATTGAGGCTTGGCGCGTGACCTCGGCGTTGAGCGCCGCTCGGCCCGGCGCGGTGGCGCTGTTCCAGAAAAAGTAGGCAGCACCGTGCTGTAGCATGCGATTGAAGGGGGTTAGGCCTTCGGCAATACGCGCGTGCATGATTTGCGTGGTCTGCGCCAACAAAAACGACGAAATCGAGATGCCGAGCGCGCTCCCCACATTGCGGATTAGGCTAAACAACGCCGTGCCATCGCCGCGCAGGTCGGCGGGCAGGGTGGCGAACGCCACCACCTGCAGCGGGATAAACACGAATCCCAGGCCCACGCCTTGTGTGAAGGTGGTGAGCGCCAGCGACCAGGCATCGACATCCGGCGTCCAGCCAATCATCGACCACATCGAGGCACAAATCATGAGAATGCCGGCAAACATGAGCAAGCGCGGATCGACGCGGCTGGTGAGACGACCGGCCACCACCATGGCGAGCATGGTCCCGAGACCGCGCGGCGCCATCAACAGGCCCGTGCTGGTAATCGAGTAGCCGCCGAGGTTCTGCAAATAGGGAGGCAGCAGGGCCATGCTCGAAAGCAGGATCATGCCGATCGCGAACATGATCAAAAACCCTGCGGCAAAGTTTACGTCTTTGAAAATGCGCGGCGGAATGAAGGTATTGTCGGACGTAAACAGGTGGACAATGAAGAGATAGATGCCGACACAGGCCAGTACGAACTCGGCGATGATCTCGGTGGAGTGAAACCAATCCTGCTGCTCACCTCGGTCGAGCATGAGCTGCAGGGCCGCTAGCCCGAGGCTGAGGACGGCGAACCCTGTCCAATCGAACTTGAGGCCCTGCTGACGGGAGGTGTCCCTCATGAACGCCCATAATCCCAGACCGGCTAGGATGCCGAACGGCACGTTGATCAGGAATACCCATCGCCAATTGTAGGCATCGGTAAGATAGCCGCCCAGCGTCGGCCCAAGGATTGGTCCGACCATCACGCCCACGCCCCAAACGGCCATGGCTGAACCGCGCTGCTCGGGTGGATAAAGATCGAGCATGGTCGCCTGAGACAACGGAACGAGTGCGGCGCCAAACATGCCTTGCAGCAGACGGAAGATCACAATCTGGGTGAGCGAAGCAGCCATGCCGCACAGCGCTGAGGCGGCGGTGAAGCCGATCACGCAAACCAGGAACAATCGCCGGCGCCCGAAGTAGGACGCGAGCCAGCCGATCGGGGCAGTGAAAATGGCTGCGGCGACCACGTAGGAGGTCAGCACCCATGTGATCTGGTCGGCGGTAGCCGAGAGCGAACCCTGCATGTAGGGAAGCGCCACATTGGCTATGGTGTTGTCCAACGCCTGCATGAGAGTGGCGACCATGGCACAGACGGTGACCATGGTACGGTTCGACAGGGGGCCGGTCTCGGCTGGCGTGGATGCGACGGCCATGGGCGTTCACAGCAGGTCGGACAGCGACCGCTGATGCTCGGTATCGATGGTGACGTAAGTGCTCATGCCCGAGCGCAACGGCGGATCGCTCGACATGCGCGCGACTGAAATGCGTACCGGAATTCGCTGCACCACCTTAACCCAGTTGCCGCTGGTGTTCTGGGCCGGCAGCACCGAGAACTCCGCGCCGCTGGCGGGTGCGATGCTTTCCACTTTCCCCGTCCAGCTTCTTTGCGGATAGCTGTCAACCGAGATCTCAACGCTATCGCCGGGTTTGACCCAGGTGAGATCGGTTTCCTTGAAGTTGGCTTCGATCCAAATGTCGTCGGTGGCGACCAACGCCACCGCACCGGTATTGGTAAGCGCTGCCGTCGCCGCCACCAGGTATACCCCCGGTTGCAGCTGATCGACCTGGGTTACAATGCCATTAAACGGCGCGTGCACGACGGTGTGATCGAGTTGTCGCTGCGCTTCATCCACTTGCGCTTTAGCCTGTTGATAGCTTGGATGGTTGCTGACGGTAAAGTTCGGATCGCCACCCAACTTCGCAAGCATAACTTTTGCCTGTTCGCGTAACGCTTGCTGCTGCTTGAGCGCAGCGTCGAGGGTGGTCCGCGCCTGATCGAAGGCCTGCGCCGAAGCAACGCCCTTCTTGATCAGATCCGAAGTCCGATCGTACGTCTTTTGTGCAAGCTCGACTTGCGCCTCTTGTGAGGCGGCAGCGCTCAGCATGCGTTGATAGTCCTGCTTCATCGACTCAAGATCGAGCGCGGTCTGAGCCAATTGCGCCTTGGCATTGTCGAGCGCGATTTTGAATTGTTTGGGATCGATCCGGAACAGCACGTCGCCTTGACGGACGGTTTGACCTTCATGCACCAGCACATCCGAGACAATGCCCGACACATCCGACGACACCATCAATTTGGGGGCATGAATATAGGCGTTGTCGGTAGACACATAACGGCCTCCGGTGAACCAAAACCAAAAGGCGACCACGGCGACCAGCAGCGGCACGCCGAGCATCAAAGGCTTGCGCAGACCACGACGCGTAAAGCGGATTTTGCGCAGGCGTTGGCGCCAACCCTTTTCGGGAGCAAACACCTCAGCGGCGGGCTGGAAGTTCATGCGGGCCTCGCTTGCGCACGGGCTACGCTTTTGCGCTTGGTCAGGGTGGTGCGCATCCTCTGCAAGCAGGTCACCAGGGTCCGCAGGCTTTGCGGGCTCAAACCCTCCGCCATTTCGTCGTGAAGTTCGCGGCGAAAGGCGACGATCTGCTCAAGGATCTCGGTGCTCTTTGCGGTCAGCCACAGACGCCAGATCCGGCGGTCGAGCGGGTCGGACCGGCGCTCAATCAGGCCATTGGCCTCCAGCCGATCCAGCAGGCGCCCGATCGTGATCGGCTCCACGTCCGTCAGAACGGCGAGCCTGCTTTGTGTGATCCCCGGCTCACGCTCAAGCCTGGCGAGCACCGCCCATTGCGCCCGCGTCATGCCGTGCGCCCGCGCCCGTTGGTCGGCATGCCGACGCACCTGCTGGGCGACGTCATAGATCAGGAACAGGAAGTCGCTCTCGATTGGACGATCATTCATAGCACCTTATAATATAGCGCACGTTATGAATTTTCAACCTTGCCACTGACGGTCCAGCTTTGGCTTGTGGCATTGCGACCGCCGGTCGCGCCTGGCCCGCGCCCGCACCAGAAATGACGGTCTGGCGAGGCGATTTTCCCAACGATCCGCCGACCGGGCGCGGAACGGCGGGGCGAGGCGCGAGCCTCAGCCTTGCTGTCAGGAACGGTTGCCACGACGCGGGGTTGGGTCTCGATCGCTTGGCCCGAGATCGCGCACGCGCAGCTGGAGAGCGCCGCATGGCGACGACCACGTCAGAACGTGACCCGCGTCATCATACGCAGAAGATGCAACGGCACCTGCAGCAAATGGTGGATCATCTGCGACAGGATACCGGCAAGGTCGATGAGCCTCAGTTCAAAGCCATGTGTGAAACAGCCGCAGAGGTCCTAGTCGGACTCAAGCGGCCTTCAGCGACTACGAGCAGAAAGAATGAGAAGGCGTGGCGGACATGAGGGAGGCTAGATCGGTTTCCCAGAGGCTCGGCAGTGACCAATGGTGTAAGGTCTATCAGCTTCCGCCCATGACCCGCACCCTCACCTGCGCGGCGGTTCAAATAGCTCGATGGGATTGCCGGCCGGATCGTCAAGGAGGATCTGCCTGCCACCGAAACCTGTGACGATGTCGTTGCGAAATCGCGCTCCGGATCTGCGAAGGATATCGACTTCTCGATCGATGTCCTCGACCTCCAGCTGAATACGGTTCCAGCCGCCTGGCATGGGCTTGCGTCCGTCTGGCATTGGCTGACTGCCGCCACCCGGCCCCTCTGTTGCGCTGAGCAAAAGTCGCAGATTGCCCCGTGTGAGCATTGAAAAGCTCGGTGCCGGTCGCATGGTCACCGTGAAACCGAGGCGCTTGGTATAGAAGTCGACGGCCTCATCCATGTCATCGACGAAGTAGCGCACGCTGACGTTCGACATCGCCGGTCACTCCTCTACCAAGTTGTTCCTTGCGTTCAACCTGTCAGCTTATTGCGACGCCATCAAGAGCACGTCGCTCCAACTTGAGCTTGTCCCGCCACACCGCGATCCCCTGGGAGCGGTGGTTGTGGCGAGAGCGCAATGAAGGCCAGCCCCGGGCGCATGCGCGATAATGCGTCTGACGAATACGCGGGTTCTCGGAGCCTGCGAGACCGCAGCCAAGCGAGGAGCTTGGCCGGCACGGTTATCGGCACCAGGGCAATGTTGTCGACACGGCGAATGGCGTGCTCTTTCACTACTGACGGAGCACTCCAAGGCCTCGGCAAGGGCGAGGCGACGCTCAGGCTCACAGCCCTCGTGCATGCTGTTGAGCAATCCCAAGTGTCGGTGGCCATGGAACCAGCGCCGGCGCGCACAGGCCTTGCTCGCCATATCATCTGGCATAGTGGGGCGCACCGCACGGTCGGCGGCGAACCATGCCGCAACCGTCGTCAACGCTTGGACCTGAATTGTCGGCCAACGACCATCATTTTGCCGTGAGATCGATCGTTATCGATATTCGTCCTCGTTCGTCGACACTACAATGTGCAAATGACATGTGGCGGGACACCGATCACAGCACCCTCTTGAGTGCACCCGCATCAAGCGGGATTGGTCGTGCGCTAACCATCTCGCGCACGGAACGTAAGCCCGAGCGGTGCGGCAGCCGTCATTGGCAAACACCAGCGACCCGCCGGGGTCTGCCACCAAAGAAGACCCAATGCTCCAATCTTGTTTTCCGGCTCGGTCCTGTGCTCGCCAGTACTATCTCGAGGGATGGCCACGCAGACACGCGTGCGTTCGGCTCTGGACCCAGTGACACGACCGGTCCGATCAAAGCCAGTGGCGGCGGACGGAGAGAGGCATGCAATGACCCCAGATCGTCGCAGGTTCCTAAAAGCCGCTGCGGCAGGCGGCCTCTTAAGCGTTGCGCCGCGCACGCTGTGGCCGGCCGTGGCCCAGCAGCGCGAGCCTGCCGACTATACGTTGCATATAGCAACCGGCCTGATCGAGCTTTCTCCGCAGCACATCGTCTCGACCACGCTCTACAATAATCAGTTTCCGGGGCCTCTGCTGCGCTTGAGCGAAGGCAAGCGCGTGACGATCGATGTCCACAACGACACCGATGCTTCCGAGTTGGTGCATTGGCATGGCCTGATGATCCCAAGCGAGATCGATGGGACAGCCGAAGAAGGTACCCCCTATATTCCGCCCCACAGCATGCGACGGATCACGTTCGCGCCAAAACCGTCGGGCTTCCGCTTCTATCACTCCCATGTGGCAGCGCTGGGCGACCTCACGCGCGGAACCTACTCCGGCCAGGCAGGTCCCCTCTATATCGAGCCCGCCAGCAACGCCGGTGCCTACGACCGTGAAGTGTTTCTCATCCTCAAGGAATTCCAGCCGTCGTTCAGCCGCGGCGGCGACATGTCGATTGACGCCCTCGTCGGATCGGCGATCCCAGAGCTGCAGCAGCTTGCGGATAACGCCGACGACCAGTTTAAGGGCCCCAAAGGCTACGAGGTCGGTTACGAGCTGTTCGCCGTCAACGGCAAGATATTGGGCCAAGGTGCGCCGATCAAGGTGCGGCAGGGAGAACGCGTGCTGTTTCATGTTCTCAACGCCAGCGCCGGAGAAATCCGCAGCCTTGCGTTGCCCGGGCACAAATTCAGGATCGTTGCACTGGACGGCAATCCGGTTCCGAGGGAAGCCGAGGTACCGGTGCTGTGGCTCGGCACGGCCGAGCGGATTTCAGCGCTCGTCACCATGAACCATCCGGGCGTCTGGGTGATGGGTGATCTTGCCGACGACGATCGCGATCGCGGCATGGGCATTGTCGTCGAGTATGCCGGCGAAAAGGGCGAGCCGCAGTGGGTCAAGCCGCAACCTTACCTGTGGGACTACACACTGTTTGGCAAGCCCGGTGCCCACCCCGCTGCACCCGATGAGACGCTCGAAATTATTATCCTCAAGCATAACGGCGAGCTTGAGGGCTTCAATCAGTGGTTACTCAATGGGGCGCCATTTTCGATGGAGACGATGCAGCCGGCCTACACGGTCCGGCAAGGTCACCGCTATCGGCTGAAGTTCCGCAACGCCAGCGATGACATCCATCCGCTCCATTTGCATCGCCACAGCTTCGAGCTCGTGCGCGTTGGCGGCAAGCCGAGTGCTGGAGTGATCAAAGACGTGGTGATGTTGGCCGGTTTCCAGGAGCTGGAGTTTGATATTGTCGCCAACAATCCCGGGCCTAGCCTGTTCCACTGTCACCAGCAGTTGCACATGGATTTCGGGTTCATGGCCATGTTCAATTACGCGTAACATCGCGCACATCGCCGGCGCCGGTCGAGGCATACTGGTGGCATTGGACGCGGAGCGCCTAGAAACCCTCCTTGCGCATACGCTCCAGCAACCCATCACTTTCGCGTATCGCGTGGTGCGAGCGCTTGAGTTGAACGTCGGTAAGCTCAATGCTGATGCGCATCAGCGCGATGCCTACTAAACTTTTATGGAGCATATGAACCGTGTCGCCGGTAAGCCCCCTGATGGCCGGGGAGCGAACGCGATCAACGCGATGCTGGGGCTCAACCATCCGATTCTGGCCGGTAAGCGAAACCGCACCATCGTCGAGCACCGGCAACGGGTAATTCCGCACCCACTTCAAAATGCGCTCGCGGCGAGCCGCCAATTGTTGAAGCGTATCCTCCAATGAACGAAGGCGCGGTGCCAAGTCGGCGGTGCTCCGGCCTTGTTGTTTACAATTGGTAATACGAGCCTGCTGATCCTTAATCAGGTTGCGCACCTCAACGATGCGTTGATTAGTCGCCGCAAGGAACTTGTGCCAGTCCTCCCCGAGCATCGATCAAAATCCTCCCAAGCAAACCGGCAGGTTGTCCTGCTTCGCGGTGCGTCGGCCAGTTCGAGAGCCGCTCGATCGCCATCGCTCGCCGTTGCATCCTCAGGCGCACAGTGCGGTCCAATTTTCGAAAACCACTGACGACGGTCCCGCCTGCAGGCTGACCGGCAAGAGCGAGTACGCGTAGCCTCTGCGCCTCGACACGCCCGCCTCCTTCCGCTACCCACCTGAGGCCCGTTAGCTGTCGATGGTCGTCATCGTTGGACATCGCCACGGCCGTTGGGCTGGCTTCGCCAATCTTGAGACTACCACCTGTGCCGCAGTCACGTCACCATCGGGATGGTTCATCACTAACGCGAACGGCAACTGCAACGGGCCTTTCTTGAAGGGCCCTGGCGGTCATCCAGAGTACCACTAGCGATGGGTCCGCCGAGAAGGCGGTCTCGCCCAGGACCTGCGAGTTGTCCGCCCAGACGGCAGGCGCCTTTACGCGACGGTGGGCTCAAATAGCCACCGCTGGCAAGACCGGCATCGAAAGGACATTGAGGGCGGCGCTCCGGGAAATCGAGCAAACGAGCGGCAAATCCCGCATATTTGCTAGGGGCCTGCGCAATCCCAATGCATGGCTTGCACCGAAAACGGCACGCTTTGGTCGCGGTCAACGAGCGCAACGAGCCGGGCAGCGATTTTGCTATTGGGCCAGCATATCGACAGGGGGGTGCTACAACGGCCAGACCTCGTGGCCAAAGCACATCGTGCCAGACTATCGGCGGCAACCACGTTGCGGCACCGGCCTCCCTTCGCTCGGAAAACCTGCTGCCTGCGCGCTTCGTAATTATCGGCCAGCACGTGTCCTGCAACCGCAAGCCATGCAGCGGCAGCGCCGTTTTCGGCCGACAAACCCTGCGGCGAGCCGATCGACGCTGACCGGATTTGTCAATGACGCGGGCCAAGCGCTCGGCGCATGGGCCCATGCCGACGTTGGTCTCAATTGGCACCCATGTTCTCAATTGGCACCCATGTTATTGTCTCCGCAATGGGCGCATGGGGTTCTGGTCCGTTCGACAATGACGCAGCTGTTGAATTGCTCGACAGGCTGGCAACGTCACCTTCACGTGTCGTTACGAAGGTTCTGCGGCAGATCGCCGAGGCACTGCCCGGAACGTACATTGACATTGACGAAGGTGGGGCAGGCTGGGCTGCCTGCGAGATCGTCGCCCTAAGTTTTGGCTATGGCGACACCGAGACCGATCAGGCCGACGCCCGCGTCCTCGATCTCGCCGCAAGGCTAGGCCCGAAGCGGGAGCACCGGACGCTAGCGCTGGAAGTGCTGCGGCGCGTAGCTGATCCCAGCAACTCCGAGCTGGCAATGTTGTGGCACGAGGGTGCCGACGGCGAGCAATTTGACGCTGGTCTCCAGCGTCTTCGCTCGCGGTTGCTGGCCGCGAGCGCAGGCCCACGCCAGCATGCCAAGCCGCGGCCAGGTGACGTCTTTGCGTTGCCGGCGGCGGCTTCATCTACAGATTTGGTGGTGGTCCAGGTCGTCAACTCCGGCGAGGTTGCAGTATTTGAAGGGATCTGCGCCGATGCGAAGGCGGTGCTCGAGTTCATGAACGGTCGGTCAGCACGACGCCTCCCGACGTCGATAAGCGAACTGCTGCGCTGCGGCCGCGCGCTCGGCAACGCACCGCTCCGCAAAGAGCTCAAGGCAAGGAAACTCTACGCTGGCGAGTCGGGCGCGATTGAAAGCTACGTGCTGATGGCGGCCAGCGCTGGTAGCGCGCGACCGGTTTCCTATGCGGAAGCGCGCCATCATGACGAGCATCGCCACTATGACGCAAGCGCGATCGTTGCCATCGCCACCGGCGCGCAATCGGTTGCGCGTGTTCGATCACCCGACGAGCGCGAGGCCGCGCTGTGTGCGAACTACGCTGAGAAGTGGGCTGCCCGCCGCCATGCCACCACACCTGGCCCGTTCGGCGACCTCCCCGCGCTGGAGCGCTGGCTCGAATGGATTGCGCAATATGGCATCGACAACGCCGTGCGGCGGCATCACGACGTGGCCATCGGCAGGCAGGGCTACGGACGCCCCAAGGAGGACTCCGAGCGTCGCGACTATGCATTTGCCGGCGTTGTCGCACTCTGGCGCGCAACGTGGTCGCGCGAGCAATGGCCCGCTGCACTGGCTGGCCGGCTGCCGTCGCGGCCCGATGACACCCTCATGCTGGTGGCACTTCCAACCGCACGTACTCTGGCCGACCGCGTGCTTACGCGCGATGCGGAGCTGCGATTGATTTGGGAGGGAGCGCCCGACAACGGCGCCGCGCTGCGCGTCATCGTCGCTTCCCTGCAGAAGGCGCTCGCGGAGTAAACCGGCAGAGCGCCTTAGCAGAGCAAGCCTGTCGCTGTCCGACGTCTCGATTTTAAGCTTCGAACATGGGCGTGCTTGCCGATGCGGATCGCTAATGCCGTTTCCGTTTTCGACGCGCCCTGATCTCGCGTTCGACATGCGCCAAGTCATCGTCAACCAGAGGTGCATACTTGTCTCGCAGGCGCGCGAATTCTTTCTGAACGTCCTCGAGCGCATCGTCAGACATTTTGTCAAGATTGACAAAGCCGGTACGCGCGCCTTCCACGCCACGCAACAGTTCATCGAGCTTGAGCGACATGATCCGCGTTTCGCGGTTCTGGGTGTTTTGGATCAGAAACACCATCAGGAAGGTGATAATGGTCGTGCCGGTGTTGATGACGAGCTGCCAAGTATCCGAGTAGCCGAAGTAAGAGCCGGTGAGGCCCCAGACAACGACGGTGATGACCGCAAGCAAGAACGCCCAATAGCTTCCAGCAGCATGCGCGGATTTCTCAGCAAATCTGCGAAACGCTTCTTTCATCGATAAAATCCTCGTTGCGTAGCCACGAGCGGCTGGGACTCGGATTGACCAACGCTAGCCCATAGCCGGCAAGTTGCCCATAACGGCCAAACCAACTCGGACACGGCCCAACACAGCCATCGCACCCGGGCTCTTCTTGAACAGGGGCTCTTCTTGAACAGAATTAACGCGCCTGCCGGGAGGGACGGCTGCGCAGTTGCGAAACGCGTCGACCGCGGCGGCGATGAAGATGCTTGCGAATCTGCTCAAGGCTCATTGCATTGAGCACCTGCGCCTTGGCCACGCCGCCTTTGCGAGCCACGGCAGTGCCCCATTTCACGAGATCGAGTTCAGCAACGGAATGCGCATCGGGGTTGATGCTGAGCACGCACCCAAGGTCGAGCGCCTTGCGGTGCCAGCGCCAATCAAGCTCGAGGCGCCACGGGCTGCCGTTGATCTCCACGGCGACGCCGTATTCAGCGCAGGCTTGCAAAATGGTTTCGACATCGACGTCATAACCAGGACGGCGCAGAAGCTGCCGGCCGGTGAGGTGACCCAGAATTGTGGTATGGGGGTTTGAAACGGCGGCGATGATGCGCTGTGTCTGCTCTTCTCGGCCAAGGCGGAAGCGGCTATGCACGCTAGCCACCACGAAATCAAAGCTATCGAGGACCGCCGCCGGATAGTCTAATGCACCGTCAGCGAGGATGTCAGATTCGACGCCCTTGAGGATGCGAAAACGACCACGATAGCGGCGGTTGAGCGCGTCGACCATTTCGTGCTGCGCTACGATCTGTTCCAGCTTGAGGCCGCCCGCGTAGTGCGCTGACTGCGAATGATCGGCAACGCCGAGATAGTCATAACCGCGCACGCGTGCAGCTTCGGCCATTTCTTCGAGCGTGTTAGTTCCATCCGAGAAATCCGTGTGCACGTGAAGGACCCCATGCAGGTCCTTCACCGTAACAAGCCGCGGCAGCGTTCGATGACGCGCACGCGCGATCTCGTCCAAGCCTTCGCGTAACTCTGGCGCGATGCAAGGCAGACCAAGGGCCTGATAGATATCTTGCTCGCGTGCTGTGCTGATCGCCCTTGCGCCGCGGCTGAGCGCATTGGCGGTTAGCGTGAGGCCCTTTTCCTCGGCGAGCAGCGCAAGCTGCGCCACATGCTCATTGCTGCCAGTGGCATTGAGAAGCACCGCGCCGAAGCGGGCAGCCGGGCAGCTTTGCAGCGTTACTGCGCCGAATTTCTGCTGCTCGGCATCTGTGGCCCGCGGGTCGACGGCGACCAGACGAAGATCGCCGATGAGCTCGCAGCCGCGCCGCAGATCGCCGGCAATGGTGATGTTGCGCAGCTCCGGTCGGTGACGTTTGAGCTCGGCGATGGTCCGATCCAGAAGAACCTGCGCCTGGTTCATGCGAAGGTGCCCTTCGCCTTCGCTGGCGATGGCAAGGCCTTGCACAATCTTGTGCTCGAGTGCGCGGCCAAGCCCCTTCGTTTTGGCTACCCTGCCGTCCCGACAGGCGGCCGCGAGATCATCGAGCGAGTTGATAGCAAGCAGGTTGTGCAGCTTCAGGATGCTGCCCGGGCGCAGACCCGGAATTTCGAGCAGTGCAAGCAGCCCGGCCGGCAGCTTGCTGCGCATGCGCTCGAGCGTTTCATCCGTTGCACCGCCGTGAAGTGCCGCAATGCGCTTTGCAATGGCCGTGCCGACGCCAGGGATCGTCTCGAGCGCCCCCTCTCTGAGAAGGTCAGCGAGCGGACGGACGAGATGGCGCAAGCTCTCGGCAGCGCGCACATAGGCCTTTGCCTTGTAAGGATTGCCGCCTTCGAAGGTGGCCCGGCGACCGATTTCCTCAAGCAGGTCGGCAACTTCGCTGGTAGTGCGCTCAGGCATGCCCCACCAACGCCCGGCAAACCAACAATTTCACCAGTCGAAAGACCGTAAAGACGCGGCTCATTCCGGAACCCCTCGGGCTACGCGGCGTTGACGGCCAAAAGCTCCGCTTTTCCTGCCGCGACGAGGCAAGGACGGTTTCAGCTGAGAGGAAAATAACAAGCAAATCGAGCGCCTCGATCAAGCGTTCAAGACGCTCGGCAACTGGCCGGAAGGCGCCAAAATGCTCCGCCGGCGCGGCGCGCTTGTCAAGCGACCTAGGATCGGCTCGGACGCTTCGGCGCAGCGTGCGCTTGGGCCTCAGCTCTCAAGATCGAAGCCGTGCGCACATGACTTGGTGTTAAAGTCAGCGGAGGCAAGAATGCGAGTCCGTTGGCGCGTCACAGGCACAAAGAGGGTTAGGCTATTTCGCATTGCAGGCGCAGGCGAACGCACGGGATTCGGGATCCCGTCGCTTGCCGCCCAAACTGATCGAGCGATGCATGCCCTCGAAATCCCCACGCTCCCGGCACGATGTACCGGCTGTAGCGCTTCATCTCTATCGACCGCCACGGCTGCCGGGTGGTCGCCGTGCTCGTGAAATCCTGCTTGCGGCGGTCAGGGGAAAGTTGCCGGCCCTCGTGAAGCTCGTGTCTTCGCGCGAACAAGGCGCCTGCCGCCCATTCCCGGTAGGTCGCTGGTTTCTGGAACAAAATCCGACAATCAGGGGTTGGATTTGAGGTTCCCTCGGAGACATCCGAATGGCAGCGCGCGCTTACTGGAAAGGCTATCTCAAGCTCTCTCTCGTGACCTGCCCGGTCGCGCTCTACCCGGCTTCGACCAAGTCGCAGAAGACGCGCTTTCTCCAAATCAACAAGAGGACGGGTCATCGCCTGCGCCAGCAAATGGTTGATGAGGAGACAGGGCGCGTCGTTGACAAGGAGAACAAGGGGCGCGGCTACGAGCTCAGCAAGGGCAAGTACGTCGAAATCGAACCGGAGGAACTGGACGCCATCGAATTCGAGAATACCCATACCATTGAGATCGAAAAGTTCGTTCCGGAGGAAGAAATCGACAAGCGCTACCACGAACGACCGTACTACATCGTGCCCGACGGCAAGAGCGGCGAGGAAGCCTTCACCGTCATTCGGGACGCCATGAAGGACAAGGAACGCGTGGCACTCGCCGGCATCGTATTTGCCGACCGCCCCCATATCCTAGCTGTTGAGCCGTGGGGCAAGGGCATGCTCGGGACGGTCTTGCGCTTCGAAGAAGAGGTCCGCGACGAGACCCAGTACTTCAAGGGCATCGGCAGCCATCGGGTGCCCAGGGAGATGGTGAGTCTGGCCGCTCATATTCTTGACTCCAAGGCCGGCCGCTTTGAACCGGACAAGTTCAAGGACGAGTACGAGTTGGCGCTGCGCAACCTGGTAAAGCGCAAGGCGGCAGGACATACCATCGAAGCGCCGGACGAGAAGGAGGATCGTTCCAACGTCATCGACCTCATGCAGGCCCTGCGGCAGAGCGTTAAAGGAGGTCGCGCAAGGTCGGCGGCACCGCGCACAAAAGCCCATAGCAAGAAGAGCAGCATGCCGCGCCGGCGTGGCAAGCGAAAAGCCGCGTAAGCGGTTAACGGCTCGGCGGCAGGACTACGCACCAGCCGTCGCCTACCTTTTGCAGCGGCACACAACTCGCCGGGCTGCACGGTGCGGTAGGCTGGTGCAGATGCAAGACCGCAAAACAGGTCTTTATACCGATGAAAGGATTGGCAACCGGCCAAGGCCGTGGCGCAGTGCCAGGGCTGCCGCACAATGGACGGATGCGGTGAGATCGCATGCGCAGCGCACATCCACGGACGCGAACCCCTATGAGGCGGCCGCGGGATTCGGATGTCGACCTCTTGATCGGCACCTCCGGCTGGACCTATGACAGTTGGGAGGGGCCGTTTTACCCGCCCGAGCTTTCCCGAACAGACTGGCTTGCCTGGTACGGAACACAGTTTGCAACGGCTGAGATCAACGGCTCCTTTTATCGGACGCCCTCGCTTGAGGCTGTCGGAGAATGGCGCAAACGAACACCGTCGAATTTTGTGTTTGCATGGAAGGCCTCCAAGTTCATCACGCACTGGAAACGGCTTAAGGAAACCTGCTCAAACTCGATTGCGCTCATGGAGTCGCGTCTGCAGGTGCTCGGACCCAAACTCGGGCCGGTCCTGTTCCAACTGCCGGCGCGCTTCGAGGCTGATGGTGATCGCTTGGCGTGCTTCCTCAAGATGCTGCCGGCGCGGAGGCGCTATGCCTTCGAATGCCGCCACGCATCCTGGTACGACGACAGCATTCTCGATCTGCTTGCCGCGCATGATGTCGCGCTGTGCCTCGCAGATCATCATCAGGCACTGGCACCGTGGGTCGCAACTGCCGGTCACGTATATGTGCGCTGTCATGGTCCCGACGGGCGCTATCGCGGCAACTATTCCGATGCAACTTTGCGCCAATGGTGCAGGTGCATGAAGCGCTGGCAGCGCGAGGGGCGACATGTGTATGTCTATTTTGACAACGATCAGAAGAGTGCGGCGCCAGCCGACGCGCGGCGTCTGATGGAGCTTCTGCAAAGCAGTAAGCGGCGCTCTCTTGGGAAAATGCCGGCCGTTATGCGGCCCAAACATGGCACTCAACAATCATGTCCTCCCGCAAGCCGCATTGGAAATGCAAGAGATTCAAACAGGCACCAAGGCAATCGACCTCGTAGCGTGCTGCCCAAAAATCTCGCGGCCCGGCGCAACGCCAAGCGTGCTGCCATCCAACGCTAGGGACGCCTCGGACCGGCGAGAGGCTGGGGGCGATCAAGCGATAACCGCTGCAAGCGTGGCTTGCTGGCAAGAGCCGCGCGGCCCCCTTCAGTCCATCGCTCCGCAATCAAGGGGTCGTTGGCCGGTGGCGCCTAGCACTTTGGTTGCGCGCCACTGCTAACTCGGCATCACCACGACATTGTCCACGTAACCGCAACCTGGTCCACGTTTTGTGCGCATCACCCCTATACCGGCCTCAAACATGGCCGCGTGCGCGTTCGCGGGGTTCCTGCCTGACTTGTCGCACCGTCTTGGTTTACGTGAGTTGGATCCTCTCTCTGCGTCAATCTCGCCTGCCGGCGTGCAAGCCGGCGAACCTTTGACAATCAGCCGGGCTCGATAGCCCCGCGCCATTGCAAGCGTGGGCCTGCCTCCATTGCCTTAGTGCCCGCGTTTGCGCCGCGTCTTGGCGGATGCGGAACGCTTTGCTGCTGGCCTGTGCGCGGACGCTTTGCCACCAAGACGACCGCCCTTATGGGAAGACGACGTATCCCGCTTTCGGCCTATACCCGAGCCACTCTTTTTGCCACCATGATCTTGCTTGTTCACGGTAGCCCACGCTCGCCGCTCAGCCTCGTTTTCCGGCACGCCCCGCTTTTCGTAACCTTCCTCGATGTGTTCTGCTTGCCGCTTCTGCTTTTCGGTATAGCTTGATTTGTCGCCACGTGGCATGTCGCTTTACTCCTGCGATATGCCGGTCGTGCTCACCCGAGCTGGACCGGCTGCCTCGCCTTCCAATGCCTCTTCGACGGCTCGCATTGGTAGCGTCCAACCATGGCAGAGCCGCTGGTCGCGGCATTGGCCGGATTGACGCGGAGCTTGCTCCCCACGATCAGGTCGGCGCCGACACCGGCAATTGTGTTCGCCAATGTGCGCCAGTCGGCTGCGAATGTCATCGCTTGCAATATCCAATCAACGTGTCTGCTGCGTAGCCCGTTCGTTGACCATGTCCTCGGCGATGGACGTGAGTTTCTGGTCGGCGGCTTTTTCCTCATTCAGCGTCTGCTCCAATAGACGCGCTGCATCGTTGCGACCCAGCTGTTTGGCCCAGGCAATAAGTGATCCGTAAGCCGGGGATCGCTGGACCAAATCAGCGCCAATCGCCGATGCCTGATACCGCGTAAGGCCGGCCGGCACGCGAGCCGCCATGAGGCGACGTTCGCGACGGACGCGCGGCCCCAAGCTGCGCAGGGCGCCAGTGGCGGTGCCTGCGGTCACCCGCCAATCAATGGGCGATCGCGCTCCCC
>Ga0126384_10000097_pt1 | contig 37356 bp, 28 predicted proteins | sample PanSoiMetPlot_36_FD_92543 | JGI IMG/M metagenome (GOLD analysis project Ga0126384, IMG submission 92543) | Tropical forest soil microbial communities from Panama - MetaG Plot_36 | ecosystem: Environmental > Terrestrial > Soil > Tropical forest > Bulk soil | place: Panama | collected 2016-02-17 | reverse complement strand
CCTCTCGAAATTGTCTTTTGATGAACAGCTTATACAAACACGTTGATGTGGATACTGCACCTTTCCGCACGCCAGGCAGCGATAACCGCGAAGACGGTAGATATCATCGCGCTTTCTCCAAATAACCGCCGCCGACGCGGAGGGGGCCTGTCGTCTGGCAGAATCGGTCTCGATCAACTCGCGAAACTTTGTGTACCTTTCATAACTATCGAGGTTAGCCTTGGAAGCGAGATGTCCCTGTACACCTCGTCTTCCAGCGACGGCTTTCGCGGTATCGATTTCATCTGTGACCTCGAACAGCAGCGCGTCACAACCTGATCCATAGCCAATCACCAGGAGCTTCTCGCCAGGCTTGGAGACCTCGAGGACCGATGACAATACCAGGAGAGGCATTGCTGTCCCGGTGTTCCCAACGGATGTGAACAGATGATCCGGAATCTGCTCGGGCTTCAATCCAAGGCTCTTCGCGGTGCTCGCCAGTGTTCCCGCATCAGGCGCGTAGAAGATCGCCTTCGAGATCTCTGCCGGGCCTACAGTAGTGCGCTCGAATAACTCCGACACTGTCTGGCGGACGACCCGCTGGTAACCCTGGGTGATCGAAAAACGTTCTTCCCATCCCGCGACGAAGCGGTCGTCGTCCCGCCGCCAGACGTCAGTCATCTCATCGACAACAGAGTGACTGCCGATCAGATTAGCAATCACCTTATCTCTGCCGATCGCAACGGCAGATGCCGCATCGCCAAAAATGCGTTCGTTAGTCGACTTTGGCGGAGCCAGCCTGGTGTCTGACGCAGCAATGATCACGTTTGAAAGCGATCCAGCCTTCACTGAGTCAAGTGCCGCAAGAACCGCCGTCGTCGCCGATCTCAGGGAAGTGGTGTAGTCTGCTGTCCTCGTATCGTGCCGCAGATCAGCAGCGGTTGCGATCAATGCGGATGCCTGCTTCTCAGCGTAAGGTGACGTCGTCGTGGCAAACATCAGACCGTCGACCGCTTGTCCTTCGCTGCCGGCGAGAAGGTCTCGAATTGCCTCTACCGCCATTGTTATCGAATCTTCGTCGACGTTGGCAATAGCCCGTTCCCCGTCGCCTGCTCGACTTCCCCAGGCGCGAGCGATCTCTTTATGAGTCAGCCGATAATAAGGTATGTATGCTCCGAAAGAAGTTATTCCAGTCATCACCCCCTCCGCGTTCGAATTGCTACTTCGGATCCCGTCGACAGATCTCAGACAGGTTTATTCATTCTTGGCCGGTAGATCGCCGTGTGACGAACCTGCTGCACGAGCCGCTCATTGACGGTGAGTTCCAAATCAAGCACCACACACTCATGGCATTTTCGTTCGTAGCATTCAGCAATGCGACCTCGGACCGCAACTTCTTCTTCACCATTCAGCACAGCGCTCCAGTTCTTGAGATCACTCGCCGCATGAATCCACGGGCCAAGCTTATAGTTGCGTACCAGTATTTGATTCGATAGTGCTAGAAGCGTAAATGGATGCGCAACCGCACCTGGACCGGTGTAAATCGGCAAACGTTCATCGAGTTTATCGAGTGTGCCCAAATCCGGAACGCTCAGCGCTTCGTTCAACGTTCCCAACGAAGTTCCGGGAGCCAGCAGATCGCGTGACGGAACCGGTCGCGCCTCGATTGACGGTAGCGCTACGTTGTCAGTCAATCGCGGTTCCCCTAGCCAATGCGATCCATCATTCACCGTCGCAAGGGCAGTTGCGCAGATCGTGCCATCATCCCGCTCGGCAGTAAGAACGACCTTGATAGGATCAGCGCTGGCGTCAATTTCAGCTTTGACCAACACTTGATCACCATCGTAGAAGGGCTGGTGAAATTTTACCTGCATTGAACCGCGCTCAAGCCACTCGAGTCCAAACTGCTCAACCAGCGGAACTGTCATGTATGCGTAGATCGTGACGCCGGGAACGAGCCCGCCGCGAAAACCGAAACGCAGCGCCGTTTCGTCATCGTGAATTTTGTTTTCCGACTCCGCAGAAGTATTACGCGCACGCACTCGATAGGTTTGGTTTTCCAAGCTCTTAAATTTGTAATCTGGAATCTGCAATTCTCTAACCGTAGTACCTCACAAGCCACTCAGCTACCAGCGCTGGTTTCTGACCGCCTTCGGTCTCACACGTAACCACCCAGGTGATTTGTGAACCGCCCGCGAAATCTTCGACAGCTTGAAGTGTGTACCTTGCGCGCAATCGAGATCCTGCCGGGACGGGCGACACAAAGCGAAGCCTGTTCAACCCGTAATTTATTCCCATCTTGAAATCTCCCTGAACCTTCAATGCCTGCGCAGTCAAATGAGGTAACAGCGACAACGTCAGAAACCCGTGCGCGATGGTCGAATGAAACGGCGACTCCGTACGCGCCCTCTCCACATCCACGTGAATCCATTGATGGTCTTGAGTAGCATCCGCAAAATCATTAATCCTCGATTGTGTGACTTCAAACCAGTCGCTTGTCGCCACCTCCTGCCCAACCAGTGTTTTTAGCTCTTCGATGCCATCGATGTTCCTTGTCGCCATAACGCCTCCGAGTAGATTTGATTCAGTTTTGAAAATCTTAAATCGCGCGTGCCCGCCGAAGGGAAGAGATCTCTTCGCTGGTGAATCCGATCTCACCGAGGACCTCATCCGTGTGCTCGCCCAGCATCGGCGGGCGTCGAACAGCAGGCGCGGGTGTTTCGCTCAGACGCACAGGTGGGCTTGCGACAGGAACCGGTTCCTGGCCTCCCGGGTACTCAATCTGTTCGAGAAGATTTCGAGACCGCACCTGAGGATCGGCCAGGACTTCCTCGAGGTTATAACACGGGCCGCATGGGATGCGCGCAGCCTCGAGCTCGGCTATCGCCTGGTCGCGAGTTCGCTCGGCTCACCATTTGGACATCGCCTCGTTGATTATATGAGCGTTGTTGCCGCGTGAGATGTCGTCTAAGCAGCGAGGGTCATCGATCAAGTCTTCTCGTCCGATCAAACGTGCCCAGCGACGAAACATCTGCGGCCCGACTGTCGGTACGATGATCCACCCGCTTTGAGTCTTGTAGGCGTCGCTGGGCGCCGCATAGTAGGCGGTGTTTCCAAGCTGCTCGCGCCGGATTCCCCTCGTCTTGAGCTCCGCAAGCAGCGGAGTCATAAAGGTCACACCGGTTGCGAGGAGCGATACGTCGATCAGCTGCCCGCGGCCGGTACTTTGTCTGTGATACAGCGCGGTCATTGCGCCAAACGCCGCATGCAGGGCGGTGCCGTAGTCTGCCCACGAAACAATCGAGCGAAGCGGAGCGCCTGGAAATCCAGTCAGGCTCATAGCACCGCTCATTGCTTGCGCGATACCATCAAAACCAACGCGATCAGTATACGGACCGTCAGGACCAAACGCGGAAGCCATAACCAGGATTATGTGGTCTTTAACTTTGCGAAGAGAATCGTAGTCGAGCCCGAGCTTTTTCATAACAGCGAATGGCATATTGATAACTACGATATCTGCGCCACTTACGAGTCGGTCGATAACCCTTCGGGCTTCCGGATGTGCCAGATCAAGGGTGATGCCGCGCTTGTTGCGATTGAGATTAAGGAATAAGCCGCCCTCGCCGCTCGGTGTAACCGGGCCCAGCCTTCGATCCTCGCCACCCTCGCGACGCTCAACGCGAATGACATCTGCGCCAAAGTCTGCGAGCAACATCGCGCAGTACGGTCCCGCGATGAAGCGTCCGAAGTCTATGACTCGAATTCCTTCCAGAGGGCTTGGCATAAGGGCAGCATCGTACCACAAGTGACGAGTGATAAATGACGAGTGATGGATGGACAAGTAATCCTCAGCTAATTGTCACTTATCACTTATCACTCGTCACTTATCACTTATCACTTTCCCACTACTTGCAGTTGCCAAAACAAAAAACTCAGCTCATCAGTCTGATCATCAATTTGCTGCGAAACCGGCAATCCCTGCGAATGACCGGCCTTCGTGTCATAGTGCAACAATACCGGCTTGTCTGAACCCGTGGATGCCTGCATAAGCGCTGTCATCTTTCGCGCGTGGAGCGGCGCCACTCGTGTATCCGAATCTCCTGTGACAAAAAGCACCGCCGGGTACTTCTCGCCTTTCTTCACATTATGGTATGGAGAGTACGCATAGATGTATTTGAATTGCTCGGCGTTTTCTGATGATCCGTACTCCGACACCCAAAATCGCGCGATCAGGAAACCCTGGTAACGAATCATGTCAAGCAATGGATAGGAGCACACCACCGCCTGAAATAATGCTGGTCTCTGAGTCATCGCAGCTCCCACAAGCAAACCACCATTGGAGCCGCCGGAGATCGCCAGCTTTGACGGCTTCGTATATTTGTTCTTGATCAACCATTCAGCAGCGCTGATGAAGTCGTCAAAGACATTCTGCTTATTTGCAAGCATTCCAGCTTTATGCCATTTATCTCCAAACTCACCGCCTCCCCTCATATTAGGAAGAGCGAATACTCCGCCATTCTCCGCCCAGTAAGCGGCGCGGGCCGAAAAGTTCGGCGTCAACGACACGTTGAAGCCCCCGTATCCGGTCAACAAAGTCGGATTATCGCCGTCGAGTTGCAAGCCTTTCTTGTAGACAAGGAACATTGGAACTTTTGTTTTGTCTTTTGATTCGTACCAAACCTGCTTAACTTCGATCTGATCGCTGTGAACCGGCACGTTGATTCGAGCAAACACCTCCTGCTTACCGGAATTTACCGAATAGCGATAGATCGTCGGCGGCTGTGCGAACGAGCTGAAAGTATAGAAACCTTCATCGCGCTCCCAATCGCCGAACATGCCACTCGCGGTGCCGAGCGTTGGAAATGCAATCTCACGAATCTGCTTGCCCGACGGTTCGAAGACTCTGATTTTGGTCGAAACGTTTTCAACATACGTAACGAACAACTTGCCGCCCACTGCTGACACGTTGTTTATGACGGATGGCCCTTCTGGGATGATCTCGCGCCAGTTTTGCCTTGTGGGCTTTTTCAGATCAATATCCACGATCCGTTTATTGGGCGCGTTCCAGCTGGTAAGCACGTAAAGATGATCACCTGCAATCTCCGGGAAAAAGCTTGCATTGATGTCGTTCACCAGAGGAGTGATTGGCCCGTTATTCTTAAGGTCCTGAAAATAGAGTTCGGTCTTATCCCCAGCCGAACCGAAACCAGCAACCAGCAGCAGATAGTTCCCGTCCGGAGTGACATTCGCTCCTAGGAAGACTTCGGGACCATAGCCTTTACCGAAAACTTCGATGTCCTTCGACGGATCAGTACCAATCGCGTGATAGTAGACCCGTCCGCCAACGTTGTTGGTGAATTTCGAATAGTAGAATCCTGTTTTATCCGGCTTTAGCGAGACTCCAACGCGGCCTTTCGGCAGTCGATCAGCAATATTCTTGCGAGAGTCGACATCCATCAGCGAGACGCTCACCTCATCCTCGCCGCCCTGCCGTATCCCATAGGCGAGCAGTTTTCCATCAGTAGAGATATCCTGAATTTGAACGGAAATGGAATTGTCAGGGCTCATCGTGTTGGGATCGAGCAGAATCTCGTCCTTCCCAGTGAGGCCGTTGCGGACATAAATGACTGCCTGGTTCTGATCAGCCCTCCGCTTGGAAATAAAATAGCGGCCCTCTTTGGCGATGGGAGTGTTAATGATATCGACCTTCAGCAATTGGGTAAGGCGTTCGCGTATCTTGTTTCGAAATGGAAGCGCTCCCAAAACGGAGGACGTGTATTCGTTCTGCGCGTTTATCCACGCTCGTGTTTCAGGACTGTTCTGGTCCTCAAGCCAGCGATAGGAATCGGTGATCGTAACGCCGTGAAGAGTTTCGGTAACATTATCGACCCTGGTAGTGGGCGGAGATTTGTACTCCTGCGCAAAAACAGGAAGAACACTCGTTAGACAAATAATCGTGACTACCAGGATGAATGAAGTCTTGTGTTTCATGATTGATCCTTTGGTGTTAGGCGGCCTTAATTTTCTCGCCAACCGCCAAGCACACTTGCAGCTAATTCCGGATCGTCCGCAGATGACGCAGATAAGAGGAAAAACGCAGATTCTCTTTAGTCTGAGTTTTCGACTACATTCCTTCCAACAACTTCGTCGCGGCTTCCACTTGAGAACTCAGCGCTTGAATTGCAGCAACTGCTTTCTTCATCTCAGGCTCGACCTCGTCCCAATGCTTCTCTTCAATCGCCTCGCGCACTCCCGGGATCGTTTTGACACCGTAGCCAGTGTAAAAACCAGGCGCATAGATTTGATGAGAAAACCACTGACGTCGGGGCAAGCCTTTTTCATCAGTCAGTTTTCGTTCGGATTGGTACAGCAGCTGGTTGAGCCTCTTCATCTCTTTTACATCTTTGAAGCCATTGCCGGCGGCTTTTGCAAGCGCTTGCTCATAACCACGAGCAGCCTCAGAAAGCGCTTTTACCGCCGATTTCAGGGATCCCAGATCGATATCTCTTTGTCGCTTTCCTCTCATTGCCAGCTTCTCGATCTCGTCTGAGTACCGTCCGAATGTATCCGCTGAGTCTGTGTATTCAAAAGGCAGGACGTCGGCGTTTGCCAGCCGCATCACGATCGTGCCGTTTATCTGAGCAAGAGCACGCCCGTGCTCAAAAGACGGATCGCCAAACTTCGTGTACCACGCAAATGAATCGTAAATCGAATGGTAAACGCCGCCGCCGCCATCCCCTCCGAACCCGGTATTCATCGCCGCGATCCCCAGATGTTGTAGAAACGGCGTGTAGTCAGAGCCTGAACCCAGCGCTCCAATCCGAAGGTCCGCTCTTTCGTTCACTGCCTTCTTGTCTTCGTCGCTTCGTGCCTGCTCGATCCGGCGTTCCTTCATCGCGTCCCAAACAGACTTTTTGGTTCCGGGCTGTAGCACATCGCGTGCAACCTCGTTGATGAATCGCTCGAGCGAATGCGATCCACCCACATTCAACCATCCTTTACTGTTGGTGTCGGAATTTAGATAAGCGACGGCTTTTTGTTTGAGCTCATCGGCATGGGTTTCAACCCACTCGGTCGATCCGAGCAGTCCCTCCTCTTCGCCGTCCCAGGCGCACATGATAATCGTTCTTTTCGGCTTCCATCCTTGTTTGAGTAACTCGCCAAACGCCCTCCCGGTCTCCATCAATGCGACCTGACCGCTGGTCGGATCATCAGCGCCATTCACCCAGGCATCATGATGATTCCCAAAGATCACCCACTCATCCGGATAGGTGCTTCCTTCGATCCGAGCAACGACGTCGTAAAGCGTCTTCATCGCCCAATCAAATGAGACTTTCAGATGTACCTTGGCGGGTCCGGATCCTACGTGATAGGTGATGGGCAGGGTGCCGCGCCAGGATTCTGGCGCCACCGGTCCGGTCATTGCCTTCAGAATAGGTAGCGCATCGCCGTAAGAAATCGGCAGCACAGGTATTTTGGTAATTACGTCAGCTTCCTCACGACGAAGTCTCTTTGCGCCCTTCACCGCGCCCCATCCCGGTGTCAATGGATCTCCGGGATGAATAGGCATGTCCATCACTGATCCTCGCTGTACCCCCTGCTCCGGGCGATACGGACCGAGCGGGAAGACATCGCCTTGATAGTAACCATCGTCTTTTGGATCGGAGTAGATCAGGCATCCAACGGCACCGTGCTCCGCGGCGACCTTCGGCTTGATACCGCGCCAGCTTCCGCCGTAGCGCGTGATCACTATTTTCCCTTTTACATCAATGCCCAGCTTTGCGAGCTCATCGTAATCGGCAGGAACGCCATAGTTTGCGTACACAACCTGGCCGGTGACATCTCCGTCAATCGAGTAAGCATTGTAAGTGGGTAGCTGATTTGAATCGCCCGAGTCTGGATCCTCGGGAATCACGGGCTCTTTGAGCACTGCTCGAAAACGCGAAGGTTCGGTCATCTCAAGAACGCGTTCAGTCGGCGTCGGGAAGAGTACTTCGAATTCCTCGAGCTTTGCATCAATTCCCCAGGATTTGAATTTGTCTCGGATCCATTCCGCGTTTTGTTTGTCATAAGCAGAACCAACGTGATGAGGTTCCGCGGCGAGATGCTTCATGTATTCGCGCAGCAATTCTGGCTTTGGGACGGAGCGCATCTTGTTCTCCCAATCCATCTCCGTTCTTGCATTCGCGTCTGAGTAGCCGCGGAACGAGGTTCGATGACCATTCCCTTCGGACTGGGCGAATAACAGTGGGGCTGCAATGCTGATGGATAAAACGACTGAGGCGAGCTTGACGCAGAGTTTCCTTATTCTTCCTGGATGCATTTGATTCCTCCAATAAAGTGGGGACGAAAAAGTATATAGACAGCCGTTCGAAGGGCGCAAATGAAGGCTGTAGGCAGTAGGCAGGATAGGACATATAGGACCTATTCGACCTATATGTCCTATCCCGCATCCTGCCTTCTCTTCCTTGACGCGACACTCGCCTTTTAGATAATCATCAGCAGTCGCGATCAACCATTCACGAGGTAAACCAGATGAGTCAGAAACGGATTGGTTATCTAGCACTATCGCTGATTCTTTACCTAACCAGCGTATCCGTATTTGCACAGTCCACAGCTACAACGGCAATAAAATGCGGACGACTGATCAATCCAGTCGATGGATCGGTTACTGCGAATGCAGTGATTATCGTGACCGGTGATCGCATTGCGCAGCTTGGCACGAATCTAGCTGTCCCCGCTGGAGCAAAGCTTATCGATCTTTCCGCCTACACGGTGTTGCCCGGGCTCATCGATTGTCACACGCATGTAATGCTTCAGCCTGAAGATGAACGAGGCGCGCCACCGGTAATCACCAAGTCACAAGCCTTTCGGACAGTCCAGGGAGTGGCAGCAGCGAAGCGAGATCTGGAAGCCGGCTTTACCACGATGCGCGACCTCGACAGCGAAGGAGCCGGTTTCGCAGATGTTGCCCTTCGCGACGGCATCAACCGAGGAATTGTTCCCGGGCCGCGTCTTTTGGTCTCAACGTACGCATTGACGATTACCGGTGGACATATGAATAACGCCGGCCTGAATCCGGATATTCAAGTCCCGGAGCCCGCAACCCTCACAGACTCTCGTGAAGCTATGATTGCCGAGATTCGTCGTGAGGTTAAGTACGGCGCCGATTGGATCAAGCTGTACGCGACGGGCACCTTGCGACACGTCGATCCGATTACCCTTGAGCCTCTCAGTCAGGTTTCACTCGATGATGTGAAAGCAGTGGTCGCCGAAGCGGCGCGATGGCACCGCGATGTCGCCGCTCACGCGTACGGCGGCGACGGCGCCAAGAATGCGATCCGTGGGGGCGTCCGTTCAATAGAACACGGCATGTTGATGGATGACGAAGCTTAGAAGCTCATGGTCGAGAACGGAACCTTCTGGTGCCCGACTCTCCTGGTCTACCTGCCAGAGTCAGCCGAAGATGATACGGAGATGCGCCGGCGGATAGTTGCTCATCACAAAGAGGTCTTTCAGAAGGCGATGCGAATGGGCGTAAAGATCTGTTTTGGCACGGACGTGGGCGCGTTCGAGCACGGCACCTCGGCTCGTGAGTTCATCAAGATGGTCGAATACGGCATGAAACCGATCGACGCGATTCGCTCAGCAACTGTTCGCGCTGCGGAGTTACTGCGAATGGAGAAGCAATTAGGAAACGTTCAGGCCGGCAAGCTGGCCGACATCATTGCGGTGGACGGTAACCCGCTGGACGACATAAAGGTGCTGACTCGCGTGACCTTTGTTATGAAGGATGGCAAGGTCTTCAAGTCTCCGTTGAATCATTGACTCTCGACGCTCCGGAATAACTGAGCCGTCTCTCGGTACAATTATGGGCACTTTCAACGTAGCTTCAGTCAAACCGACCATTTCCCTCGACGTGCTGGAGAAGATTGACGTGCGCGTCGGCACCATCGAGCGCGTCGAAGATCTGATAGGGTCTACCAAAGTCGTCAGGCTCATCGTGAACTTTGGAGATCACAAAAGGACAATTCTCGCGGGGCTGAAACAAGAACGCGCTAAACCACAGGAGATCGAAGGTAAACAGGCCCTATTCGTGGTAAATCTTGAACCGAAAAAGATGATGGGTGAGGTGTCCGAGGGAATGCTGTTCGACATCGGTTATGCGGACGGTATCCCACCAGTGCTCGCGATGCCCGAGAAGGAAGTGCCAAATGGTGCCCAGGCGGGATAAATGGAAGCCTGGTTTCTCTGCGACCCTAAGCGTACTCCGCGCCTCTGCGGTACGCCGGAGAAAAACGTCAACGCAAGACGGCGAGTACGCTGAGAATACGCAGAGAAGACTGTGCAGTTTAAAAAGGACGACCCCATGCTCCAGCGAACGCGATCTCGCTAAGGGGTTTGCGTTCACGCGAGGCAAGCTCCTTCGCGCGAAGCTTATCATCCAGGGCTTCCAATTTGTCGGAATAGGGATAACCGATCGCGATCATTGCTATCGGAGTAAAGCCATCCGGAATGCCAAACTCCTTGCGTGCCAGATCGGCGTCATAACCTGCCATCGGATGAGCGGCAAGTCCGAGCTCAGTTGCCTCCAGTAACAGATTCTCGGTTGCCAATCCCGTATCGTGCTGCGCCCACCTGTTTGGCTTACCATTTTGTTCAAAACTCTCGCGCGATACTGAAAGCATCAACACCGGCGCCTTCAAAGCCCACGCATTCCCGGCAGCCAAACAGCCCCTGGCTCGTTCAAGAGCCTCGCCATCGGAGCCATCGAATACCAGGAAATATCTAGGCTGATCGTTGAAACAAGAGGGCGCCCACCTCGCAGCCTCAAGCAACGTCAGGAGCGTTTCGCGCGGAACAGCTCGCCCCTCAGCGAAAGCTCGCGAGCTCCAGCGCCTTCGCATCAACTCGTTTATCGGATACTCAGTCCGGCCCGGCTTTTCCGGATAAATTACTAATCCGTCCTCCAGGGCTGCAGCGAGCAGGTCATCGACCTGCACGCCAATGTGTCGAAGGTGGCTCGCCATATGGTCGATGTAATCGTCAAGCACAAACCTGAGGGTAACCGGTTCAGACCCGTCTATCGTTAACCTGTGGTTCCATGACGAATCAGGCGCGGAGTCAGCCGCATATAGCAGTTGGGAATTACCCGCTCGCCATAACGCAATCAAGTCAGTCCAATCGCGATTCTGATAACGATGGATTTCAACCCATCGATCTCCGTCGTATCCCGGCAGAGCGAGATTGTCGTCAAGCTGCGCGCGGACAATTCTCTGATGATTGTTGCCGGCCGAATCGATCAGATGACCCATTTCCTGCTTCGGCGACCAACTGTCGGGAGCGGGCTTAACCGCCGCAACACCGTCTGGAATGGCTGCGAGTCGTCCGGGTAGAAGCTTAAGCAAGAATCGTAGCTGCGCTTTGCCGCGCGGCTGAGGGGTGGGCTGTTGAGATTGGCTTTGTTTGTCGCTCATTTAACCATACTCCCCGCGAATCTAAGAAAGTAACAGTTGTAGCACGCAAACAACTCTACAGCCAACGCTCCCGACCGCGAGCACTGGTTCGAGATGTTGTTGACATGCAATATACACCTCAGTAATATGTGGCTATGTCATATATCAACAACATGCTCGATCGAGAGCTGAAGAAAGGCAGCGCTGAGCTTCTAATCCTTTCCCTCGTTGAAACGCGCCCCAGACACGGTTACGAAATAAGCAAGCTGATCGATGCACGCTCCGATGGCGTTCTCAAGTTCAATGTCGCCTCGCTCTACCCGCTGTTGTACCGCCTTGAGAAGCGAGGATGGATCCAGGGACGCTGGGTGGAAAAGGCCGGTCAGCGCCGGCGTCGCTACTACAAGCTCACACGAGAGGGTCGAAAGGTCCTGGCAGCGCAGCGAAGCGGGTGGGAAGAGTTCGTGGCTGCCATCAATCGCATTACAGGAGCAGAACGTGCCTGATTGGAAGCCTGATATCAGGAAGCGCCTCGCGACCCTGCAACTCGAGCCAACTCGAGAGAGCGAAATCGTCGAGGAACTAGCCAGCCATCTCGAAGACCGCTATCAGGAACTTCGTGCCACAGGCGTCTCAGATGCTGAAGCTTATCTCGTCGCTCAAGATGAACTCAGCACACAGTTACTTGTAAGGGAGCTCAATCGTATCGAGCGCAGGTTCGGCTCTGAACCGATCGCTTTGGGTGCAAGGAGAAGAAATATGCTGGGAAATCTCTGGCAGGACACACGATTTGGACTCCGTCTGATCCGCAAGAGCCCTGGTTTCTCCGCGGTGGTGATTATCACGCTCGCGGTGGGAATAGGCGCGAATACCGCGATTTTCAGCGTCGTAAACTCAGTGATGCTGCGGTCGCTTCCATTTAAGGATCCGGATCGGCTAGTTCGCCTTAACGAAAGCAATCCGGGGCGCGGTTGGCCAACCTTCGCCGTGTCTCACCCCAACTTCCTCGACTGGCGCGAACGCAATCAGTCGTTTGCGGCGCTTGCTGCCACGGCACCTGCGAGCGGAAACGTCGGAACCGCCGGCGAAGTGGAAGTTGTTCGCGGCTCCGCCGTAACAGTTGACTTCCTTACCGTTCTTGGCACGTCTCCTCTATTGGGTCGAAATTTTTTGCCGGAAGAAGACAAACCCGGTGGAAATAATCAAGTGGTCATACTCACATACGGGTCGTGGCAAAAGCGATTCGCGGGAGATCCACAAGTTATCGGAAAAACCCTGACCCTCAACGACTCGCCCTATACGGTTATTGGTGTTCTGCCTCAATCATTCGCGTGGGCAAGCAGTAGCAATTTTGAAATCCTGTTACCGCTCGCTCCAGATCCGCAACGTCCTCGCGCCGATCATCGCCTGTTGGTCATTGGAAAACTAAAAGATGGTGTGAAAATCGAACAGGCTTTTGCAGACATGAACGGCATCGCCTCGCAGCTGGCGGAACAGTTTCCCGACAGCAACTCAGGATGGTCGGTATCCGGTCAGAATTTTTATGACTGGCTGATACCGGAAGAGATCCGGCGGTCGCTGCTCATTTTTTTAGGAGCTGTCGGATTTGTTCTTCTTATAGCTTGCAGCAACGTTGCTAACCTTATGTTGGCAAAGGCAAACGCAAGACAGCGGGAGATCTCGATCCGAATTGCTCTCGGTGCAAGCCGCTTGCGAATCGCTTCTCAGTTGTTGGTTGAGTCGCTTTCGCTTGCTCTGATTTCGGGGATCGCGGGGCTCGCAGTAGCCCATTTTGCGATGAAGGCATTAAAGGCGATGAACCCGGGAGATGTCCCAAGACTGGACGAGCTCTCGATGGATGGACGAGTGCTCGGATTTTCATTGCTGATTTCGCTGCTTACCGGCGTGCTCTTCGGTCTCGCCCCATCGATCCATGCCGCTCGAACGAACATAAATGAAATGCTAAAGGAAGGCGGCCGTTCGATCGGCGGAGGCAAGCTCCGGCAACGCGTTCGAAGCTCGCTTGTCACTATCGAGGTGGCACTGTCGGTCGCGCTGCTCGTCTCGGCGGGATTGTTGCTTCGAAGCTTCTGGCGTCTGCAGGATGTAAATCCAGGCTTCAAGACTGACCGGCTGCTGACTATGCGAGTCAACCTTCCTCGGAATCGCTACCCGGAGAATGCGCGAGCCTGGGATTTCTACAAGCGATTCCTAGAGGAAGGAACGGCATCGCCGGGGGTCGAAGCGGTCGCAGTATCGAGTGGAGTGCCGCTGGGCGGAGGAAACACCGCAACGCAAATTCAGGTTGAGGGCAGAGCGCCGGAGGCCGAGGGGAATAAGCCTTCGGCGGACTGGAGAATCATCAGCCCCGGATACTTTCGTGCGATGGGAATACCGCTACGAGGCAGGGATTTCGATGAACGCGACACCCAGGACGCTCCGCCGGTGACGATCATCAGTGAAGAAATGGCTCGGCGCTACTGGCCGGGCGAGGATCCGATAGGAAAGCCGGTTACATTGTTCAGCTTCGGAGGCAAGACCAGTACAGTAATCGGAGTTGTCGGAGATGTGAGGAGTATCGGATTGGATTCGGATCCGAGGCCTATGGTTTATGTCAGTACCAAAATTGCTGCTCTGTGGAATCCCATGAATCTGGTGATACGCACCAGCGGAGAGCCTACATCGCACGCGTCTGCCATTCGCAGCACGCTCAGCCAAATCGATCCGAACATTCCGGTCTACGAGGTTCGCTCGATGGATGATCTGCTATCAAGCACACTGGGCTCGCGTCGTTTCACGATGTTCTTGCTTGGCGTCTTTGCAGGCGTCGCGTTGCTTCTTGCCTGTGTAGGATTGTTTGGTGTTATGGCTTACCTTGTTTCGCAGCGTACGCACGAGATCGGTGTAAGGCTTGCGCTCGGGGCACGCCCGAAAGACGTGTTTCGGCTCATCATTGGTCACGGTATGTCACTTGCGGCGGTCGGTTCGGTCATAGGCCTTGCTGGTGCGTGGTCGATCGGTCGTTTTCTGGAGACTTTGCTGTATCAAGTAAAGCCAACCGATGCGATCACCCTTGCAAGCGCCCCGGTTGTGCTGCTTTCGGTTGCGGCCGTTGCGTGCTATGTGCCTGCCCGTCGCGCGATGCGAGTTGATCCGATGCTTGCATTGAGATATGAGTGACCCGCAAGAAATAGGACCTATATGACCTATGCGTCCTATTGGTCCTATTGTTGTCATGATTAACTGGAAAGACGAAATAGCACGTCGCCTCTCGTCGCTGAACCTCGAGCCGGTGCGCGAACAGGAAATTGTTGACGAGTTGGCCCAACATCTCGAGGACCGCTACGAAGAGCTGGTCGTTGGCGGCGCTACAGATCACGAAGCCTTCTCGACGGTGCTTTCCGAGCTGAGCGATAGTGAACTACTCAGACGCGAGCTCACGCGCGTTGAATCGAAGATCGGTCGAGAACCGGTAGTTTTGGGAATAGGGAAAAGGAACATTATGGAAGACCTTTGGCAGGACCTGCGTTATGGATTGCGTTCAATGCGAAAGAATCCCGCATTCACCTCGATAGCATTGATTACTCTTGCTCTTGGAATCGGCGCTAACACCGCGATCTTCAGCGTTGTCAACGGAGTGTTGCTGCGTCCCCTCGGTTATCCCGAGCCTGACCGGCTAATGATGGTCAACGCAATCAGCCTCCAAGGCTCGCAGGGGAAAACACCACTGTGCCAAGCCGATTTCCTGGACTGGAAAGCACAGAATCAGGTCTTTGCGAATATTGCCGGTTTCTCTACCAACCGTTTCAACTACACTGGCGGTGAAACGCCGGAGCGAATCGATGGCGCCTGGGTGACCGCCGATTTCTTCGCAACTCTCGGAGTTCAACCCGCGCTGGGCCGCGCTTTTTTGACAGGCGAGGATATACCAGGATCAACCCAGACAGTGGTGATAAGCGACGGTTTCTGGCGAAAATATCTTGCCTCCGATCCAAATGTGATCGATCGTCAAATCACTCTCAATGCTCGACCATTTACGATTATCGGCGTGATGCCTTCGGGTTTTTCGTTTCCTGATAGAGAAACTCAATTCTGGGCAGCGGAGAGGCTGAATCCAAAGCGCAGGGGTCCCTACTACATTTTTGGAATTGGGAGACTAAGACCCGGCGCTACGCCTGAACAGTCCCGAGCGGAAATGGATGTCATTGCGCGGCAAGTTCAGGATCAAATCAAGAGCCCGTCCAGGGATTGGACTTGGACGTCAGTTCCCTTAACCGAGAGTATTGTGGGCAAGATTCGACCTGTTTTGCTTCTGCTTTTCGCATCAGTGTGTTTTGTTCTGCTGATAGCGTGCGCCAATATCGCGAATCTGCTCCTGGTTCGCTCGACAGCGCGTTCAAAAGAAATTGCGGTCCGCCTCGCGCTCGGCGCTAGCCGGGGCAGACTCCTGCGACAATTACTTACCGAAAGCCTCTTGCTGGCGGGTATCGGTGCCGCCGTCGGATTGCCGCTGGCGATATGGGGAGTTCGTCTTCTAATCTCGCTTAGTCCCTCCGACTTCCCAAGACTCAACGAGATCAATATTGATATCCGAGTGCTTGGATTTACGCTCATTGGCGCTGCGGTTTGCGGTGTCATTTTTGGATTAGCCCCGGCTCTTCAGAGCTCACGCATAAACCTGAACGAAACACTAAAAGAAGGCGGTCGCAGCGGTGTGGACACCTCGACCGGCCGCCGATTACGAAACGGGTTGGTCATAGCCGAGGTGGCATTTTCACTGATACTGCTGGTCGGCGCAGGCTTGATGATCAAGAGCTTCTTAACTCTTCAGTCAGTCAGCCCCGGATTCAAACCCGATCACATTCTTACGATGCATCTCACACTTCCGCGCGCAAAGTACGATACCGACGAGAAGGTAAATCTCTATAACCGTCAGCTGCTCGAGCGACTGACAGCATTGCCGGGCATCGAAGAGGCTGGGTTGAGCATTAGTATTCCACCAAACAATCTCGATATCAGCGATAGCTTTACGATCGAGGGGAAGCCGTGGCCGGACGGATCAACTCCGCCGTTTGTGCCGCTTGTAATGATAAGTCCAGGGTACTTCGCTACTCTGGGAGTTCCATTGCTCCAGGGGAGACCTTTTAATGAAAATGATAAGCTGGGCTCGCCAGGGGTCGTGATAATCAATCAGGTTCTTGCGGAGCAATATTTCCCCGGCGAAAGCCCGGTCGGAAAGCGGCTGAAAGTTGGCGGTCCTGAGAGACCAAAGAATGGCTGGATGGAAATCGTTGGGGTTGTAGGTGACATCAAGTATTCAGGGCTTGACGCAAAGCCCGAGCCCAGCTACTACATGCCGCTCGAGCAAAACGTCTGGGGCGCGTCATACGTGGCAATTCGCACTTCTTCAAACCCAGCAAGTTTGATTTCAGCAATTCGAAAACAGATCTGGGATCTTGACAAAGACATTCCCATCGCCAATCTTGCCACAATGGATCAGCTTCTAAGCGAATCTATTGCGCAACCCCGTTTTCGAAGCTTTTTGCTTGGAGTCTTCGCTGTTTTAGCTCTGCTGCTGGCTTCCATTGGAACTTACGGAGTAATCTCTTACTCTGTAACTCAGCGCACACACGAGATTGGCATTCGAATGGCGATGGGAGCAAAGGCTCGCGATGTAATGATTCTGGTTATCAAACGCGGTATGGCAGTGACCTTAATAGGCGTCGCGATCGGCATTGCTGGTTCCCTGGCGCTCACGAGATTAATTGAGAGCCTGCTCTTTCAGGTAAGCACCACTGACTTGGCAACCTTTCTCAGCGTTGCCGGGCTCCTCATTGCGGTAGCGCTTCTGGCTTGTTGGATACCCGCACGACGAGCATCACGCGTTGATCCCATGACGGCGCTTCGATGTGAATGAGAGTAATATTCTTTGCGACCTCTGCGCCTTGGCGCCTTTGCGAGAACCCAGCTTGATGTTCGCGGAATCGAAAGACAGGTTCTCGCAAAGCCGCAAAGACGCAAAGCTCGCAATTTCCTTGGAGTAAACCCTTGGGATGATTGGCCAACTTTGGCAGGACTTTCGTTACGGCGTTCGCGTGTTGGTCAGACACCGGGGCTTTACTGTCGCCGCAGTGTTCTCACTGGCACTCGGAATCGGATTGTCGACCGCCATATACAGCGTAACCTACAGTGTTCTTCTCCATGCCATCCCATTTCCTGAACCAGAACGCCTTGTTTCGCTCTGGTTGACCAATTCAGCGGCAGCCGCCGCCAACGTTCCTCGTTTTAACACCAACGCCGGCAACTGGATCGACTGGCGGTCTCAATCAGGATCGTTCGAAGATATCGCCCTCACCAGAGCCGTTTCTAATTTCAACCTCACAGTTGATGGGCCACCCCAACGCGTACAAGGCGGAAGAACAACCTGGAATCTGCCGGAGGTCCTGAGCGTTCAGCCAATGCTCGGGCGCATGTTTACCCAAGAGGAAGCCCGCCGCGACGCCAGAGTGGTTGTCATTAGCTTTGGGCTTTGGCAAAGACGCTTCGGCGGCACCTCAGACGTCGTCGGTCGACCCATTCAGCTCAATGATGAAAGCTTCGATGTAATCGGCGTAATGCCCTCAACCTTTCAATATCCATCCAGAGATTTTGAACTGTGGACGCCTCTGTTTATTACTCCGGAAGAGATTCGGTCGCAATATGCTTTCAACTACAGAGCAGTTGGCCGGTTGAAACCAGGCGTGACCATTGAGCAAGCGCAATCGGAAACGACGGCGATCACAAGGCACTGGGCACAGCAATTCCCTGCCGGCCCAAACGCCGGTCAGTACGGGGTCCTCGTCGAATCGCTTCTGGACAGCAGAGTCGGTCAGTTCAGAAGCGTCCTCTACATTCTTCTGTGCTCTGTCGGTTGCTTGCTGTTGATCGGATGTATCAATCTCGGCGGTCTGCTTGTCGTACGCGCGAGCTCGAGAGCACGGGAGTTTGCAATCCGAGCAGCTCTCGGCGCGAGCCCTGCGCGTCTGTACGGGCAAACGCTCGCTGAAACGCTTCCATTGAGCTTCGTGGGCAGCGTCGCAGGCATCGTGCTCGCGAGGTGGCTGCTGAAGTTGCTGCTGCCTTTATTGCCATCGCAATTGCCCGGCCTTGAGACGATCGGGTTGAATTCGGCAGTGCTTTTCTTTGCAGTAGCGGTAAGCTTTGGGATCGTGTGGTTGGCGGGGATGCTGCCTGCCGTTCTCGCCTCTCGAATCCAACTCGCGACCATGACGAAACAATCCGGCCGGACATTCGGAAGTGGGTCCGGAGGTTTGACTCGAAATGTACTCGTGGTCGCACAACTGGCGACGACATTGGTGCTGGTAATCGCAGGCGGCCTTCTCGTGCGCAGCCTTGTCACAATTTTGAGAGTGAACCCAGGCTTCTCGCCTTCGGGTGTTCTGACATTGCAACTTGCGCTGACCCGTTCGAAATACCCGACTGATTCTCAGGTTACAGAATATTATCGACGGATAATCTCGCGAGTAAGAAGCATCGCCGGCGTGCGAGATGCCGGCATGATAAACATTCTGCCGTTTAGTGAATTGCGAACAGTCTACCCTGTCGAGGTCGCAGGTAAGACTGATCAGGGAGCCGCAGCTGATGGCCGCTCCGTTATGCCAGGCTATTTCTCGACAATGGGAATTCCGCTGATTCGTGGGCGTGATTTCTCAGAACAAGATCGCGAAGGTACAACACCAGTCGGGATTATTGACGAACAGCTGGCGATCAAAATATTTGGTGAAAACAATCCAGTAGGGGAACGTTTTCGTTTCGGTGTGATGACAGCAACTACGCCGTGGCTTGAAATCATTGGCGTGGTAGGACACATAAGAAATGACAGCCTCGATTCAGATCCTCGTCCGCAGGTTTACTGGCCCGAATCGCAACCTGCTTCTGATGCAAATCGTCCTTACAAAGACCGAGCAGTGCTTGTAGTAGCGGGCGGAGGTCGTCCTGTTTCGTTGGCAAGTGCGGTAGTTGAACAGATCCAGATCGAAAACCCTGATCAGCCGGTTTACGATGTTCGATCGATGGAAGACTGGCTCGATAAGAGTCTTCAATCGCGTAACCTCGTGACCGGTCTTGTGATGCTTTTCGGCTGTTCGTCATTGCTGCTGGCCTTTCTAGGGTTGTATGGAGTTTTGTCTTATGGAGCTCTGCTACGAATGCGCGAATTCGCAATTCGAACGGCACTCGGCGCGAAACCGGAAGCGATACGCCGGCTGGTGCTCGGACACGCGATCCGCCTCTGGGTTTTGGGTTCGGGAATTGGGCTTTGCGTAGCGTGGGTCGCTGGTCGAGCGGTTGGCAGTCTGTTGTACGGTGTTGGGAGTTCGGATCCACTCACGATGGCAGCAGCGTTGATTCTTCTACTTGGGTCAGCGATGATTGCTGGACTTGGACCAGCTAGGAAAGCGGAACGAGTGGATCCTGCTGTTACGCTTCGGAGTGAGTAGTGGTCTTATTTCGTGGTCAGTAGTCCGTGGTCGTCCGTGTTAGTCCCGTGTTCATCAGCCCGCGGTATCCGAAAATTTCGCCTTCTGCCTCTCTTTTATTCGGCGGTAAACCTCAATCATAACCATCAGCCAGAGGCCGCCCGCCAAATAGGCTCCCGCAACATCGCTCGGCCAATGCGCACCCAGATATACTCGCGAAAACCCAACCGAAACTATCAGCAACGCCGGCAAAATCCTTAATACTTGACGCAACGGTCCTCGTTTGAGCAACACGTGCGCAAGAAACAACATGAATCCAAAGAATTCAGTAAAGAACACAACATGCCCAGACGGAAAACTGTTGAAATTGAACACTCCGGCGACATCCACTAGCAAATCGCTCGGGCGCGGGCGCCCGATCAAGAACTTCAACAACTGGTTCACCAGCCATCCTAAACTTGATCCCGCGATGCAAACCATACCCTCGAGGCGAAGCCCTGCGCCCGTCAACGCGAGTCCAGTTCCAACGATAAGCACCCAGGGAACAAATTCGTTTCCGAGGATCGAAACGTCAACCATCGCCCAGTGAAAGCCTGGAAAAGATACGGATTGAATTTGTCGCGCTAGCGAAAGGTCCCATCCAAAATAGGCATATCGATGCGCGAGCACGGCGAGTACCGTGTAAGCACACAAAGCTACAAGGAAGACTATTTCGGCCCATCTTGCCCGCGCCGCCGCGCGTGGCGCGGAAACAATCAAATCGGCAACAGCCGCGTCCGCGGTCTCTTTTGGATCATCTCCAGTGAGAGGTCCGTCGGTCATAATTAAATCCTAACGGTCCCGGCATACGTGATCCAGCTTCGTTCCTAAATTTGGCTTTCTTTCCTAAGATCACACCAAGGCAGATCGCGTGTGAAAACTCCAAATACCACCCACGGTGGGTGGGATTAGTGCTTCGAGTTCTCTACATTCTAAACATACTAGTCAACAACTCATCCCATTGCTTCTTGAGTTATAATCCGATTTCCCGCTATGCGACTCGCTTCACCAAACGCGTTATGGTGGTTGTTGCTGGCCGCGATCATCATCTTTTTCTACCTGCTAAAGCTCAAGCGCAAGCGGACCGTCGTGCCAAGTGTTCTTCTTTGGCGAAAAGCGCTTGAAGAACTGGAAGCCAACGCTCCATTCAAAAGACTCCGACGCAATCTATTGCTGCTCCTCCAACTGCTCGTACTGGGAACTCTTGTATTCGCCCTCGCTCGCCCACTGATCACGTCCCGAGCGATTGCGTCCGGCAGCACAATAATCGTTATCGACTCCACCGCCAGCATGAGCGCAGTCGATGAAGACGGTCACTCGCGACTGGACCGCGCAAAACAGATAGCCCACGAAATCATTGAGCATCTCTCCAGCAGCGACCGCGCCGCCATCATAGAATCGTCATCCAGCGTCTTCGTGCGATGCGCGTTGACTTCCGACCGGCAGGCGCTCGCTCGCGCAATTGATGATCTTAGTGAGACCGATGTCGCAGGCACCCTTAATGAAGCGACTCGCCTGGCCGAGCAATTAGCGAAAAGCGAACGTGACGGAACCATCTTGATAATCAGCGACGGCTGCGGCGCCGAACCATCCCCCGAACCGAGCTCCAAAAAGACAAATCCAGCCTCCAGCACGGTTCGATTTGCTCGGGTTGGGCGACGCGCTGATAACGTAGGCATCATCGCGATGAACTCACGGCAGCTTCCTGAAGGCGGCCGCCGCGAGGTATTCGCTTCTATCGCGAACTTCAGCGACCGCGCTCGCAATCTTGGCCTTGAGCTAAGAGTCGACGATAAATTGATAGATGCACGAACCATCGACATCGGTGCAAACGAAAGAAGCGCGGTGATTTTTGAATCAGTGCCTGGCGACGATTCCCTTGCTGAATTGAAACTCGACGTCGAAGACGACCTGTCCGCAGACAATGTCGCGTACACATTCCTGCCAAATACGCATCGCACGCGGGTCGGTGTCATCAGTGAGAACTTGTTCCTGCTTCAGGCGCTTTCCGCAAACCCGGTCATCGATGCCACCAAAATCAGTCCGAATGCCAACGCCAGCGAATTCGATTGCATCGTAGCCGACGGCACCGGCGCGGTTGGCAACAATCGGCCTTTGCTTGCGATTAATCCAGCGGATGCAACCGGACTCTGGCGAACGATTGGTCAGCGCGACCATCCGGAATTCAGCTCGGCTGTCCGCGCGCATCCAGCTAACCGATTTCTGAGTTATGATGACTTGCATCTCGAACGCTTGCCGATCCGGGAAACGGCTGCCTGGCTTAAGCCAATAGTCGTCTTCGGAAACGATCCGGTTATCTACGCCGGCGAGGATGGGCACCGCAGAATTATAATGATCGCCTTCGATCTGACTCGCAGTGATCTGCCCCTCAAAGTCGAGTTTCCGATCCTAATTTCCAATTCCCTTTTGTGGCTTGCGCACAGAGATTTACTGACAGCTGACCGGGTAATTCGCACCGGACAGCCGCTGACCGTCGAAACTCCACAGGAAAACGCAACCGTGACAAAGCCTGCGGGAGATGTCGTCGAAGTAAGAGCGCGAGATGGTTCGATTGATTTCACTGACACTCTGCGCACCGGGAAGTACACTCTGGAGAACGGAGTAACTTATGCGGCGAGCCTGCTAAGCCAATCAGAATCCAATACCGCACCAAAAGACTCAATAAGCACTCGCGTAGGTGAATTGAATGGACAAACCGATAGGTTTACATCCGAACGCGAGATCTGGTGGTGGATAGCTTTGATTGCGCTGCTGGTTCTGATGATCGAGTGGTGGGTTTATCATCGCCGGGCTTTCGTTTGAGTTCTTAATGAGATTCGCCTTCACTAATACTTCGGCACTCTTGCTCCTGGCAATGATCCCGCTGGTGATCTATGTTTCGCGAAAGAGCGCCGGACACCTCTCTTCTAAACGGCGTTTCTGCAGCCTGGGATTCCGCGTGCTGTTGATCCTTTTGATTGTGTTCGCACTAGCCGGCTTGCAATCGAGAAAGAATTCACGCGACGTAGCCTTGATGTTCCTGGTGGACGTGTCGGCTAGCGTTGCACAAGAGGATCGGGCGCAAGTTTTAGACTTCATCAACAATCAAACAGCAAGCGCAGGACCGCGCGATTACATAAGCGTGATCGCATTCGCGCGCGAACCGGCGGTCGAGCTCGCACCAACCAGGAAAGATTCTCTACGCGATTGGCGCATCACCGAAATCAGCTCGAATCCTCCGCGTGATTACACTGACATTTCAGCAGCGCTTAAACTCGCCGCCGCACTCGTGCCCGAAGACGCGTGTGGCAGATTTCTCCTCATATCCGACGGCAACGAAAACCTGGCCAATGCGTCGGAAGAGGCCGCAAGGCTTAAAGCCGCGGGCATAGAGGTTTACACCCGCTCAATCGGAACCGTCACAAAACGCTCCCAGGCGCGGGGCGAAATTGCCGTACGCTCGATCGATGTTCCTGACAGGCTCGCCGAAGGTGAAACTTTTGACATAAGGGTATCAGTCGATAGCACCAGCGATACAAATGCCACTCTGCGAATCTTCAGAAATGATTCCGCGGTAGCCGAAAAGCGAGTGTCTCTCGTCGCCAGCGGCGAAAACGTATTCGTCATCTCCCAGCGCGCCGATCAACAAGGCTTCTACAACTTTCGTGCTGAGGTCGAAGCTGCTGGGTCAGATGCATTCGTACAAAACAACACACGTGAATCGTTCGCGATAGTAGAAGGGCAGCCGAGGACTCTCTATCTTTACGGCGACGCTCATCCATCTCCAGCAATGCTTCGCGTGCTCGCCGACGGCAAATTTGTTTCTGATATCAAAGGTTCCGCTGCGATTCCACGCACGCTCGCGGGATTTCAGAACTATGATTTAGTGATCTTTGACAATGTGCCCGCTTCCGCGCTGGCTCCTGATCAGATGAAGATGGTTCAGTCATACGTGCGCGATTTGGGTGGGGGCTTTGTAATGATCGGCGGCGATCAGAGCTTTGGTCCCGGCGGCTACTATAAAACCCTCGTTGAGGAAACGCTGCCCGTCTCGCTGGACGTTCGACAGAAAAAGCATCTGCCGAGCCTGGCGCTCGCGTTGGTCATAGACAAATCCGGATCGATGGAGGGACTGAAGATTCAACTTACCCGCGAGGCGGCATCGGCAGCAGCTGAATTCTTATCCGACCGTGATTCGCTGGGCGTGATTGCATTCGACAGCGAGGCTTACCCCATCATCAACCTGAGTAATGCTGATGACAAACAGGCAATCAGGCAGAAAATCGATTCGATAAGCGCATTCGGCGGCACAAACATTTATCCCGGGTTGGAGATGGCGCACGACTGGCTCAAAGCAAGCGATGCGCAGCTAAAGCATATTATTCTGCTTTCCGACGGAAGGAGCGAAAGCGGCGACTTTCACGGCATTGCGAGATCGATCCGTGATGCGGGCGAGACTCTTTCGACAGTCGCGGTCGGTGATGACGCCGACAACCCGTTGATGGGAATGCTGGCGAGCATAGGCGGGGGAAGATTTTATCAAGTCGATTCGCCCGAAACGTTACCAAGAATCTTCACTCGCGAAGCGTCGCTTGCTTCCCGCTCGACAATTATTGAGGAGCCCTTTTCACCCAGATTGTCGAGGCCAACCGCTGCCACGAACGGCATTGACTGGAGCGCGCCGCCACAACTTGATGGTTACGTAGCAACCGCAGAGCGCGATCAGGTCAAATCCCCGGCGATAGTTTCTTTGATTTCGGACAAGGATGATCCTGTTTACGCCGTATGGCAGTATGGTTTGGGACGAGCTGCCGCTTTTACATCGGATGCGAAACCTCGCTGGGCGAATAAATGGATGAACTGGTCCGGCTTCGGCCAATTCTGGTCTCAGCTCCTCAGGGATGTATTGCGTCGTGAATCTAATGGCGGACTCACGCCACGATTAGAAATATCAGCCGCTCGAGGCCACGTTTCGATCGAAGCCACGGATGCAAACGGAGCGTTCAGAAATAACCTGCAGCTTCAGGCTCAAATTATCGGCCCGGACCTTTCTACAAATAATTTGACGCTCGATCAAACCGCTCCCGGGCAGTACGAAGGTGATTTCGATGCGCGCGCGCGGGGTGCCTATCTTGTCACTATTTCCGAGAATAACGGGGCCAACAAAGTTACCGCAGGTGTGGTGAATTCATACTCTCCGGAGTTCAACATCACCGGCGCGGACGAGGCGGTCCTTTCACGCGTAAGCGAAATCACAGGAGGGCGTTCTATCACAGGCGATGAAGGATCCGACCTTTTTGCAAATCGACCCTCTAAGACTACTTCGTATGCGATCTGGCAAACTCTCATGCTCGCGGCGTTAATTCTTCTGCCGTTTGACATCGGCATACGGCGAGTTTTAATCGATCGCGAACAAATGGCAGTCGCGAGAAAGCGATTTAGTTCAATGCTCCATCAAGCACCACGCCGCTCTGGAGCTGAACCGTCTGTCTCAATAGAAAAACTTAAGGACGCGCGTTCTCGGGTGGTACTCGGCTCCACGGACCACAAAACGACGTCTGTGATTTCAGAAACAGATTCCCGCAAAGACGAAGAGTCTGTTATCTCCCCTGAACCCGAAACCAGCGCTGCACCACTGGTGAGTAAATTGCTGGATGCAAAACGAAAGCGGAAGGAATGATCTTCTAATTCAGCAGCAAGAAGGCCTCGCGTAGCGTGAATCGGCCTTCATAGAGCGCTTTCCCGACGATTACGCTATCGATCCCGGTCCCACCAGCTGCGGTGCGGAGCCGCTCGATGTCTTCCAGAGATGAAATCCCGCCCGATGCTGTAACTTTCACTCCCGATTCTCGAGCGATGCGCTGGGTCTGTTCGATGTTAGGCCCGCTCAACATGCCGTCTCGCGAAACGTCGGTGTAGATGATCCTGTTTACGCCCGCGTGAGCCACTCGAACCGCCAGATCCACTGCAAGGATCTTACCGGTTGATTCCCAGCCATGGGTCCTAATTTGGCCGTCGCGTGCATCAATCCCGACAACGATTCGATTGCCAAATGTAGTCACAAGCCTCTCGAGAATCTTCGGGGACTCCGCTGCCAGGGTACCGATCACAACACGCTCGGCTCCCGCGTTGATTAACTCATCAACATCGCTGATTTCTCGCAAGCCTCCCCCAAACTGAACCGGAACCGATACCGACTGAATGATACGCAGCGCGACCTCGCGGCTTTGTCTGCCTTCACCGAACGCGCCGTCCAAGTCGACCACGTGAATCAATTCGGCGCCGTCTTTTTCGAAGGCCTCCGCAACCAGGATTGGATCGTTGTCATAAACTGTCGCTGCGTCTTTGCGGCCTTGCGAGAGTCGAACGCACTTTCCGTTACGCAGATCAATTGCCGGAATTATGAGCATGAAGCATTTCGCCTGTTTGTAGTGCCGCCTTCAGGCGGAAGTTCGTATCGGTAAAGCGCAACTAACTTTATTCTTTCCTTCGCCGAACTAGCTCTTCGCGCAATTCGTCAAGAGTTACGCCTCTTTCAACCAGCAACACGAGCAAGTGATAGAGAAGGTCACAGGACTCTCTTGCAAGAGCACCAGTATCCGTATTCTTTGCGGCGATAATAGTCTCGCTGGACTCCTCTCCAACCTTCTTAAGAATTTTGTCCAGCCCTTCATTGAACAAGTAAGAGGTATACGACCCTTCGGGCCTTTCACGCTTTCTCGCTTCAATCAACGCATACAACGCGCCAAGGACCTGCCCCAGCTCCTTACTGCTCTCGAGACGAGAGTTGGACTGGCCCTGAATCGCATTATGAAAGCACGAGACTTCTCCGGTGTGACAAGCAGGGCCGTCGGGTTTTACACGGACCAGAACGGTATCGCCGTCACAATCCAGAAGAACATCTACAACACGTTGCTTGTCCCCCGATGTTTCGCCCTTATGCCAAAGCTCCTGACGCGATCGCGACCAAAACCAGGTCTCCTGGGTCTCCAAAGTCATCTTGAGGCTTTCACTGTTTATATAGGCGAGCATCAGCACCGCTAAAGTTTCAGCGTCCTGCACAACGCAGGGTGCAAGCCCATCTTTATCGAAAAGTACGTCATCAACTGTAAGTGTCATCGCATTACGACGCCTCTGGCTCTCAAGTAATTCTTGACTTCGGCAATCTTGAAGTCACCGAAATGAAACAACGATGCCGCCAGTGCTGCACTGGCGCCGGACTGGACAAATGCTTGGTGAAAATGCTCAAGGTTTCCGGCACCCCCGGAGGCAATCACCGGGACCCGCACGGCCGAGCTTACAGAACGAGTAAGCTCGATGTCGTACCCGTCGCGTGTGCCGTCCCGATCCATACTTGTCAGCAGGATCTCACCGGCCCCAAGCCGTTCAGCGCGAGTCGCCCATTCGACCGCATCAATTCCAGTGTTCCTCCGCCCACCGTGAGTGTAGACCTCCCACCCGCCGCCAGGATCGTTCGCGTCTCTTCTCCTTGCGTCGATGGCTATCACGATACACTGGCTCCCAAAAGTCTCGGCGCCGGCACGTAACACATTGTTGTTAGCTACTGCAGCTGTGTTCAGAGAAATCTTATCGGCGCCGGCGCGAAGAACCGATCGGATATCTTCGACCGACTCCAGGCCGCCGCCGACAGTCAGTGGGATAAACACCTCATCCGCAACCCGCCTTACCAAATCGATTATGATCGAGCGCTTATCCGATGAAGCGGTAATGTCCAGGAACACCAGTTCGTCTGCGCCTTCTGCGTCATAGGCGCGCGCCTGCTCGACGGGATCCCCGGCATCCACGAGTGAGACAAAACGGATGCCCTTCACGACTCGGCCCCGGTCAATGTCGAGACAGGGAATGATTCTCTTCGCTAACATCAAAAGCTCGGTTAACTAAATCACTTTATTGCAGTCCTCGCGCAAAGTTTCCGAGCAACCGCAGACCAGCGGCCTGGCTCTTCTCCGGATGAAACTGAACGCCGAAGATATGCTTTTGACCAACTACAGAAGCGTAGACGGCGCCATACTCGGTCTCGCCGATGACTGCATCTCGGTCGGCAGGTTCACAATAGAACGAGTGAACAAAATAGAAGAAGGCCGCGTCGTCAATGCCGTCCAGGAGTGCATGACTCCGAGCTTGCCGGACCTGGTTCCATCCTACTTGTGGAACCAGCAACTCATCGCCGAACCGTCTCACGCATCCTCTTAGGAGGCCCAAACCAGAAGTTCTTCCAAATTCTTCAGACTCCTCGAAAAGCATCTGCATTCCCACGCAGACGCCGAGTAGCGGCGTTCCCGCGGAGACTCGGTCGAGAATAAGTTCATCGAACCCGCGCTCGCAAAGAGCCTTCATGCAGGCACCGAATGCGCCGACGCCGGGCAACACTAACGCTTGAGCATCGCGTAAAACGGATTTATCAGCGCTAACGACTACAGGAAACCCGGCCGCCACGAAAGCCTTTTCGACCGAACGAAGATTGCCGACCCCGTAGTCCACGACAGCAACTCTCGCCATCAAAGCACCCCTTTTGTGCTCATCACGCCCTCTATCCGTGTATCGCGCTCCACTGCCTGTCGCAGCGCCCGTGCTGTCGCCTTGAATGTCGATTCCAAAATGTGATGAGTGTTGCGACCGCGAAGCAGGTCGATGTGAAGATTACATTTCAGACCCTCCGCGAATGAGCGCCAAAAATGTTCGGCAAGTTCGACGGAGAAGTTTCCAATTCGATCTCGTTTGGTTTCGACTTCATACACGAGATAGAACCTGCCCGACAGATCGACCACCGCCCGGCATAACGACTCATCCATCGGAACCAGGCTTGCACCATATCGAGCAATACCGGCTTTATCGCCGAGCGCCGCAAGAAACGACTGGCCAAGACATATCGCGATATCCTCAACCGAATGGTGATCGTCTATCTGCAGATCACCACGGCATTCGATCTCTATATCGAATAGACCGTGACGGGTGAAGAGTTCGAGCATGTGATCTAGAAACGGAATTCCGGTATCGATTTGCGCCACGCCCGTACCATCAAGCTTCACTCGAACCCGTACGTCGGTTTCCTTCGTCTGTCTTGATACTTGACCTTCGCGTTCCTGTATCTGTGCCTCAGTGCTCATAGATTCACCTCAAACAATTCAAGCTGCGACAATCTCTCGCAATGACTTTAGAAGCAAGTCGTTTTCTTCCGGGCTCCCGATACTTACTCGAAAGTAGTCTTTTAGCATCGGATAAGCGGTCACATCGCGAATAAGGATGCCTCGTTGTAACAGCTTATCGAACACAAGATGAGGGTCGACCGCCGACCGGACGACAATAAAATTAGCGCTGGAGCGAACCGGCTTAAGCCCACGTATACGGCCTAATTCAAGAAAGACTCGATCGCGCTCCGCGAGAATGGCCTTAACAAGAGGCCTATAGCTTGATTCGAAGTTTTCCATCGCGACTTCGGCCGCGGTCTGCGAAAAGACATTGAGGTTGTATGGCAGAAGAGCCTTGCTAATCTCTCGCGCCAGCTCTGGAGTCGTCAGCAGATATCCAATTCGTAATGCTGCCATCGCCAGGGCTTTGGAGAAGGTACGCAGTACTACGAGGTTGCGGTGTTGCTCAATGAGCGGCAGCACTGTCTCGCCACTGAACTCGAAGTAAGCCTCATCGACAACGATCAGACCATCCGTCGTTTCAAGCAATGACACTAAATCATCCTTCCCGATGAGGCATCCCGTAGGATTGTTAGGCGAGCAGATGATCACAACGTCCGGTTTCGATGACTCAATTGCCGTTCTCATTGCCTCAACATCGTAAGTGAGCGCTGCCGTTAGCGGCACACTAACGATCTCACCCCCAAGTATGGTGGTAACCTGGCGATATAGCGAAAAGGTAGGCTCGTTGATCAGGACCCGCTTCCCGTCGCTGACCGAGACCATTAACACTGCCTGAATCAATTCATTCGAACCGTTACCCACCAACGTGCCGTCAGCGGTCCAGTTGCTGAACTCGCCTAAATCGCCAATCAGGCGGGAGGCGATAAACTCGGGATAGCGTGACCAGGGACGGTTCTCCAAACGTCGAAATGTTTCGCGTTTGATTTCGGTCGGCGTATCCCAGGGATTCTCGTTTTGATTGAGCTTGATTCGAGCATCTTCGAATCTCAGTGAATAGGGCCGCAACGCGCGAACCTGTGGTTTTACGTTTTCAATTGGATCGCGCATATCATTCTGCCTCCGTACGGATCAGCGCAGAGCGGGCATGGGCCTCGAGACCTTCCGCTCGTGCCAACGCCGCTATTAAGGGCGCCGTCCTTTTGAGCTCATCAGAAGAAAACCTCAGAATCGTCGTTCGTTTCAGGAAGTCATATACACCAAGAGCCGAGGAAAAACGCGCCGCGCCACTTGTAGGAACCACGTGATTAGGTCCCGCAAGATAATCACCGGTAGCCTCCGGCGTGTGCTCGCCAAAGAATATCGCTCCAGCGTTTCGGATGTTGCCCGCGACAACCTCTTCATCACGGCATAAGATCTCGAGGTGTTCCGGAGCGAGTTCATTCACCAAATCACAGCCCTCTTCGATACCGGAGACTATTATTATCGCCCCGTAATCAGATAACGACCTTTCGATGACTTCTCGGCGCGGAAGAATACCGGCTTGTGACTTTAATTCCGAAGCAACCTTAACTGCTAATTCTTCGCTGTCGGTGATCAGCATCGCCGAAGCATCGGGGCTATGTTCGGATTGTGCCAGGAGGTCGCTGGCGATGAAGGAGGCGTTCGCCGAGGCTTCCGCCAATATTACAACTTCGCTCGGACCAGCCAACGAGTCTATGCCGGCGCTGCCGAAGACCAGCTTCTTCGCAGCAGCGACGTATCTATTTCCGGGTCCGGTGATCTTATCCACCCGCGGTACGGTTTCGGTTCCAAAGGCCAGGGCGGCAATCGCCTGTGCTCCGCCGACGGCATACACTTCTGTAACACCGAGCTCAACCAACGCCGCGGCGACCGCCGGATTTTCTTGAAGCGTTCGCGGAGGTGTGGCGACTACAATCCACCCTACTCCGGCAATTTGCGCCGGTATGACATTCATAACCACGGATGACGGATAACTTGCAGTGCCTCCTGGAACGTATAGCCCGGCGCTGTCGATGGGTGTAATGCGTTGACCAAAACGTACTCCGCTCGAGCTCTCGCTCTCCCAGGAGTGCTGGCGCTGGAATTCATGAAAACGTCGGATTCTCTGAATGGCCTCGCGTAATGCGTGCAAAAACATCGGATCTGTTTTCGAAGCGGCAGTTCTCAATGCCTGTTCACTGACCTTCAAGTCAGAAGGCTGAATTGAGCAGCCATCAAATTGCGCGGTGTGGTCGACGAGTGCGGCATCGCCTCGGCGACGAACATCTTGTATGATCGCGGCAACTTGCGACATCAGCTCAAAATCGAGCGCAACATTTCTGGCGCGAATGCGTTCGAGCCTTTCGGCAAGTCGTCGTTTATCTGAACTCTTGATGATTTCGATCATCACAACGCTCCTCGAGTCGTTCGTAGCACGCACTCTAAATATCCTCTCCGCGAATCTCTGCGTGCTCCACGACTCTGCGGCGAAGCTACCCTAAATTGAAGAATCACCGCGGACACGCAGAATTCGCTGAGGTACGCGGAGTAACTTTTCCGAAATACTCCACGATGGATCCGTTGTTCTGGAGAATGACTCATTGTTTCTCTAGGGAATCGATCAGACTGCCGATGGCCTCGGCCTTAAGCTGATAACTTGCCCGATTGACGACCAATCGAGCCGTTGATTCGGTAATCAGTTCTACGATTCGTAGCCCGTTCTCTTTGAGTGTCCTGCCAGTCTCCACAAGGTCCACGATACAATCGGCAAGGCCGAGCAGCGGCGCCACCTCAACCGAACCCGACAGTTCTATGATCTCGACTGGCTGTCCCCGAGAACCGAAATGTTCAGCCGCTACTCGAGGGTATTTCGTAGCTACCCGCAGCATCCCATAGGTATTGAGGATTACATTCGCCGGCGCCGCAACAACCATCCGGCAGGCGCCGATCCGCAGCGTCAGCGGCTGCAACACATCTGCTTCTGATTCCAGGAGCACGTCCCTGCCGACGATTCCACAATCAGCAATGCCATGTTCGACGTACACCAGCACATCGGCTGGTTTAACAAAAATGAACCTGCATCGACCCGACTGATCCTCCGCAGCGAGCCTCCTTGAGGCAAGCGCCTCACTGGAGACGGAGAGCCCTGCTACAGCGAATAAATCGATTGCCTCGTTTTGGAGTCTGCCTTTGGCGATTGCGATGGTCAATTTCTGCACGGCTCACCTCTCGAAATTAATCCGAACCCGTTCACCTTCGCCGCGTCTTTTAATTGCCTCGGCGAACGGGAGACTTGAATCGCTGTTTGCGATAACTGTCTTCGGTTCCGTTTCCTGTTGTTCATTCGAATTTGTATTCTGTTCAAGCACGACTCGGGTAAGAGCATCCAGATCCAACACAAAGCCCACTCCAGGTTCTGCACTTCCAAAAATAGCGGTCAGCCCGTCGTATCGACCGCCGCTTCCTACACGAGTCGCGGCGCCATTCAAATAGATACTGAACGTCAGGCCACTGTAGTAGTCGAGCTTGGCAACATCGCCTAAATCAATTTCGAAATGTTTGGATAATTCGAGCGCCTCGACTACTCGCCATAATCGATCCAACCGGTTCACGGCCTCCAATGAGCTCGGATTGTCGAGCACCTCTCGCGCAGTCTCCAGTACTTCGCGCCTGCCGGAAAGTTTGCTCAGTTGCGCCAAAACGCGGCTCTCATGTGGATCGCATTTTCTTTCGTTCAGGAACGCTAAGAGATCCTCGCCATTGCGCGAATCTACAAGGCGACGCACTTCAGAGCGGCATACCTCATCCAACTGGAGTCGTTCGCCCAGACCACGAAATACGCCGACATCGTTCAGGGTGATCTGGTAGTTGTCGCCGAGACCGAGCCGCTGGAAGATCTCACATGCTATCGACAAAACCTCGAGGTCTGCGGCATCAGTGTTCGCACCCATCAGCTCACAACCGGCCTGTACAGTCTCGCGTCTCCATTCAGCATGCGATTGAGGCTGCTGACGAAACACCGATGCGGCGTAGCAAAGGCGCAACGGCCTCTCTCGCGCTTCGAACATCGTAACTGCCGCCCGTGCAACGCCGGAAGTTACATCCGGCCTTAACGCGAGCAAGCGGCCATCTACGTCAGTGAACCTGAACGCACGATGCGCTTCGGAACTGCCCATCCCGTGCTCGAACAGCGAATAAAAGTCGACGGTGGGCGTTGTAATCTCTTCGTATGACCATCCGTCGAAAACTGACATCACCGTCTCTTCGACCATGCGTCTAAGGCGGGCCTCCCGGCCAAAGTAATACCTCATACCGTCGGGGATTTTGGAAAGTGGTTCAATCATTAGCAGCACCTGATCGATCATCGAAAATGGAAAACCCGCTGCCGGATCTTGGGTCGACGGCAGCGGGTTTCAGAATTCCGAGGTTGTGAGCTTGACTTACTCGCGGGTCACGACCACGGACACGCTGCCTTCGTGCCAATGATGATGGGCATGATGAGCGTGATGGTGATGGGTGATCGCGAAGTTCATAGCTGAGTTACGAGCGTGAATGCCCTTTATAACCAACGTAACATTCGGTGTCAAGGCCTCTTCGCCTATTCGCTTTTAAGTACGCTCAGCCGCGAACGCGGCCTCCTTTCCCACCACCGACTTAACTGCCGGGGATAGAAGATACTCAGTCAGCTCCTCGTTGTTATGTCTAAGGCAAAACTCCTGGAAGGTCTCAGCACCGATTCGTTGATCCTTGTAAATTTGAAATAACCTGGCCAGCGATTCGGCCAACCGATCCGATGGTATTCGCGCGCCGATTCGACGTCCAAAAGTTTCGTGTGTTCCCACTCCGCCACCAAGGAAAACCTGAAATGTCTCCTTTTTTACTCCATCAATCGTTGTCAGAGAGCCTTCAAGTCCTACATCGCAGATGTGATGTTGGCCACACGCGTTCGGACAACCAGTTACGCTGATCCGAGGTCGGTCGTCCAGATCGACCTGCTCGGCAAGATATGCATCAAGCTCTCGAGCGCGGTTCTTTGTCTCCGCAATCGCAAGCTTGCAGAACTGAATGCCGGTGCACGCTATCAGCCCGCGCTTCGCCCACGACGGCTCGTAGTCAAGCCCTGCTTCCTTCAGTTCGTTCTTCAAACCCTCGAGTCCCTCACTATCGATATCGAGCAAGATGATGTTTTGAGTATTCGTTGTTCGCAGGCGGCTGCGTCCATACTTGTCCGCCAGATCCGCCAGCAGCCGCAGCTGATCGCCGGAGGTCCGTCCACCAACCAGCGCCACGCCTACATAATGCAATGAATCACCTCTCTGGCGATGTACTCCGAGGTGTGACCGATCGCGCTCGGTTATCGGAGGAGCTTCAGGGTCAACCGCGCGTCGCAGCTTGCGGCCAAGCTGAGCCTCGACTTCATCTCGAAAGCGAGGGATCTCCCATTGCTCAACCAGGAACTTCAATCTGGCGCGCTTGCGATTCTCTCGATTGCCATTGTCACGAAAGACCGAAGCGATCGCCGCGCATAAATCCACTACTTCGTTTGGCTCGACCAGCACACCAAGATCTTTCGAAAAGCGGGGCGTGGTCGATAACCCGCCTCCCACCCGAGCGCGAAACGAGATGCCGCCTGTTTCGCCATCCTTCACGGCAAAGATCCCGATATCGTTGATTTCCGGATACACGCAACGCGCTGCACAACCAGTGATTGCTATCTTGAACTTACGAGGCAGATTCGAAAAATCGCGATTGCCGACAAAAAAATCGTTAACCCGCCGGATGAGCGGAGTGACATCATAAAGTTCATTGGAATCTACTCCGGAAACCGGACAACTGATGATGTTGCGCACCGTGTCGCCGCACGCATCAGTGGTAGTGAGACCAACTCGATCGAGCGCATCAAAGATCGTCGGGACGTCGCCGATCCTCACCCAGTGAAGCTGGATATTCTGTCGAACAGTGATGTCGGCTAATCCCTTCCCATACTTGTTTGATAGTTCGGCGATCGTCCGTAACTGAAAGGCATTCAATTGACCACCCGGTATTCGGATGCGAACCATAAAGTAACCATCTTCCGCGGGGCGCTGAGTATAGACACCGTACCATTTGAATAGCGCCTCATCTTCGGAACTGATCCTGTGTTCTCCGTGGGCGGCATATCTATGAATGTCCGCGAGAACGTCCAGCCCGTCCTTTCGCTTCTTAATTTCTTCAATCTTGTTCATAGAGGCTCCTCACTACAGGACCGCGCATTGGTCGGCCTGCACTGCTTTCACTTGTGGTTGGGAATTAAGAATGCTGGTGAGGATCCTCGTGCTGCTTTCTGCAACAGTTTCGAGCGAACTGTCCACAACTATGTCTGGTGAGAGCGGCTCCTCATACGGATCGCTGATTCCGGTAAAGTGTTTGACCTCGCCTGCCAATGCCTTCGCGTAGAGCCCCTTAACATCTCGTTCGATAAGAGTTCCCAGCGGGCAGCGAACGAACACCTCCAAGAAGCGAATGCCGTCGCTTTCAATAGCTCGTCTAACATCGTCGCGCGACTGCCGGTATGGAGAGATAGCAGCGCCGAGTACTACTACTCTGTTGCGTGCCAGCAGTCGCGCGACGAAACCGATACGACGGACGTTTGTTTCACGATCCTCTCTTGAAAAACCCAGCCCGTAGCTCAAATTCTCGCGCACTTCGTCGCCATCAAGCGTCTCCACGCGACGCCCCGCCGCTTTGAGCTCACCCGATAACGACCGCGCAAGTGTGGTCTTACCTGCGCCAGACAACCCGGTGAACCACACTACCAATCCGTCGTTATGTCCATCGCTGTCATTCATAGCCATTGTCTCGCTCTCACCGATTGACTTAAGTCAGATGCTAACGTCGCACCATTTCTGTGCGTGATATCAACACCGGTGGCCGTGCGGTATGCATTCCACATTCTTTTTTTGCCAGACCGGCCCAGCGTCCCGATCGTTCACCCTCGCCTTCCTGAACTGGTTGCGTGCAATGCGTGCAACCGATGCTTGGGTAGCCACGCTCGTGTAAAGGATTGAAGGGAATATTATTTGTCTCGATATACTCCCAGACCCGATGTTTGCTCCAACGCACCAGGGGATTGATTTTCACCAGGCGCCACTGATAGTCCCACTCAACCACTCGAGCATTGGAACGCTCGATCGTCTGGTCCTGACGAATCGCGGTAACCCAGGCTTCGCGCCCCTGAAGCGCATCCCTAAGAGGCTCGAGCTTTCTTAGCCGGCAACATAAATCAGGATTTGTAGACCAAAGCTTCGGCCCAAATCTTTTTTCCTGTTGAGCGGGAGTGATGTCGGTTTTGAATTCGCGAATCTGGATTTGATACCGATCTTCTATGCGCCGGCGCAATTCATACGTTTCGGGGAAGAGGAAACCGGTATCGAGGAAGAACACATCAACCAACGGATTGAGTTTTACAGCCATGTCGATCAGGGCAACACCCTCGGCACCGAATCCGGTGGCGATTGTGAGCCGAGTCTGGAACTGTTCGAAGGCCCAGGTTAGGGTAGCCGCAGGTGCCGCCCCGTCAAGGAAATCGGCGGCTGCTTCTATGCGTTCGATTTTAGCGGCCGGCGGGCCTATACCACTAAACGTTTGATCTGCATCGGCCATTCGAGTTCCCCTCCTATATTTCCGACTAACTTGTTCGTTGAACGTTTAGTTTGTCGGTTAGACCTGTCCGCTTCCGACAACTTCAGCCGCTCGATCTAAGTAAGGCTCATTGGTTTCCAACAAACTGAAGTTCGTCGGACACTCTTTCGCCTAAGCTGAATCTAAGTTCCTCGCTTCCAAACCAACTAAGTTTTTGTGCAAACGCTGCAACCTCTCCAACAATTGCCACCGCGGGAGGCTCGATCTTGAACAAACTGGCTTCGTCCGCTTCAATCAGATCAGCAAGAGTTCCGCTGTACACTTCCTGATGTTCATAAGATCCCCAGCGCACGAGGGCTATCGGAGTCGACCGACTACGGCCACTTTCCACCAGTTTCCTTACAATGCTCGCAATTCTCTCAGCGCACATAAAAATGACCAGCGTATCGGCCGAATGCGCCGCCATTTTCCAATCGACGGATTTCTTATCGGTGTCGCTGGCATCGTGACCGGTAATAAAAGCAACACTGGAGGAGTGTTGGCGATGGGTTAGTGGGATTCCGGCATAAGCGGCTGCCGCTACTCCCGAAGAAACGCCGGGAATCACCTCCCAATGAATACCGGCGTCCTGTAGCGCCTCAGCTTCTTCGCCGCCACGGCCGAAGATGAATG
>Ga0126384_10000096_pt1 | contig 37689 bp, 31 predicted proteins | sample PanSoiMetPlot_36_FD_92543 | JGI IMG/M metagenome (GOLD analysis project Ga0126384, IMG submission 92543) | Tropical forest soil microbial communities from Panama - MetaG Plot_36 | ecosystem: Environmental > Terrestrial > Soil > Tropical forest > Bulk soil | place: Panama | collected 2016-02-17 | reverse complement strand
GGTCCCGAACCGGTCGCCCAGGACGAAATGCGGCCGCGCCCCGATCGGCTGGCCCATGGAGGCAGAGGGCATGGAATGACAATCGATCAGCACGGCCATGCCGAACTGGCGGCGCGTTGCCTCCAGCAACGCCGCGAGCGCCCCGTGGAACGGACGATAGAGGCGTTCGATGCGCTCAAAGGCAGCCGTGATCGGTAGCCGTTCGCGGTAAATCTCCTCGGTATCGGCCACAATCCGCGCAATGGTGCCGAGCCCACCCATCACCCGCGCCGATTGGGTGTTGGCGAAGTCCGGCAACCGTCCACTGAAAAGTTCCGGGTCGAGCTCGTAAGGCTCACGGTTGACGTCGAGATAAGCCCGGGGAAAACGGGCGGCGAGCAGTGGTGCACCGAGCGCAACCACCCCCTCGAACAGCTCGTCAACGTAGCAGTCCTCGGATTTGCGCAGCGTATGGGGATCGAGCCGCGAGGCCTCCAAAAAGGTTTTGGGATAGATGCGTCCGGAATGGGGGGAGCAAAACACCACCGGTGCCAACTGCGTTGGCGGCGTGAGCAGCGTAAAGGGTGGCGTCAGTTCCGCAAGAATCGAGGCTCGTTCGCTGGCTTGCATGAGGGCTCGGGGGCTCGCGCGATCTATCGTTTTAGCATGCGAATGGGGGTGGTCGATTTGTCAGATGGGGCGAACGGGCCGTGCGAAACACTGAAGCGGCGCCACTTTGCCAATCCCAAGCGGGGCTGTCTATGATTCTCACGGCCCCATCAGAAGACGTAGGTGAATGTCGCGAGGTCGTCTCAGGGCTTTAATGGGGCCAGGCCAAGCTGGCGGCGTGCCAAATTCGCACCGAGCCGCAGCGTCTCTTACCCACACTTCATTGCCCGTTTACCAAATTGACGCCAGATTTGGCCAACAGCGTTGCCAATCGTTAATGTCAGGCGTGGGGATCGATCGCCGGCTTCAACAGGATCACGCAGGCCATCATGAGCGCCAAGCCATCACGCTTGCCAGCAAAGCGCATTCTGCTCGCCGAAGACGACGATTCGATGCGCGGTTTCCTCGAGCGGGCGCTCGCCAAGGCCGGCTATGAGGTGATCGCCTTTGCCAATGGTCGGGAGGCTCACGAGCGCCTAAAGCAGGAGACCTTCACGCTGCTGCTGACGGACATCGTCATGCCGCAGATGGACGGCATCGAGTTGGCCCGCCGCGCCGCCGAGCTCGATCCCGAACTTAAGATCATGTTCATCACCGGCTTCGCCGCAGTGACCTTGAACACCAATCATCCGATGCCGCGCGATGCGCGCGTGCTATCCAAGCCGTTTCACCTCAAAGACCTCGTGCGCGAGATCGACCGCCTGTTGACCTAAAGCCTGCAAGGTCACGCTCACGCCGCCGGGCAGGCTGTCGGGTGCAGTCACGAATGCAGCGAACAAAATCGCTCGCGCGCTGGCCCGCGCAAGCCTTTGGCTTGGGCGGCGCTGCCCTACGCCGGATCCCCGGCACGGGCTGCGGCCAGTCAATTCGAGCGCGAGCCCTTGATGGGCTCGGCCGGCGACCGCCCTTGGCGCTCCCGTCGCTCGCGCTCATTCAAGCGATGGATGAGGTCGACCCAGCGCTCCGGGAGCGGTTCCTGCAGGATCGCGTCGTATTGGGCATGCAGTGCCACTTTGATGCGTTCGACGATCGCAGAACGGGGTTGCCGCATGGGCGTCTCTCCCACGGGGTCAGTCGGGGACTCTCCCGTTGATAACGGTAGTCGTTTGGAGCGGTTCCGAACCAAGATGCGGGATTATCGACGGCCGTTGGCGAGCAGGCCGTGGAACCGGGCACGCTAACCGCGCCCACAGCTTAGTGAGACCCCGATCCTGCAAGCGATAGCGCTGCTGTGTCGTCAGTAGGCCTACCCACCTGTCATCACATCACTTGACCTGCCCGAAGCTCGCCATGGGGCCGGATGGGGAGTGGGCCCGCGCGGTGCGCTCGGCCCAGGCAACCGACAGTTTACGGAAGTTCGAGCGCACCCGTCCGAGCGCTGGGGGGGCAGACGACCGGAGCGGGCGCCCGCGCCGGCCGAGCAGGTCCCACACTCAGGTTTCCGGCAGGGCCAGCTTCACGGCCCGCCTCGCGGACCGCTGAGGCCTCCGCCTTGCGCCCGTTAGGGTTTGCCGCTATACGCTCCCCTGTTTTTGCCAGGGGGCCGCGGTATCCGGGCGCGTAGCTCAGCGGTAGAGCACTACCTTGACATGGTAGGGGTCACAGGTTCGATCCCTGTCGCGCCCACCAGCCGAAGCCTCCGAAATCACTGGCAAATGTCTCTCCTTGATAGCCTCGACAAGTTCGGTCTCGTCCTCGGACGTGCCCAGAATTTTCGGGTTTCGGAGCCGGCAGAGCCTTCGACCCCATTTTTGTGAGTAGGCCATCCCCGGTCTCGCGGACGGTCGTGTCCACCAACGAGCCAGTTCTTGATGGCGTGGAGGAGCTTCTGCGCGACGGCGACGCGCCGGCTCTTGCCGTTGTTGGTGAGCCGCAGGTTGGCGAAGCCGCGCTCGAAATCGAGGGTCGGATTGCGCCAGCGCTGGGCGAGGACGGCTGTCGTAGGCGCAGCCGACGGAGGCCGACCCGTGCTCGACCTGACGCTCACAAAAGAGCAGGCGCAAAGCGTCGTGCCTGTCCTACTCACGACCGCTCTGGCGGATGCCAAGGTCCGCCAGGTCCTGGATCAGATCGCCACCGCGCTTGAGGTGGTGCAGGCCGCCGACGCTGAAGCCGGCGACCACAACACGATCACCATTGAGGTACGGGGACGAAATTCACTGACACCGCCAACTTGCCCGGACGGCGCCCAGGCGGCAACGGCCCAGCGAACCATGCCGAGGTTCGCTGCGCCATCGAACTCAACATCGACCTTCGTGCCCTCGCCTTGGGCAAGCTCGCCGACGGCGCCAAGGCAATCATGACGTTTCGCCACGGCTCCACGCTGGTGTCGCTGGAGGCGCTGACCGACGAGGAGATCCAGCACGCTCTGCCGTGCGACAAGCGCACGCTGACGCGGCCCCAGCTCGCCGCGCTCAAGGCCTACGCCGCCAAGTATGGCGTGCAATGGAGGCGCAAGCTCGCGGACGCCCGGCTGATCGGTCACGACGCCCGCGAGCCCGACGGGCACCAGCTGCGCCAGCTCCGCAACACGCTCGGCCCGAGCTGGCTGGCTTCAAGCTGGAGGCGTGAGCCATGGGGCTGAGCAGATGGTCAGCGCAATCGCGTCAACAAGTTGCTCATTTCGTTCAACCAGCTTTTGTCCTGCCCTTCGCCCCACAATTCCTGCAGCTCCGAGTTGCGGAGAACGCGTTCTAGTGCCTGTCTGGCTAAGGCTACCAGATGCGGGCTGGTCAGAGACTGGCGATGCGCGGCAAAATCATTCTGCAAGCTGTCCAATTTAGACAAGTCACCATCTCTTGCGGCCGCGACAAACTCGGCCGCGGCAACTGCAGCGCTAGCTTCATCAACATCCAAATATGCATCTTCAGCGCTCTCAGCCGCGTGTCTCAGTGCTGCATCCACAGCAGCTGCGCCACCGCGTTTGAAACTGTTTTCCGTCCAATCCAATGCCGAGTCGTTTTCGAAACTACCGTGACCCCATGCGCCCATGCTTTGTCCCTCCATCAGGCGTTAATTACGTCGCCCCAGGCTTCTAGAACACCCGCCAGCGCTCCCTGTTTGCCCGCTTCCAATGCGGGCATTTCACCTTGACCACCAATCGGCTGGCCCCGCTCGTGTAGCCCGATTGCCGCCGTTTGGACACGACGCCCTCGAACCCGCAGCGATTGCTGTAGTCGAACAGGACCTCAACACCTCGACGTGGTGGAACAAGGGCACCCGCGAGCCGCGCTAGAGCCGATCCAGCGCACGCTTGCGCTGGCTTAGTGTCTCGCCCCGCTGGTCCATCGGCTTCCACCACGTTTTCTGCAGGGCCTGGCGAATTTCACCAGCGCTCGCAGTTGAGTGCAGCAACCAGAAGCTTTCCAGCAAACGCACGGCACCCCATGAATTTAAGAGGTCCCACGCGGGCTGGTAGTTTCCAGCGGTTGCGCAAGTCGTATGAGACAATGAAAGCTAACTACTCCTTTCTTCACACGCGGAGCTTTGCGTGCCGAAGAAAGGCAAGCTGCGAGATCGCATCATCAGGCGGGTGCGCTTGGTGATTGAGATCTGGAACGCCGTGCGGGATTTATGAAAACCCCAGTAGCCCAGTATGGCGTGAACTCGTGGTGCGGCCAGCGTGCGGCCCAGCACCAGGCGCGCCACGCCATGCGAGAAAGGCGCCGCGTCATTCGGCCAGCGCCTCGGCGGTGAGCATGACCGGCGGCTGCCCGCCGAAGGCTGTCAGGACGACGTAGCCACCGGCCTTGAGGGTTTCCAGCTCGGCCGGCGTCAGCTCCCAGGCGCTGGACTATGCGGCGCCCTCGACGCGTATGGCCAGCGGGTTGCACGGCCGTCCCGCTCCTCGTTCCAGCCTCGTGGGGCCGTGAGCACGGTGGTCGTGCCGTTGATGCGTGCGGCTATCATCCGTTGAACCCCGCAACGATCGGGTGACCGATGACGGCGGCGATGAGGTCGCGAACTTGCGCTTCCTGATGCCGATGCGCGATCCATTCCTTCGCCCGCGAAAACTTCGGGCCGGTGCCATCCCGGTCTGCGGCGATGCCGAAGCTCTGCAGTTCACCGATGCTCAAGTTTGCTGACGAAGTCAGCGTGACTGTTTGCAAGGCGGCCGACGACGGCTTCGAGCTCGCGGCGGCCGTTGGCGATGACGGGATGGCGATAGATGCGCTTGTCGGTCTTCCGCTGCGAGCATAGGCCGCAAAGCGCGGGGCCGCTTGGGAACACAACCCGCCGCCGGTTGGCACAGAGCCAACGCGTTGCTACGTACGGTTAGGTACCGAGCTTTTTGTTGATGGTACCGGTTTGTCCCGAACTTTGGACTGCAATATCGCAAGACGCTGCTAGCATTATCGGTGCGCACATCGGGAAGCGGTCCGGGCCCCCAACTCCCGGGACTGGCCCGACCCCACTCCACGCCTGCCAGGGGGAATGTGCGCGGCCCGCTCTCGGCACCGAGGCGGGCCTCTTTGCGTTTCGGGCGCCGATCGCCCATTGCACGGCGACGGTGCCGCTGGCAACGATTGCGGGGTCCCCGATAGCGCGCGGAAGTGCGGCCTCGGCCACTTGCTTGCCCGCGCGGCGCCTGATGGCCGGCCCGTCAAGGCGTCGCGGGATGGGTGGGCGAAGATTTTCGGGGTTTTCTGTCCTCTCCGCGCATGCTAAGGCGGTCGCCATCGGCGAGGGTCGCCGTTTGCGATCCTGCCCGCACCCCCCATCCAGCCAGCGGCCGAGAGACACAGGGTCATGAAAGTCAGGAATTCCCTCAAGTCATTGCGCGGGCGGCACCGCGCCAATCGGCTGGTACGCCGCAAGGGGCGGGTCTATATCATTAATAAGACCAACCGGCGCTTCAAAGCCCGCCAGGGCTGATCCAGGCCAGCTTTGACGGCGGCGCCGCCGGACGGGTATGCTGCCAACATGCAGTTGACGCGCACGCGCTTTACCCCCGCCGCCCTTGCCATCGTGGCCGCGGTTCTCCTCCTCGTCGGTCGCAGCACCGGCGCGTTGACCCAAAGCCCGCCTCAGCAAACGCCGGCGATACCCGAGCATCCGACCCCTAAGGATCACCCGACCCCTCGCAACAAGGATGGCTCGCCGCCGGCCATGTCGCCGCCCGCGGCGCAGGGCAAGCACGGTTCCGCCGCCTTGCCCAAGACCCCCGAGGAGCGGGAGCGGGCCCTTTCCGACCTCTACGCCCTGCTCGCCACCGCCGACGACGAAGATAGCGCTAAGGCGATTGCAGAAGCCATCGAGCGGATCTGGCTGCACTCCGGGAGTGCCACCATCGACCTGCTGATGGAGCGCTCGATGAAGGCGGTTTCGGACAAGAACCAGGATCTTGCCTTGAAGCTTCTCGACCAGATCGTGGAGCTGGCACCCGACTTCACCGAGGCCTGGAATCGGCGCGCCTACGTGCACTTCCTGCGCAGCGAGATCGAGCTGGCCCTTGGCGATCTGCGGCGCGCGCTGGCGCTTGATCCCAATCACTTCAAGGCGCTGGATGGCCTGGGCCAGATCCTGCGCGAGATCGGCCAGAAGAAGGCAGCGCTGCAGGCCTTCAAGCAGCTGCTCGAGGTGCACCCCTACTGGTCGGGAGCACAACAGGTCGTCGACGAGCTGGAGCGCGAGGTCGAGGGCCAGGGCATCTGATCGACCGCCCTTGCGGCACGCGTCGGCGGTTCACCCCAATGCGCGATTGGCGCCGCCCGCCCGCTGCGCGGGCAGCGGAGAGGACATGGGGCGGCAAGCGCCTCCCGCCGCGGATCCGACCGCCCGCATTTGCCGCCAAGGTGGCAGGCGTGGCGCTCGGGCGGCAGCGCACTGAGGTGTTGACAACTGCGCGCCCACGCGCGCTTGCCGGCACCGAACGCTGGCGACCGGGTGCTTGCCTTGTTAAGCACACGCGTTCCGATTGGTCACCGTGGAGGCGCGGTGCTGAGAATCGACGACTTATCGATCGCGGGCCTGCCGCCGCTCTCGTTCGAAGTGGCACCAGGTCAATGCCTGGCCATCGAGGGACCCTCCGGGTGCGGCAAGACTCGGCTGTTGCGCGCCATCGCCGACCTTGATCCAGCCGATGGCTACGTCTTTCTCGACGGGGTGGAGCGCCAGGAAATCGCCGCACCGCTGTGGCGCCGGCGCGTGCGCTTCATGGCGGCCGAGCCGCATTGGTGGGCGCCAACGGGGCGCGCGCACTTTGCCGCCAGCGCCAAGCTCGACCGCCTGCTCGCGGCGCTTGGCCTCGAGGGGGTCGATCTCGAGCGACCGGTGGCGGAGCTTTCGACCGGCGAACGCCAACGCCTCGCCCTGTTGCGCGCGGTCGCCGACCATCCGTCGGTGTTGCTGCTCGACGAGCCGACCTCGGCGCTGGCCGCCACCAATGCCGCCTTGGTGAGCGAGTTCATCAAGTTCCAGATCCTCGGCGGCCGCATCGTCGTTCTGGTCAGTCACGACCGCTTACAGATCGAGCGCCTCGCCACGGCACGCCTGCAACTGGGCGGCTTGCCCTGGCCGCGCGAGGCCGAAAGTGCGGCAGCATGACGAACGTCGCACTCACCAACAGTGATCTATTGTTGGCGGCGCTCTTCCTCGTCATCAACGGTGCCATCTCGGTGGCGTTCGGGCTGCGCCTCGAACTCGGCCTCGCGATCGCCGCGGCACGCATGGTGGCGCAGCTGGCCGCCATCGGTTTCATCCTGAAGTTCGTGCTGGCGCAGTCCTCGCCGCTGTGGACCGCCGGCATGGCCGTGGCGATGCTGCTCATAGCCGGCTACGAGCTGTTCGAGCGTCAGCAGCGGTGCTTCAAAGGTTGGTGGACGTACGGCCTTGGCAACGCAACGCTGCTGTTCGCCGCGGGCCTCGCTACGCTCTACACCATTGTCATTGTGATCGCGCCGACCCCCTGGTATGCGCCACGCTACCTGTTGCCCGTACTTGGCATGGTGCTCGCCAGCACGCTCACCAGCATCAGCCTGGTGCTGCAAACCGTGACCGATGGCCTCGAGCGCGAAAAGGGGGCGATCGGTGCGCGCTTCGCTCAGGGCGCCACACGCCTTGAGGCGTTCGCGCCGCTTATCCGTCGCGCCCTGCGCACCGCGACGGCGCCCGTGCTCAATGTCATGAGCGTCGCCGGCATGGTCACTTTGCCAGGCATGATGAGCGGCCAGATTGTGGCCGGCGCCGATGCGATCGAGGCCGCCCGCTATCAGATCGTCATGCTGTTTGCCCTGACCGGCGCCGCCGGTCTCGGCGCCATTACCGCGGCGCTGGCCGGAGTATTGCTGTTGAGCGACGACCGCCATCGCCTGCGCCTCGACCGGCTGGCACCGCATCACTAGCCGCCAGCGACGATGGCGCGGCAGTGGCTTCACTCAGCCAAGGCGATCGAGCCACAACTTCATGCCGGCCGAGCCCGGGGCGAGCAGCGCATAGGCCCACAGAAACGCCGAGCCCCAGTTGGCGATCTGGAACCGCAGCCAGGGCATTTCGATGGTGCCGGCGACGATCGGCACGCTCGCCCGCAGCGGTCCCGAGAACCGCCCGAACACGATGGCCCACACGCCCCAGCGCTTGAAGAACATCCGCCCGTTCTCGATCAACTTCGGATGGTTCTTCAGCGGCCACATGGCTTGAATCTGCTCATGATAGTGCAGACCCAACCAATAGGAGAGCCAGTCCCCAAGCGCGGCACCGGTCGCCGCCGCTGCCACGATGGACCAAAAGATGAGTGGGTCGGCAGCCGCGATAATGGCCCCAATGCCAACGAGCATGGCCCAGAACGGCAGAATGAGCGAGACGAAGGCCAGCGACTCGCCGAAGGCAAGGATGAAGACGATCGCCGACGCCCAGTTGGGGTGCGCGCGCACGAACTCCAGCACTGCGTTGCTGATATCCGCTAACCCCATCACTGCCTCCGACGCCGTTCTGGCGTCGGCAAACAAGCGCTGATCGGCCTGAGTTTGTCAACGCGCGCTGCCGTCTCGCCCAGTCCGCGCCCTTTTGCCATTTTCGCCAGCGCCGGCGACGCCCGGCACAATTTGTGCTCGGCTTGCCTTGATGTCGCAGTTTGCGTCCGGTTAATTGGCAATCTCGCAGCGGCGTTGGGGGGAGTTGTGGGCGTTGTTGGTGTCGGCGCGGGACGTCACGCCGCGAAGCGCAGATCGGCCCTGCTGATCTTGTGTGGTGGCAATTTGGCACTGCTAGCGGCGATCGCTGGCAATCTTGGAGCGGTGTTTGACATCGTTGCGCCCCTGACCGGGCACATTGTGGGCGTTGGGGTGGCGGCCAGCCTGGCGCTGCTGACACGGCGCCTCTCCGTCCTCGTCCTTGGCATGCTGATGACACTGCTTGTGCACGCCTGGCTGGGGCTGGCATCACCACCCTGCTGCCAGCCGGCGCACGCCGCGGCGGTGCGCACCACCAGCCTCACCAGCGCAGCGGCAAGCACCGCCGGCCAGGCGCTGTCCCTGCTCACGCTCAACGCCTGGCATGGCCACCGCGATCCTGCGCGGCTGATGGCCTATCTCGCTAACCTCGACGCTGACCTGGTCGTGCTGTCGGAATTCGGGCCAAACAAACGCGCCATGCTTGCGCGTCTCAAACCCAGCCATCCCTACCAGGTCGACTGCGCCCAGCGATGGGCCTGCGCGCTCGCACTCCTCTCGCGCGTCCCGTTCGAGGCTGCTGGCACGGCGCGCATTGCCGACGGCAATTTGGCGTTCGTGTGGGCGCGTCTCGGCGGCGTCACCGTGATTGGCACCCACCTTTACCGGCCAAGTCGGGATCCGTGGCTACACGAACGGCAAATGCGCGCGCTGATCGCCTTCCTCGACCGCATCCCGGGCCCGGTGATCCTCGCCGGCGATCTCAACACCACGCCATGGTCAAAAGCCTACCGCAGCCTGCGGCGGGTGACGGGGCTGGTGCCAGCGAGCACCCTGAGGCCGACCTGGCCGGCCTGGCCGCTGGCGTTGCCGCAGGTGGCACTCGACCACATTTTCGTGTCTCGCGATCTCACCGTGACCGCGGCCGGCACTGGGCCGGCGGTGGGCTCCGATCATCTTCCGATCTGGGCGATCATTGAACGCCCACCATCCTTCGATCGCGCCAGAACCACGGCGCGCAGCCTCGCTCTAGGCCCGGCACCGGCGCTGCGCCATCTCGGCGCCCAGTTCCTTGCTGACCTCGGCAGCGAACAGGGTGGCGCGCGAAATCTGCGCCGGTGACAGCCCGCGCCCGTCCGGGCCACGCAACACCTTGCCGGCGCTGTCGGCCTCGCGCTTGCCATGCGCCAGCTCCTCGCAGCTCAACTCCTTTTTGCGAGTGCGGAAGGCAAACAGGCGTACGCCCGAGGCGTGGGCCTGCGGGCTTGCCGGCTGTCTGACCCACTTGCGTTCCTTGTCGGCGATCATGGACTTGAGCACGACCTGACGCTGCTCAACGCACTCGGGCGAATCGTCGAGACATGCGACCCCAATCCTGCCCTCGTCCGGGCCAAACAGCCCCGAGCAGCCCACCGCGACGAGGGCCCATGTAGCAAGCACAGCGATCGCCGTCTGCCGGGGCAGCCGGCCCAAGGATAGCCGCATTGTTTCCTCTTGAGCTTCGCGCACGGAGCCCATAGAAGGCAGGCATGGCAGGGGTGTGGCGGGTCGTCTCGCCAGCTCTCCTCAGTGATTGGTAGAAGATTCGCCGATCCGATTGAATTGGGTTCTCAACCTCACCGAGTAACACGGAGTATCGGCCATGCCGCACGCTGTTCGCATCCACCGCCCCGGCGGCCCGGAGGTGTTGCAATGGGATAGCGTCGACGTTGGCGCTCCGGGACCTGGCCAGGTCCGGCTCAAGCAGCACGCCGTCGGTGTCAACTACATCGACGTTTATCAGCGTTCGGGGCTTTACAAGTTGCAGCTGCCGTTTGTTGCCGGGTCAGAGGGCGCGGGCGAGGTAACCGCGGTCGGCGCCGGCGTCAGCGACTTCAAGGTCGGCGATCGCGGCGCTTACGCTGGCGCGGCGGGCGGCTACGCCGACGAGCGGCTGATGCCAGCCGATCGCCTGGTCAAGCTGCCTGACAGTATCGACTACAAGACCGCCGCCGCCATGATGCTGCAGGGCATGACCGTGCGCTACCTGCTGCGCGAGACCTACAAGGTCGGCAAGGGCACTACCCTCCTGTTCCACGCCGCGGCCGGCGGCGTCGGCCTGATCGCCTGCCAATGGGCGCATCACCTCGGCGCCACCATCATCGGCACCGTGAGCACTGCCGACAAGGCCGAACTCGCCAAGCGGCACGGCTGTACCCACGTCATCAATTACAAGACCGAAGATTTCGTGAAGCGCACCAAGGAGCTGACCAACGGCCAGGGCGTGGATGTCGTCTACGACGCCGTCGGCAAGGACACCTATCCTGGCTCACTCGATTGTTTGAAGCCGCTTGGCCTGTGGGTGAGCTTCGGCAACGCTTCGGGCGCCATCACCAACTTCGACATCCTGCAGCTTTCCGCCAAGGGCTCGCTTTACGCCACCCGTCCCACGCTGGGCACCTACATCGCCAAGCGCGCGGATCTGCTGGCCAACGCCAACGAGCTTTTCGACGTGGTGAGCAAGGGGATCGTGAAGATCAACGTCAATCACACCTATCGCCTCGCCGACGCGGCGCAGGCACACCGCGATTTGGAAGCGCGCAAGACCACCGGCTCGATCGTGCTTCTGCCCTAGCTTGCCGCGGGCGCTGCTACGCGCCCGCTTTCCGCAACGCCAGCCCATTCCAGGAGCATTGCATGGCGCAAAGGCCGATCGAGCTCTACTACTGGCCGACGCCCAACGGGCACAAGATTACCATCTTCTGCGAGGAGGCGGGCGTTCCCTACGAGATCAAGCCCATCAACATCGGCAAGGGTGACCAATTCAAGCCGGAGTTCCTGGCGATCGCCCCCAACAATCGCATGCCGGCGATCATCGATCCCGACGGCCCCGGCGGGCAGCCGATTTCGATGTTCGAGTCGGGGGCAATCCTGCAGTACCTCGGGCGCAAGACCGGCAAGTTCTATCCGACCACCGACGAACGCGCCCGCGTCGAGGTCGAGCAGTGGCTGTTTTGGCAGATGGCCAATCTCGGCCCGAACTGCGGCCAGGCGCATCACTTCCGCAACTACGCGCCGGACAAACTGCCCTACGCCATCGATCGCTACACCAACGAAGTGAACCGGCTTTACGGCGTCATGGATACGCGCCTCAAGGACCGCGATTTTCTGGCAGGCGCCTATTCGATTGCCGACATGGCGAGCTACCCGTGGGTGCGGCCCTACAAGAACCAGGGCCAGGACCTCGCCGACTTTCCGCACCTTGAAAAGTGGTATCAGCGCTTGCACGACCGACCGGCGGTCGCCAAGGCGGTCAAGATCGGCGAGGAGCTGCGCGCCAACTACAATCTCGCCACCGACCGCGAGGCGCAAGGCATCCTGTTCGGCCAACGCGCCCGTCAGGCGTGAAAGGGTTTGGTAGCGCGCCCACAACCATCGCCCTCACATCCTCGCACCGAACGCCGGGCTCGCCGGATCAGCGGGTCGCCGGCGGCGATGGTAGCCGCCATGGCCGCGAGCGCGTTCGGGGCGCGCGTGCACCAGCGTTGGCCCGCCTCGAGCGATGCCAGCGAGCGAACCAGGCGTCGTGTCAAGGCCGGCGGCAGCCGGCTCAATTGCTGGCGGCGGTGGGCATCGTGCTCCAGATCAGGATCACGCCGTCTTCGCCCGCCGACAGCAGCCGACGCCCGCCGTCGGCAAACGCGACGGCGCGCACCCCTCCGCCATGTCCCCGTAGCACCCGGGCAAAGCGCGTGGCGCGCAGGTCCCACAGCTTGACCAAACCATCGCTGCCGGCGCTTGCCAGCAGCGACCGATCCGGCGGCGCGAAGGCGATCGAGGTCACGCGTCCGGTATGCGCGCGGAACGAGCGCAGCAATCGCGCCGACGCGGTCGACCAAACGCTGATCGAACCCGCCCGGCTGCCACTCGCCACCAGCCGGCCGCCCGGCGCAATTTCAAGCGCGCTCACCCCCGTCGCCGGACCGCGCACACTGTGCCAGAGCGCGTGCTCATCGGTGCGCCAGACCCGAATCACACGGTCGAGCCCGCTCGCCACCAGCAGTGGCCGCGATCTGGCCGCGGCCAACAAATCGGCGGTCCGGTCGGGCCCTTCCGGCGCCAGCGGGGCGGCGTCGTTGATGTCGAACATCGTCAGCGGCGCGGCCGGACTGGCGGCGGCGAACCGATTGGGATCGGCGGTGAAGGCGAGCGCGCTGATGGGCGCATCCTTGAGCTGATAGACCTTGAGCCTTTCGGCGCGCTGCAGGTCCCAGAGCACGATCGTGCCCCCGCGGTGCCCGGTCAGTGCCCGTAAGTCGTCAAGCGCCAGCGCGGTGGCGGGACCCTCCTCGAGCTCAATGCTTTTGATCAGCGCGCCGGAGAGGCTGTCCCAGATCTTGAGCGTGGCATCGGTTCCCGAGGACACGATCCAGTGGCGCGCATCGTCGCTGGCGAGCGCCGTCACCGCCCCATTGTGAGCGCTCAAGCGTCCGATCTGGCCAAGCTCGGCGGCCTGGCCGGCGACCACGCCGGCGCCACGCCCTTCGCTGGGCGGCAGCTGGCTCTGATAGCTGACCGCCAGCCAGGCGACCAGCAGGCCTGCGGCCAGCCTAAAGATGAGCAGGCGCCAGCGCCGCGACGGCAACCGCCAACGCCGTTGGCGCCGCGGCCGCCGTTCATCGCCGGCGACGGCACTGCCTTTGGGCAGGGCACCCTGCTGGCGACCCGGCAGCGGCCGCTGGGCGACGGGCGGCCTCGCCAGATCGTCGGGCACCCGGCCAAATCCAAACATCCGCCTCGGCGTGGCGGCTGCCACGGCATCGGCGCGCCGCTTGCCGCGCTTGGCGGGCGCGACCGGCTCCGGCTTGGCGCCCGGCGGCGGCTGCGGTCGGCGGTTTTGCAAGGCATCAATGAAATCGAGGAGCTGGCCCTGCGGCTGCGGCGCGTCGGGCGGCAGCGGCACCAGCGTGACCTCGGCATTGCGCGCGCGCACATCGGGCTCGGCACGATCACGCCGCCTTGCCTCGGCGGGCGCGGCGCGTTTGCGGCCCAAGGTGCGCACCAGCGCCAGCCGCAGCCCGAGGCCGCCGCCGCTGCGCTTGGTGTCGGGCCCCAACAGCATGCCGCGCCAGGCGGCGATCGACTGCGGCCGCTCCGTGAGCTCAAGCTTGAGGCCGTCGTCAATCGCTGCCAGAAACGATCCCCGGTAGGAACTGCGCGCCGCCTCGCGCGCGCCGACGTAGTCGTCGGAAACCATGCGCGAGGGCGAATCCGGCGGGCGCTTGCCGGTGATGGCGTGGTAGAGGGTTGCCGCCAGCGCGTAGATGTCGGTCCAAGGTCCCTGCTTGCTGGCGCTGGTGGCGTACTGCTCATAGGGACTGTAGCCCGGCTTCACCAGCGCGCTGACGGTGCGCGAGTGCGCGAGCATCTCGCCGCGTGCCGAGCCGAAATCGATCAGCACCGGCGACCCATCCTTGCGAATGATGATGTTGTCGGGGGCGATGTCGCGGTGCAGGTAATTGCCCTTGTGCACAAACTCGAGCGCGTCGAGCAACGGTGCCAGAATGCGATCGAGCTCCGCCTGCCGCGGTGCGCGCTTGAGGCGTCCGAGCCAGGACTTGAAGCTGCCCCCTTCCTCGAACGAGATCACCATGTAGCCGGTATCGTTGGCGAGGAAGTAGCGATAGACGCTGACAATGTTGGGATGCACAAAGCGCGCCAAGGTCTTGGCCTCGGAGATGAAGCGATCGAGCCCCCAGCGAAAGTCCTCCGCGCACCCCTGCGAGCGTGGCGCCGCGTTGATGGTGCCCAGGCGGGCGGCGAAATCGGCCGGGAAATATTCCTTGATCGTGACCAGGCGACCGAGCGCCAGTTCCTCGGCCAGATAGGTGATGCCGAAACCGCCGGCCCCCAGCACGCGCTTGATTCGGTAGTCGCCGACGAGCTCGGTCCCGTCCGGCAGGGCGAGAAGGTTGCTACTGGACGCCGGCTTGGGTTGCATCGCCTTCCCCATTGCGGCCCTTACGAGCTTGCAGGGGGCGCCCCCGCGACCAGATGTGACCCCGTTTCCGGTGCCGAGTTTCGGCCCCGGCCCCCGCACGCACAACCGACGCCGATAGCATTACAGAGAATAATATGGCGGAACAATGAGGCTCGCCGTCTAGGCCGGGCAAATGTGCAACAGTTGCGGCGTGCGGTCATGGTGCTGCCGGCATAGACTTGCAACGATTGCGCCGATTCGTCCGCCTCGTCAGCCGTGAAGCGTGGGCGTGTGGGTAGGCAAAGCGTTGCGCGTTGCCGTTCGGTGTCGCGTCAGTTTTGGGCCAGGCGGTCCGAGCGGCCACGGTCGTGCGTCCCATCCAACACATGTCCGCGCGAGGGCGGCAGCGCTGGCGTCGCCATAGGGGAGCGAGAAGGCCATGAGGATCCTCCACAAGCGACTGACTGCGGAGGCGTCGCCTGCCGCCACCACCGCTTCGCTGCCCAACCGCATCCTGGGGAGCCTGCGCGATGCGCTCAACGCCGCCGCCCGCGACACCAACGCCGAGAGCGCCGATCCGCTGGCGGCGGGCTCGCCGCTCACCAAAAGCCCGCCGCCCGAGGCACCCGCGGTCCTGCTGATGCCGGCGCCGCCGCCGCCCGAGGCCCTGATCGCCGTCAAGCCCGCCGCGGTCGACATCGAGCTGGCCGAGCCGGCAACGCGGCTGCTGCGGTCGGTGCCACGGGCGTTGCGATCCGCCGACGAGGTCGGCCGCACGCAGGCGGTGCGCGGCAAGCCCAAGGTCAGCCATGCGGCCTTTCACCAGGATCCGGTGGTGGGCTGGCTGGTGGTCGTTGGCGGGCCAGGGCTCGGCGCCTTTCGGCCCATTTATGAGGGCAACAATACGCTGGGGCGGGCACGGGGACAGCGCATTGCCATCGATTTCGGGGATGCGTCCATTTCGGGGGAGGAGCAAGCCTATATCCGCTATGATTCGGTCGACCGCGCCTTCCTGTTCGTTCCCAACCTCGCCAAGACCAACATCGTCTCCATCAACAGCAAAAAGCCAACCGGTGCCGTGCCGCTCCAAGCCATGGATGTGATAACGGTAGGGCATACGCAACTCGCCTTCGTGCCGTTCTGCGGCGAGGAGTTCGATTGGTCGGAACTGACGGACCTCAAGGAGTAGCAGTGGCATTGCATTATGCCGGCTGCGCCAGCCAGGGTGCGCGCAGCTACCAGGAGGATCGGGCGGCCATCCTCACCGGGGCCGGGGAGGAGGTCCCGGTCAGCCAAGGTCGCGCCGGCAGTGCCCCCGAGCTGACCGTCGCCCTTGCCGATGGCATGGGCGGGCACGCCGGCGGCGCGGTGGCGAGCGAAATTGCTTGCCGCGCCTATCTTAAGGCCACGGCGGCGGCCTCGGGCGACCTGCCGGCTCGCCTCGACGCGGCCCTGGCTGAGGCCAACGCCGCCATTGCCGAGCACGTGGCCTCGCATCCCCAGCTCAATGGCATGGGCTGCACGCTGGTCGGCGCCGCCTTTGGCGCCTTTGGCATCGCCTGGGTGAGCGTCGGCGACAGCCCGCTCTATCTGGTGCGCGCCGGCAAAATCGAGCAGCTCAACGAAGATCATTCCTTGGCCCCCGAGATCGACAAGCTGGCGGCCGCCGGCAAGATCAGCCTGGCGGAAGCCCGGGCCGATCCGCGCCGGCATTTCTTGCGCTCGGCCCTGACCGGCAGCGCGCCCGAGCTGATCGATCGGCGGCAGCGGCCGTTGCCGCTTGAGCCCAACGACATCATCGTTGTCGCCAGTGATGGCATCGGCACGCTCACGCCGGAGGAGATTCTGGCAACCGTCGCGGCGCAGCCGTCGGCGGGCGCCGAGGCCATGGCGATGGCGCTGTTGGCCGCCGTCGATGCCAAAGGCGAAGCCTACCAGGATAATACCACCATCGTGGTGGTGAGTGTCGGCACCAGCTGACAGTGGCCGCGGCGGGCTCCGATCGGCGAAGCCTGCGAGCCGCCGGCACCAAGCACGCCCGAGCACCGGCGTTGCCGTCGTGACAGGCTCGCCGTTCGCGGCTACCCTGAGGCTCATGAGCTGCCGCTCTTTTAGCAGGCGAGAAAGAGCGGCCGGGGCCGGCCGGCCGTTGCCACTTGGCGCGGCATTTAACCCCCAGGCCTTGTCGGTCGCGCGAATTGGCGGTTGCGCTCGCGCGGGGAGAAGTCAGATCGCGCGCGGAGCGGAGCATGCGAGCGAAAGTCACGGCGATTGAGACGCTGACCTGTGATGCGGGTTGGCGCAACTACCACTTCGTCAAGCTGACCACCGATGATGGCGTGGTGGGCTGGAGCGAGTTCGACGAGGGCTTCGGGTCGCCGGGCGTGGGCGGCATCATTGAGCGGCTGGCGCCGCGGGTGATCGGACAGGCGGTCGGCGAGCACGAGCGCATCTATAGCGAGCTCTATTGCGTGACGCGGCCGGGATCCGGCGGCGTCGTGGCGCAGGCGCTGGGTGCCATCGAGAATGCCCTGCTGGATGCCAAGGCGAAGACGCTCGGCGTGCCCTGCTACCAATTGCTCGGCGGCAAGATTCGCGACCGCATTCGCGTCTACTGGTCCCACTGTGCCACCTGGCGCATCAATCATCCGAGCTACTACAAGCCCGCCATCCGCGATCTCGACGGCGTCAAGGCGATCGGCAGGGAAGTGCGCGAGCGCGGCTTCGGTGCGCTCAAGACCAATATCTTTTTGTATGAGGCGGGGGGCAAGAACCCGAAAGGCTGGCGCCCGGGCTTCGCCGGCCCGTTCTATCCCGAGCTCAACGTCGACCGTAACCTTCTCAAGAATTTGCGCCTGCATCTGGAAGCCATGCGCGAGGGCACCGGCCCGGACATCGATCTGCTGCTCGACCTCAACTTCAACGCCAAGACCGAAGGTTACCTCAAGATTTTGCGCGAGCTGGCGACGCTCGACATGTTTTGGATTGAGATCGACAGCTTCACCCCGGAGGCGTTGGGCTTGATCCGCCGGCATAGTCCGCATCCGGTCGCGTCCTGCGAAACGCTGCTCGGGCTGCGCGAGTTCATTCCCTATTTCCGTGCCCAGGCGATGGACGTGGCGATCATCGACACCCCCTGGAACGGGGTGTGGCAATCGATCAAGATCGCGGCCCTCGCCGAGGCGCAGGAAGTCAACGTCGCCCCGCACAATTTTTACGGGCATCTCGCCACCATGATGAACGCCCACTTCGCCGCCGCCGTGCCCAACCTGCGCATCATGGAGACCGACATCGACCGTCTGGCTTGGGACGATCAGCTGGTCAGCCATGCGCCGGTCTACGAGGAGGGCTACCTGGTGCTGCCGGATCGACCGGGGTGGGGCACGGAGCCCGACGAGGCCGCGATCCGGGCGCGGCCGCCGAAGCTGCCGGGTGGTCTGATCGGCACCCAACAGAGCGCTCGCTCGACGTGACGTCGATGAGCGGGGCGGTGGGGCGGCGCGGCATCATGATCGGATTGGTCGTGCTGGCCTTGGCAGGCTGCAGCAACGATCCCTATCCCAGCGCTGACGGCAACAAGAAGATCCTGTACACGTCCTTCAGCGAAGCGCCCAAGACGCTCGATCCCGCCGTTGCCTACACCACCGCCTCCCACCTCATCACCGGCAATGTCTACGACACACTGCTCGAATACCACTTCCTCAAACGTCCATACCAGCTGATCGCCGCGCTGGCCGAACGGGTACCGGCGCCGGAGCCGCATGCCGACGGCGGGGTCTCCTACCGCTTCCAGATCCGCGACGGCATCGCCTTTCAGGACGACCCTTGTTTCGCCTTGAGTCAGGGCGCCGGCCGCAGCCGCAAGGTGGTGGCCGCGGATTTTGCCTTCGAGCTTGCCCGGCTTGCCGATCCGGCGGTCAACAGTCCGCTGGCCGGCAGCTTTGCGCCGGTGCTTGGCTTTTCGCAGTTTGCCGAGCGGCTGACGGCGTTGCGCCAAGCCGATGCCGCCGTCGCCAACCTGCCGGCCAACGTGCAGTATGCGCGTGCCGGCGGCATCGCCGGCGTGATCGCGCACGGCGAGCGTGAACTCGAGATCGTGCTCAGCGAGGCCAAGCCGCAGCTGCTCTATTTCTTTGCCATGCCGTTCACCACGCCGGTGCCGTGGGAAGCGGTCGCCTACTACGACGGCCGCGACGGGCGCGAGCATTTTGCCGATCATCCGGTCGGCACCGGCCCCTATCGGCTGGCGAGCTACGACAAACAGTACCGCATGGTGCTTGAGCGCAATGACGCCTGGTACGGCCGACACGCGCTCGATGCGGCGCCGGGCAGCCAATTCCCGGGCGAGATCGACGCCGAAGACATCGCCAGCCGCGCCATCGACGCCGGCTACGCCGGCCGCCGCCTGCCGTTCCTCGAGCGCATCGTGTTCGTACGCGAGCGCGAGGACATCCCGCGCTTCAACAAGTTCCTGCAGGGCTACTATGACGAGGGCCACATCGTCAAAGAGAGCTTCGATGCCGTGGTCCAGAACGATAGCCTGTCGCCACAGATGGCCGCGCGCGGCATGCGGCTCGACAAAACTGTGGAACCCAGCATCTTCTATATCGGCTTCAATATGGATGACCCGGTGGTCGGCGCCGCCGCCGGCGAACGCGGCCGCAAGCTGCGCCAGGCGATGAGCCTGGTCATCGATTCCAAGGCCTATCTGGAGCTGTTTCTCAACGCCCGTGGCGTGCCGGCGCAGAGCCCACTGCCGCCCGGGTTGTTCGGCTACGACCGCGACTACCGCAATCCCTACCGTCAGCCCGACCTGGCGCGGGCGCAGAAGCTGATGGCCGAGGCCGGCTATCGCAACGGCATCGACCCAGCCAACGGGGCGCCGCTGAAGCTCAGTTTCGACACGCCCAACACCACCGCCCAGGCCCTGCTGCAGTATCAATTTTACGTCGCCGCCTGGCGTCAACTCGGCCTCGACGTCGAGATCAATGCCTCGACCTACAATCAATTCCAGGCCAAGGTGCGCCGCGGCGCCTATCAACTCTTTACCTGGGGCTGGATTGCCGACTTTCCCGATCCGGAGAACTTCTTCTTCCTGCTCGAATGCAGCAATGCCCAGTCTAAGAGTGGCGGCCCGAACACGGCCAACTTCTGCCAGCCGCAGTTCGATCGCCTATATCAGGAGATGAAGAGCTTGCCCAACGACGCGCACCGCGCCGACCTGATCCGGCGCATGCTCGCCCTGCTTGAGGCCGAGCGGCCCTGGATCGAGCTGTTCCACAACGAGGAGTACGCGCTGAGCCACGCCTGGGTGGTCAATGCCAAGCCGATGGGCCTCTCCTACCCGACCTACAAATACATGGACGTGAAGCCGGAGCTCAGGGCTCAGCTGCAGGCCGAGTGGAACGTGCCGCTGCGCTGGCCGCTGTATCTGGCGCTGATCTTGATGGTCGCCGTGACCCTGCCGGCCGTGCGCACCTTCTACCGGGAGCGGCAGTGATGGCCGCCTATCTGATCCGCCGCCTCGGCTACGGCCTCATGACCGTGCTCGGTGTGCTGCTGTTGCTGTTTGTGCTGTTCTTCACCGTCACCGATCCCGACGACATCGCCCGCAAGGCGGTGGGCGAACGCGCCCGCCCCGAGGTCTACGCGCAATGGAAGAAGAACCATGGCTACGACCGGCCGCTGCTCGTCAATCGCGCCTACGCCGCCTCCGATCGGCGGCGCTATACCGACACCTTGCTGTTCGACCACTACCGACGCATGCTCAGCTTCGATTTCGGCAACAGCGACGCCGACGACTCCTCGATTTCCCGCCGCCTGAAGGAGGGCATGGGACCAAGCCTCAGCCTGACCGTGCCGCTGTTCGTGTTCGGCTTGGTGCTCGGCGTGCTGCTGGCGCTGTTCGTGGCCTTCTTTCGCGAGACCTACATCGATCGCGCCGCGCTGGTGGTTTGCATGCTGACCATGAGCATCGCCGGTCTGCTCTACATCATCTCGGGGCAGTATCTGATCGGCATGCTGTTGAAGTGGTTCCCGATCTCGGGGTTCGCTTTCGAACCCTGGTTGGCAGCGCGCTTTCTTGCCCTGCCGCTGCTGGTCGGTATCGTCTCCGGCATGGGCGCCGATGTCAGGCTCTACCGCACCATTTTCGTCGAGGAGATCAATCGCGACTACGTCCGCACCGCCAGGGCCAAGGGCTGCGGCGAGGCGCGGGTGATGCTGGCGCACGTGCTGCGCAACGCCCTCATTCCGATCCTGACCAACATCGTCATCACCATCCCGTTCCTGTTCACCGGTGCGCTGTTGCTGGAATCGTTCTTCGGCATCCCCGGCCTCGGCTCGCTCACGGTCGAGGCGATCCACGGCAACGACTTCTCGACCTTGCGCACCATGGTCTATCTCGGCGCGCTGTTGTTCATCGCCGGTCAGATCCTGACCGACATTAGCTACGCGCTCGCCGATCCGCGCGTACGTCTCAGTTGAAGGGCTCTGTCGCGTGTCCTCGCTCTCAAACGCGGTGGTGGTTTGCCTCCTGATCGGCGCGGCTTGGTTGCTGCGCCATCTATGGCACGATCGGTATTGGCGCGAGAGCGGCCTGCAACTGTGGCGCCGTCGCCCGCTCGCCCTCATCACCTTGGCGGTGTTTCTCGGCATCGGCCTGATGGATTCGATCGGCTGGGTCGGTGGTGGCGGCGGCGAGGATGACGAGGTCGCGGCGCTGCGCTCGCGCACGCTGATCGACCGGCTGTTCCAGCCCGAGCGCTTCACCGAAGCCAGCTACTCGGCGCCGCTGGCCGCGGTCAGCTTCTACGGCGGCCAACCTTTGAAGTACCCCGGCAGCCACCTGCTCGGCACCGACATCCTCGGCCGCGATGTCGTCTATCGGGCGCTGAAGGGCATTCGCGTGGCGCTGCTGATCGGCGGCTTCACCAGCCTGATCGTCATCCCGATTGCGCTTTTGTTCGGCGTCTCGGCCGGCTATTTCGGCAAGCGCATCGACGATGCCGTGTTCTTCGTCATGACGGTGCTGGCATCGGTGCCATCGCTGCTGCTGCTGATTGCGCTGGTGATGGTGATGGGCCGCGGCACCGTGCAGGTGTGCATCGCGCTCGGCATCACCGGCTGGGTACACTTTTGCCGCATCGCGCGCGGCGAAACCCTGAAGTTGCGCGAGGCCGAATTCGTGGATGCCGCGCGCGCGCTCGGCGTTTCCGACCGTCGCATCATTTGGCGTCACATCCTGCCCAACATCGCGCATCTCATCATCATCACCTTCGCGCTGTCGTTCACCGGTCTGGTGTTGGCGGAGACCATCCTCTCCTATCTCGGCATCGGCGTCGACGGCAGCTGGGGACAGATGATCGATCAGGCCCGCAACGAGCTGTCGCGCACCCCGATCGTGTGGTGGAACCTGACCGGCGCCTCGGTCGGTCTGTTCGCACTGGTGCTTGCGGTCAACATGATCGCCGATGCCCTGCGCGACATCATCGACCCGCGCACGCGGCGGGAGGGGCAATGAGCGCGCCGCTGCTTTCGCTCCAGAACCTGGTGTTGAGTTTCCCCGCCGAGTCGGGGCGGACCGCGGTCGTCGACAAGGTCAGCTTAGAGATCGCCCGCGGCGAGACCTTGGCGCTGGTTGGCGAATCCGGCTGCGGCAAATCCTTGACCGCGTTGGCGATCATGCGGCTGTTGCCGAAGCCCGGGCGCATCGAACCACCAAGCCGCATCGAGTTCGATGGCCGCAATCTGATCGAGCTGCCGGTGCCGGAGATGCGCGCCATTCGCGGCGGTGCCATTGGCATGATTTTCCAGGAACCCATGACCAGCCTCAACCCGGTCACTGCGGTCGGCCGGCAGGTGCTGGAGGCGGTGCTGCTGCACCAACCGCTGCCGCGCTCCGCCGCACACGAGCGCGTTATCGAGCTGTTGCAGATGGTCGGCATCCCCGATCCGCGGCAGCGGTTTTATGCCTATCCGCACCAGCTGTCCGGAGGTCTCAAGCAGCGCGTGATGATCGCCATGGCGATGGCCATGCGGCCGCGGCTGCTGATTGCCGATGAGCCAACCACGGCGCTCGACGCGACGATCCGGGCGCAGATCCTGGAGTTGTTGCGCCAGCTGTCCGCCACCACCGGCACCGCGGTGCTGCTGATCACGCACGACTTTGGCGTGGTCAACGAAATTGCCGACCGCGTCGCCGTCATGTACGCCGGCATGATCGTCGAGGAAGGCAGCCGCCGCGAACTGTTGGGCCAGCCGCGCCATCCCTATGCGCAAGGCCTGATCAAGTCGGTGCCGCGGCCGGCGGCGCGCGGCGGCAAACTCGAGGAAATCAAGGGGGTGGTGCCGCGCCCCGGGCGCTGGCCGCCAGGTTGTCGCTTTGCGCCACGCTGTCCCTACGCCTTCGACCGCTGCGAGACGGAACTGCCGCAGCGGACCGCGGTATCGCCGACGCAGGGCGTCTGGTGTCACCTCGTCGAATACGAGGTCCACGCATGACCATCTTGAGCGCCGAGGCGCTGCTTGAGGTACGCGGCCTGCGCACCTCGTTCCCCATCCGCTCCGGCGTGCTGCGCCGGGTCGCGGGCGAGGTGCGGGCGGTCGACGGCGTCGATCTCACCATCTACCCCGGCGAGACGCTGGCCTTGGTCGGCGAATCGGGCTGCGGCAAGACCACGGTCGGGCGCTCGCTGCTGCGGCTGATCGAGCCAAGCGGCGGCAATATCTGGTTTGACGGCGTCAATCTTACCCGCCTGGCGCCGGCCGCCTTCAATGCCTACCGCCAGAAGCTGCAAATCGTCATGCAGGATCCCGGCGCCGCGCTCGATCCGCGCCTGACCGTGCGCGATGCCATCGCCGAGGGCATGGAGGCGTTCGGCATCGGCGCCAGCGCCGAGGCACGCACGCAGCGGGTCGCCGATCTGATGCGCCGCGTCAGCCTCGATCCGGAGCTGATGTGGCGCTATCCGCACGAGTTCTCGGGCGGCCAGCGCCAGCGCATCTGCATCGCCCGCGCGCTCGCCGTCGATCCGGTTCTGCTGATCTGCGACGAGGCCACCTCGGCGCTCGATGTGTCGATCCAGGCGCAAATTTTGAACCTGCTTGGTGAGCTCAAGGCCGAGCGCCGCCTGACCTACCTGTTCATCACCCACGATCTCGGGGTGGTGCGCTACTTCGCCGACCGCGTCGCGGTCATGTACCTGGGCCGCATCGTCGAACTCGGACGCACCGAGCGCGTGTTTGCCAATCCCCTGCACCCCTACACCAAGGCGCTGTTGGCCTCGCTGCCATCGCTCGACCCGGAGCGGCGCGGGGTGCGACCGCTGGCAATCGGCGACGTGCCGTCGCCGGCGCGGCCGCCACCGGGGTGCCACTTCCACCCGCGCTGCCCGGTGCGGATCGATGCCTGCTCCCGGCTCGATCCGCCGGTGGTGGCGTTGCCCGACGGCCTGTCGCGTTGCCTGTTGACGCTCAAGGCCGCTCCGGCGTCGCAAGCTGCCGGCGGCGCCCCCCCGCCGGCCGCGCTGGGGCGCACGGAGACCGGTGACAGCGCCTGAAGGCGGCGCCCGGCTGCCGCCCTCGAGGATCGCTGGCGCGCGCAAAGACCTGGTGGCGCCCGGCGGGCGCTGCGCGGGGGCCCCGTGTTCGCCGGGCGCCGATGGCGCGGCCCGCGCGCTTGGCTATTGCGCCGCGGTCACCAGGATCTCGACCAGATCCTGGCCCGCCAATGCCACCCCGATGCAGGCCCGCTGCGGCGGATTGGCCCGATCCACCCACTGGTCCCAGGCCCGGTCCATCTCCGCCTTGCGGCTCATGTCGGTGATATAGACGGTGGCGCGCAGGATTTGCGACTTGTGCGAACCCGCATCGGCCAGGCTGCGATCGATTTCGGCCAACGCATCGAGGGTCTGTTCATAGAGCGGGGCCGCCTTGTTCTTGGCGGTTGCAACCGCATACACCAGGCCATTGTGGGCAACGGCGCGGCTGCGCGTGGGGGTGGTACCGGCAAAGCGTGTAATCATGGGCGATGGCTCCCGACGTGGCTCCGGGCGCAATCTTAGGGCGCCGGCAGCGCCGGGCAAGCAAGGGAAGTGACTTGACCGGCACCGGCACCGGCCTCTAGGCAGGCGCGAGCCGCGACGCTGCCGTCGACCGGGCGCCGACAACGCCGGGCTTCGGCCGCGAGGCGGCGGAGCGGGCAACGGCGTTGCCGGGGCTGACCGGCGCGCCAGGACGCGACAGGAGAGGAGTACATGGCAAGGGCCAACAAAGCGCGCGCCGCCGACCTCATTGCCGGTAGCAGCGGCGACTGGGAGGTGGTCATCGGCCTTGAGGTCCACGCCCAGGTGGCCACCGAGGCCAAGCTCTTTTCCGGCGCCTCGACCGCGTTCGGTGGTGCGCCCAACAGCCAAGTCTCACTGGTTGATGCCGCCATGCCCGGCATGCTGCCGGTGATCAACCAGGGCTGCATCGATCAGGCCGTGCGCACCGGCCTCGGCCTCGCCGCCCACATCAATCTCACCTCCGTGTTCGATCGCAAGAACTACTTCTACCCGGATTTGCCGCAGGGTTATCAGATCTCGCAGTACAAGGCGCCGATCGTCGGCGCTGGCACGGTCGAGGTCGAGGTCGATGGCGAGGTGCACGCGATCGGCATCGAACGGCTGCACCTGGAACAGGATGCCGGCAAACTCATTCACGACCAGCATCCCGAGCAGACGCTGGTCGATCTCAATCGCGCCGGGGTGGCGCTGATGGAGATCGTGTCCAAGCCAGACCTGCGCTCGGCCAAGCAGGCGCAAGCCTACGTGTCGAAGCTGCGCTCGATCCTGCGCTATCTCGGCACCTGTGACGGCGACATGGAGAAGGGCAATCTGCGCGCCGACGTGAACGTTTCGGTTCGCCGCCACGGCAGCACCGAGTTTGGCACCCGCTGCGAAATCAAAAACGTCAACTCGATCCGCTTCATCGGCCAGGCGATCGAAGCCGAGGCGCGCCGTCAGATCGAGCTCGTCGAGGACGGCGGCAAGGTCGAGCAGGAGACGCGGCTGTTCGACCCGGCGAAGGGGCTAACACGCTCGATGCGCTCCAAGGAGGAAGCGCACGACTACCGCTATTTCCCCGACCCCGATCTATTGCCGCTCGAGCTGTCGCAGGACTACGTCGATGCTCTGAAACGCCAGCTGCCGGAGCTGCCGGACGCCAAGCGCCAGCGCTTCATTGCGGACTACAAGCTGTCGGCCTATGACGCCGCCGTTCTGACCGCCGAGCGCGCCAACGCCGATTTCTTCGAGGCGGTGGTGGGAACCGGTCGGGGGGGCGCGCCGGCGCGCGATGGCAAGGTCGCCGCCAACTGGGTGATCAACGAGTTGTTCGGGAGCCTCAACAAGCAAGGGCTTGAGATTGGCGCCAGCCCGGTGTCGAGTGCCCAGCTCGGCGGCATCATCGACCTCATCGGTTCCGGCGCGATCTCGGGCAAGATCGCCAAGGACGTGTTTGAGATCGTTTGGAGGGAAGGCGGTGACCCCGCCGAGATCGTGGCGGCGCGTGGCCTAACGCAAGTCACTGACACTGGCGCCATCGAACAGGCGGTCGCTGGCATCATTGCAGCCAATCCCGACAAGGTCAGCGCCGTGCAAGCCAAGCCCGCCATGCTCGGCTGGTTCGTCGGCCAAGTCATGAAGAGCACCGGCGGCAAGGCCAATCCGCAGGTCGTCAACGAGCTATTGAAAAAGAAGCTGGGGCTGACCTGAGCCGCGCGCTGAGGGGCCGGGCTTTGGCGGTGGCGGGGTTCGACGCCAGATCCCCCCTGCTTGCCCAACTGTGGCGCGGACTGCGGGCGTCGCGCCGGCTGGCAAGCCGCCGGCGCCGGCGCAGATTTTGCGCCGGCGCGGTTAGGCTTTGGCCGCCGCTTTGGCGGCGCGTGCCTTGCCCGCCATCTTCTTCAAGTGGCGCCGCGCGCGCAAGGTGTTGCCCTGGATGCGGGTGGTTTTTTTGCGCGGCAGCGCCCGGCGCGCCTTCTTCTTTTGCTTTTCCACGTTGCGCAGGGAACGAACCACCATCGCCAGCTCCTATTTCGCCGCCGCTTTGGCCGCCGATGTAAGGGCTTTCACCAGGGCGCACAAGCTGAATTCGGGCCTGGCCGTCGCCGGTTTCCCCTCCCGCGCGGCCACGCCCCGGACTACAACTGTGCGCGATCGCTCGAATGGAGGCCTAGAAATGCGAACCGTCGCGCTCGAAGAGCATTTCAGCGTTCCCTCGCTTGTCCGCCGCATCAGCCCCGAGGCCATCGCCAAACGCGGCTTCGGCAAGCGCACCATGCTGCCCGGCCGCGTCAATCCGGTCGAGCTGTTGCCCGAGCTCGGCGACCAGCGCCTCGCCTCGATGGATGCCAACGGCATCAGCGTGCAGGTGTTGTCGATCTCCGGACCCGGCGCCGACCTGGTTGATGGTGCCGAAGGCGTGGCGATCGCCCGTGCAACCAATGATCATCTGGCCGAGGCGATTGCCCGCCATCCCGATCGCTTCCAGGGCTTTGCCCACCTGCCGATGCGCGAGCCGGAAGCCGCCGCCGCGGAGCTCACCCGCACCGTCACAACGCTGGGCTTCCGCGGCGCCCTCATCAATGGCATGAGCGAGGACCGCTTTCTCGACGATGCCCGCTACCGGTCGATCCTGGCGGCGGCCGAGACGCTCGACGTGCCGATCTACCTGCATCCGCACCTGGCGCCGCAGGCGGTACGCGCGCTCTATTACAGCGACCTGCCGGCCAACGCCGGCTACGTGCTGGAGGCCGCCGGCTGGGGCTGGCACGCGGAAACCGCGCTGCACGTGCTGCGCCTGGTGCTGGCCGGCACGCTCGACCGTCATCCGCGGCTCAAGCTGATCATCGGCCACATGGGTGAAGGTTTACCAGCGATGCTGGCGCGCTGCGACCAGGTGTCGGAAGCCTACGTCCAGCACCTGTCGCGACCGATCAGCCGCACTATTCTCGACCAGGTGTGGATCACCACCAGCGGCATGTTCAGCCAGCCGCCGCTGCTCACCGCGCTGTTGACGTTCGGTATCGACCGCATCCTATTCTCGGTCGACTATCCTTACGCCAGCAACGAGAAGGGTCGCGCCTTCCTCGAGGCGCTCACCTTGGCGCCAGCCGACGTCGCCAAACTCGCGCACGGCAACGCCGATCGCCTGCTCAAGCTCACCGCCGCCGCGCCCTAGTCCGGGGCGCGGGCTCGCCCAGCTGGCCTCGCCGCCGCAGCGGGCGCAACAAACTGGACAACGCGGCCGCGTGCACTATGTAAGGCGCGCCGCACGCTTATTGACCGAGGACCGATCGATGCTGAGCCGCTGGAGTGATGCCGATGCCGCCACGGCGATCGCGGGCTACGCCAAGGACGGCGTCAGCGAAGACGTGGCGCTACGTACCTATACCACCCGCCTGATCGGCAGCGATCCGCTGTTGGTGCTGCACGGAGGCGGCAACACCTCGGTGAAGACGCGGCTGCAAGACCTGCTGGGTGCCAACCACGAGGTGTTGTGCGTCAAGGGCTCGGGCTGGGACATGGGCAGCATCGAGCCGCCGGGCCTGCCGGCGGTGAAGCTCGAGCCGCTGCGCCAGCTGCGCCGGCTTGATCGGCTATCCGATGCCGACATGGTGAATTTTCAGCGCAGCCATCTGCTCGACGCCGCCGCACCCAACCCGTCGGTGGAAACGCTGCTGCACGCCTTCCTGCCCGCCAAGTTTATCGACCACACGCACGCGGCCGCCGTGCTGAGCCTGATCGATCAGCCCAACGGCCGCCAACTGGCCGAGGAGGTCTACGACGGCAGCATGGGCTTCGTGCCCTATGCCATACCCGGCTTCGGCCTCGCCAAGCTGGCGGCCCGGGTGTTTGAGGCCAACCCCGATGTTGCCGGCCTGATCCTCGACAAGCACGGCATTTTCACCTTCGCCGAAACCGCGCGCGAGGCCTACGAGCGCATGATCGCCATGGTGTCGCGCGCCGAGGCCAGGCTGGCCAAGGGACGCCGCAACGTGTTCGCGGCGGCAAGCTTGCCGGCGCGGCTCGCCACCCAGGCAGAGGTGGCGCCGCTGATCCGCGGCGCGCTGGCGGTGCGGCCCGGCAGCGGCGGCGAGCCCAAGCGCTTCCTTCTCAACTTCCGCAGCAATGCCGAGGTGTTGGCCTACGTCAACGGCGCCGACCTCACCCACTACAGCCAGCGTGGCGTCGTCACCCCCGACCATATCATCCGCACCAAGAACCGGCCGCTGCTCGTGCCGGCCCCCGAGGCCGACAAGCTCGAGGGCTTTGCGCACGCCCTCGACCGCGCCGTGGCGGACTACGTCGTTGCCTACGACGCCACCTTCGCGCGCGAAAACGCCCGCGTCGGCGGCAGCAAGATCAAGCTCGATCCGATGCCGCGGGTGGTGCTGGTGCCCGGGCTCGGCCTGTTCGGGGTCGGATCGACGGTCAAGGATGCGGCTATTGCCGCCGACTTGGCCGAAAACGCGCTGCGCATCATCACCGATGCCGAGGCCATCGGCCGCTTCCAACCGCTGCCGGAGGCCGACCTGTTCGACGTCGAATACTGGAGCCTGGAGCAGGCAAAGCTCAAAGGCGCCACCACCAAGGCCTTCACCGGCCAGGTCGCCGTCATCACCGGCGGCGCCGGCGGCATCGGGCAGGCCACCGCCAAGGCGTTTGCCGCCGAAGGTGCGGCGGTGGCAGTGCTCGACCTCGATCGGGATGCGGCCGCGGCGGCGGCCAAGGCCCTCAATGGGATCGGCATTGGCTGCGACGTCACCGACCGGGCCGCCGTCAGCCGCGCCTTCGCCAGTATCGTCGAAGCCTTCGGCGGCGTCGACATCCTGGTGTCGAACGCCGGCGCGGCCTGGCAGGGCAAGATCGGCGAGGTGGCCGACGAGGTGCTGCGCCGCAGCTTCGAACTCAATTTCTTTGCCCACCAGGCGGTGGCGCAAGAGGCGGTCGCCATCATGCTGAAGCAGGCGACCGGCGGGGTACTGTTGTTCAACGCCTCCAAGCAGGCCGTCAACCCCGGCCCCGACTTTGGACCCTACGGCCTGCCCAAGGCCGCAACCTTGGCGCTGATGCGCCAATATGCGCTCGACTACGGCGGCGAGGGCATCCGCGCCAACGGCGTCAACGCCGATCGCATCCGTTCCGGGCTGTTGCGTGACGACATGATCGTAGCGCGCGCCCGCGCGCGCGGGGTCAGCGAGGAGGCCTACATGGCCGGCAATCTGTTGGAGCGCGAGGTGACCGCCGACGACGTGGCCCAGGCATTCATAGCGCTGGCCAAGGCGCGCGCCACCACCGGCCACATCGCGACCGTCGACGGCGGCAACATCGCCGCGGCGCTCCGCTAACCGGGCCGGTAGGGAGCCCGGCGCTCGCACAAGATTTGCGAGGTGATGGCAAACACCGGTTCGCCGCGCTGGTTGCGGCCCTGCGCGTTGAGGATCAAGAGGCCGCGCTCGGGACGCGATTTGAGGTCGATCTTGTCGGCAAGGCGAGCCCGGTAGCTAACGGTGTCGCCGACCAGTACCGGCCGTGGCCAGGCCAAGTTCTTGAACCCGGGCGAGGGCCCGTAGCTGGCGAGCGCGATGCCCTGGGCGGCGGCAGCGGCGCTGGCCCGCTGGCGGGCGCCGACCAGGCCGCGGATATAGTGGGCGGCGGTGTGCCAGCCGGAGGCGGCGAGCGCGCCAAACAGCGAAGCCTTCGCCGCGGCCTCATCGAGGTGGAAGGGCTGCGGGTCCCAGTCGCGCGCAAAGGCGATGATGCTGTCCTTGGTGAAGGTGTGGCTGCCGAGGTCGAAGGTCTCGCCGACCTCGCGGTCCTCGAAATAGAGATCGGGCTTGATCACCAGCGGGCCCGGCGCCGCCTGCCACAGATCGAGGCGCGGCGGCCGCGGACGCTGGCCGCCGCTGGCAGCGGCGGCGTTGGCGGTGCGCAGCCGCGTCAACTGGTTGGTGACCCAGTTGGCAATGACCTGATCATTGCCATCGATCAGCTCGACCATCACCTTGGCGACCCCGACATCGGGACGCGATGCCAGCACCCGCTTGTGCTCGATCAGATAGCTGCAGCGCACCTGATCGCCGGGCCGCAGCGGCTTCAGCCATTTGCCTTCGTCGACGCCGGGCGATCCCAGCGAGGCCACGCGGTTCAACACCGCATCGCACACCAGGCGCATCATGATTACGCAGGTGTGGTACCCCGAGGCACAGAGGCCGCCGACCAAGCTGTTGCGCGCCGCCTCGGGATCGACGTGGATCGGCTGCGGATCCCAAGCGCGCCCGAACCTGATGATCTCCTCTGCCGTCACCGTGCGGCGCGGGGAAAGATACGGCCGACCGACCTCCAGGTCCTCGTGATATAAAAGCCCGCCGGCCGCGATGTTGTCTTGCACGCCCGTCCTCGCTCTGCCGATGACACCGTTCGCCTTATACAGGGCGAGGCTGGCGGCGGCCAACCGGCGCCGGCATCGACAAGCGCCGCCGGCTGCGCTCTACTGCGCCCGAGCCTTTTGCTGCCCGCCAGGTTGTCATGCCCGACATCAATGCTCTGTTGTGGCCGCGCCACGTCGCGCTGATTGGCGCCTCGCCGGATCTGGACAGCCTGCGCGGCAGAATCACGCACACCTTGGTGAGCCATCCCTTCGCCGGACAAATCACTCCGGTCACCCGCAGCCACGCCGAGGTGATGGGCCGCACCGCCTACCCCTCGATCGCGGCGCTGCCGGAGCCGCCGCAGCTCGCCGTCTTGATCGTCCCGGCCCAGTACATCCCGCAGGAGTTGGAGCGCTGCGCGCTGGCCGGGGTCAAGGCGGCAGTGGTGCTCAGCTCCGGTTTTGCCGAGGCGCCCGGCGACAGCGGAGCATCGCTGCAACGGGAGATCGCCGCCATCGCCCGGCGCTACGATTTGGCCGTGATCGGACCCAACGCGGAAGGGTTTGCCAACACCGCGGCCGCGCTGTGCCCGACCTTCAGTCCGGCGCTGGAGGCGGGCGCGCGGCCGCTGCTGCCGGGCGGGCCCGAGCGCGGACAGGTGACGGTGTTGGCGCAGAGCGGCGGCATCGGCTTTTCCTTCTTCGACCATGGCCGCGCCAAGGAGTTGGCATTCCGCTATGTCGTCACCACCGGCAACGAGGCCTGCCTCGAGACCATGGACATCGCCGAGTTCGTGTTGGCCGAGGGCAAGACCCAAGCGCTGATCCTATTGCTCGAGGACATCAAGAACCCGGCGACCTTGCGCCGGGTCGCCGAGCAGGCGCTGCGCGCCGGCGTCCCCATCATCACCGCCAAGATCGGGCGCTCGGAGGCGGGCGTGCGCGCCGCCGCCTCGCACACGGCAGCGCTGGCCGGTGCCTACGACGCCTATCGGGCGATGTTCGAGCGCTACGGGCTGATCGAGGGCTTCGACATCGACGAGATGATCGACTTGGCCGGCGCGTTCCTCGCCTGCCGCGGCCGGCTGCCGGCCGGCAAACGGGTGGCGATCTGCACCGCGTCGGGTGGCGGCGGCGGCTGGATGGCCGACACCTGTGCCGCCGCCGGGCTCGAGGTGCCGGTGCTCGATGCCGACACCCGCGCCCGCCTCGACCTCCACCTCCCCGCCTATGGCACGTCGCAGAACCCGGTCGATGCCACCGCCCAGGCCGTGCACAAGATCGGTTATGCCGGACTGGCCCGCCTGGTGATCGATAGCCCGACCATCGATGGCTTGATCCTGGTCGTCACCGCGCGCTCGGCCAAAAACCTCGCCCGGCAACGGGCCGACCTCGAGGCGCTGGTGGCCACGGCGGCAAAGCCGATCTTGATGTGGAGCTATACGCTGCCCGCCGCCAGTTCGATCACGCTGGTGCGCGACATGGGCTACGCGCTGATCACCGATATCCGCAACTGCGCCCGCGCCTTTGCCGCCATGGCCGACTATCGCACGCTGCGCGAGCGCTTCCTCAAGCCGATCGAGGTGCGGCCATCGATGCCAGCCGAGCGCGCCGCAGCGACGGCGGCGCTGGCCGGCGGCGAGCCGGTGCTGTGCGAGTGGGAGGCGCGCCCGCTGCTTGCCGCCTACGGCATTAACAGCCTTGCCGGCACGCTCGCCACCAGCGCCGACGCGGCGGTGGCGGCCGCCGCCGCCATCGGCGGACCGGTGGCGCTCAAGGTGCAATCGCCCGACATCGTGCACAAGACCGAGGCCGGCGCGGTGCTCATCAATGTGGCGAGCCCGAGCGCGGTTCGCAGCGGCTACGGCAAGATTGTCGCCGCCGCCACCGATCGGCTGCCGTCGGCGCGGATCCGCGGCGTGTTGGTGCAGCCGATGGCGGCACCGGGCCAGGAGGTGATCCTCGGTATCAAGCGCGACGCCACCTTCGGTCCGATGCTGCTGGTCGGCCTCGGCGGCGTCAACGTCGAGGTGCTGTCCGACGTCGTCCTTAGCCCGCTGCCGCTGGCGGCCGACGCGGCGCGCGGCCTGCTCTCCCGCCTCAAGGGCGCGCGCCTGTTTGCAGCCCATCGCGGGCGCCCGCCGCGGGATGTCGAGGCGCTCGTCGACGTCATCGAGCGCTTGGCGCGGCTGGCGGCGGACTTTGCCGCCGAGATCGCCGAGATCGACCTCAACCCGGTCATCGTCCACGCCCAAGGCGAGGGGGTCTCGATCGTCGATGCCCTGGTGGTGAGACGGGGCGTCGGCGCCCCAGCTCCCGCCAGTTTTACATAATCCAAAGGCAGGGCTTGCTCGCCGGCGAGGCCGCGGCTAGCGTACCCGGTCACAACAATAAGCAGCGCCGCTCGTGGCCGCTGGCAACCCTGGGAGGATGGCCGATGGCCTCGAACTTCGTCCGTGGTTTTTGCGCCGCCGTGGTCGCGCTTGCCCTGAGCGCGCCTGCGGCGTTGGCGCAGAAGGCGGGCGGCACCATGCGCATCTACCATCGCGACAACCTGCCGAGCGGCTCGATCCACGAGGAAGCGACCATCTCCACCGTGAGCCCGTTCATGGCGGTATTCAACAACCTGGTGGTTTATGACCAGCAGCAGAAGCTGAACTCGCCCGAAACCATCGTCCCCGAGCTGGCGGAAAGCTGGGCCTGGGACAGCAGCAAGACCAAGCTCACTTTCAAGCTGCGCCAGGGCGTCAAGTGGCATGACGGCAAGCCGTTCACCGCCAAGGACGTCGCCTGCACCTGGAACAAGCTGACCGGCAAGGACAAGGACGACTTCCGCAAGAACCCGCGCGCCATCTGGTGGCACAACCTGAAGGAGGTCACCGTCAATGGTGACTACGACGTCACCTTCAATCTCAATCGTCCGCAGCCCTCGTTCCTGTCCCTGTTCGCCTCTGGCTACTCCCCGGTCTACCCCTGCCACGTCTCGACCAAGGACATGCGCACCAACCCGATCGGCACCGGGCCGTTCAAGTTTGTCGAGTTCAAGCGCGGCGAATCGGTAACCTTCGCGCGCAATCCGGACTACTGGAAGAAGGGTCATCCTTACCTCGACGGCATCGAGTGGAAGGTGATCGAGAACCGCTCCACCCGCATCCTGGCGTTCGTGGCCGGTGAGTTCGACATGACATTCAGCGCCGACGTCACCGTGCCACTGCTCAAGGACGTCACCTCGCAGGCTCCCAAGGCGATTTGCGAGCTGGCGCCGACCTATGTCTCGACCAACCTGATCATCAACCCGAAGGCGCCGCCCTTCAACGAGGCCAAGATACGCAAGGCGGTGGCACTGACGCTCGACCGCAAGGCCTACATCGACATTCTGAGCGGCGGCAAAGCCAACATCGCCGGCGTGATGTTGCCGCCACCGGAAGGGCTGTGGGGCATGCCGCCCGAGGAGTTGCAGAAGCTTCCGGGTTACGCCGCCGATGTCGAGAAGAGCCGCGCCGAGGCGCGCCAGATCATGGAGGGATTGGGCTACAGCGACGCCAAGCCGCTCAAGGTCAAGGTGTCGACCCGCAACATCGCCATTTATCGCGACCCGGCGGTGATCCTCATCGACCAGATGAAAAAGATCCATATCGACGGCGAACTCGAGGTGATCGACACCAGCATCTGGCACGCCAAGGTGACACGCGGGGAATTTGCCGTCGGCCTCAACCTGACCGGCGTTGCGGTCGATGATCCCGACGTCAACCTCTATGAAAACTACGCCTGCGATTCGGAGCGCAATCTCACGCAGTACTGCAACAAGGAGGTCGATGCGCTGATCGACAAGCAGTCGCAGGAGACCGATTTCGCCAAGCGCAAGCAATTGGTGTGGCAGATCGAGCACAAGCTGGCGGAGGATCTCGCCCGTCCGATCATCATGTACGATCGTGCCGCCACCTGTTGGCAGCCGCACCTCAAGGGGTTCGTGCTGCACGCCAACAGCATCTATAACAACTGGCGGTTCGACGACGTCTGGCTTGATAAGTAAGGGTACGCGGCCGCAACCGGGGCGGGGGGAGGAGCAGCTATGGGCGCCTATCTCATTCGCCGCTTACTGCTGATGCTGGTGACGTTGTTCGGGATGTCGATCCTGATCTTCGTCATGCTGCGCCTAGTGCCGGGCAATATCACCGACATCATCTTTGACTCGGCCGGCTTTGTTAATCCGGCCGCCAAGAAGAAGATCGAGCGCCAGCTCGGCCTCGACCAACCGATCGTCACCCAGTACGCGAGCTGGATCAGCGGCCTGGCGCGCGGCGACCTCGGCTATGCCTACGTGTCGGAAAAGCCCGCCATCGACGAGATCCTGCCGCGCATCCCCGTTACCGCCAAACTGGCCGTGCTGGCGCTGGCATTTTCGGTGCTGTTCGGCGTGCCGCTCGGCGTGATCAGCGCGGTGCGCCAGAATACCTCGCTCGACTACGCGCTAAGGGTGCTGAGCTTGAGCGGCCTATCGCTGCCATCCTTCTGGCTCGGGCTCTTGATCTTGATGGCATTCGTGCACTGGTTCGGCTGGATCCCGATCTACAAGAGCAATACCGGCAGCTTCTGGCACGATATGGCGTTGCTCTCAATTCCGGCGGCCGCCGTCGGCTTCCGCAGCTCGGCGCTGGTGATGCGCCTCACCCGCTCCTCGATGCTGGAGGTAATGCGACAGGACTACATCCGCACGGCCCGCGCCAAGGGTGCCTCCGATGTTGCCGTCAACTACGACCATGCCCTGCGCAACGCGGTGCTGCCGGTGGTGACCATCATCGGCATCGAGGCGGCGTTCCTGATCGGTGGCCTGATCGTCACCGAGACGGTGTTCAACATCCCCGGTGTGGCGCGCTTCCTGGTCGAGGCCATTCGCTGGCGTGACTACCCAATCGTGCAGAACCTGGTGATGTTCATCGCCATCGTGGTGGTGGTCGTCAACTTCATCGTCGACATGCTGTACGTCGTTCTCGATCCGCGCATCAAGTACGAGGAGTAGGCCAGTGGCGGTCATCGACCATGATGCGGAATTGACGCGGGCCGGCGCCAACGTGCGTGGCTTCGGTGGGGCGCTGTTACATTTCATGCGCCGCTATCCGCTGGGCGCCATCGGCGGCGTGATCATGATCTTGTTCATCGCCACGGCGCTGTTTGCCGACCAGATTACCAGCTTCGATCCGACCTCGACCAACCCGCGCGTTTCGCTGGCTCCGCCAGGCGAGGAGCACATACTCGGCGCCGACTTCATGGGGCGCGACGTGTTCGCGCGCATCGTCTATGGCTCCCGCATCTCGCTGGCGGTGGCGATCGGCGCCACGGCGCTTGGCTGCCTGATCGGGGTCAGCATCGGGCTCTTATCGGGCTTCTTCGGCGGCTGGATCGACCTCCTCGTGCAGCGCCTGATCGACATCATGCAGGCGCTGCCGTTGCTGGTCATGGCCCTGATCATGGCCGCCTCGCTCGGCCCCTCGCTCACCAATACCATCATCGCCATCGCCATTCCGCTGGTGCCCAACGTCGCGCGTATCATTCGCTCCAACACCTTGGCGCTCCGCGAGATGCCGTTCGTGGAGGCGGCGCGCGCCGTCGGCATGAGCGAGGTGCGGATCGCCGTCCAGCACGTGCTGCCCAATACCCTGGCACCGCTGATCGTGCTGGCGACGGCGCAGTTCGGCTCGGCGATCCTGGTCGAATCGGCGCTGGCGTTCCTGGGGCTCGGCGTTCCCGAGCCGCATCCGTCCTGGGGCCGCATGCTGTCGGAATCGGCCGCCGAGTACGTGCGCACCGCGCCGTGGCTCGTCATCTTCCCCGGCGTCGCCATCAGCATGGTCGTGTTCGGCACCAATCTGCTCGGCGACGCCATCCGCGACATCCTCGATCCACGTCAGCGCATCTAGCGAAGGCCGCTTGCATCCCTCCACCGACATCACCGCACCGGCGCGAGCAGCCCAGGACAACGTGCTCGAAGTCGTCGATTTGCGCACCTACTTCTACACCCGCAACGGGTTGATGAAGGCCGTGGACGGCGTGTCGTTCTCGCTCGCCAGCGGCGAGACCTTGGCGATCGTCGGCGAGTCGGGTTGCGGCAAGAGCGTGACGGCGCTCTCGGTCCTGCGACTGGTGCCGGATCCGCCCGGCCGCATCGTCGGCGGCTCGGCACGTCTCGACGGCATCGACCTGATCGGGCTCGATGAGACGGCGATGCGCGCCATCCGCGGCAACCAAATTTCCATGATTTTCCAGGAGCCGATGACCTCGCTCAACCCGGTCATGACCATCGGCCGCCAGATCAGCGAGGCGCTGATCCTGCACCAGCGCCTGTCCCGCACCGCGGCCATGCGGCGGGCCACCGAAATGCTGCAGCTGGTGGGCATCCCCGAGCCGAAACAGCGGGTCAAGGAATACCCCCACCAGCTCTCCGGCGGCATGCGCCAGCGCGCCATGATCGCGATGGCACTCGCCTGCAATCCAAAGGTCTTGATCGCCGACGAACCGACCTCGGCGCTCGACGTCACCATCCAGGCGCAGATCCTGGCG
>Ga0126384_10000095_pt1 | contig 37728 bp, 34 predicted proteins | sample PanSoiMetPlot_36_FD_92543 | JGI IMG/M metagenome (GOLD analysis project Ga0126384, IMG submission 92543) | Tropical forest soil microbial communities from Panama - MetaG Plot_36 | ecosystem: Environmental > Terrestrial > Soil > Tropical forest > Bulk soil | place: Panama | collected 2016-02-17 | reverse complement strand
CAAGGCCTACGTTCTGCTCAAAAGCGAGTTCAAGGCCTGTGACGAGTTGCGAACAGAACTCCAGACCTATGTCAAAAACAAACTTGCGCCCTACAAATACCCTCGATGGGTGGAATTTGTCGACGACCTGCCCAAGACCGTCACCGGAAAGATTCAGAGATTCAGGCTACGCACCAACAAGAACTGAGGATCGACGATCGAGAATAGGTGATCGATCCTGGATCCTCAACCTTCGATCCTCGACGATACGGAGAAACGCTATGCCCAGCATCAAAGAACTGAAAGAAACCCTGGCCTATTCCTGCAACATTCTCGCCCACGAAGGCCACTGGGACAATATTCTCGGCCACGTTTCGGTGCGCATTCCTGGACAAGACCGCATTCTTATGAAGCCGCACAGCTTCGGCTTCGAAGAGATTCGGCCGCAGCATATCATTGTGGTGGACATCGGGACTGGGAAAAAGCTGGAAGGAAAGTATGAGCGCCACTCCGAAGTTTTCATTCACACTGAGATCATGAAAGCGCGCCCGGATGTAAATTGCGTGGTCCATTCTCATCCGCCCTATGCCACCGCATTCGGTGCGCTCAAGCAGCCGCTCCGGCCCATTAGCCATGAGGGAAACATTTTTCACGATGGCCTGCCCCTTTTCGACTACACCACCGCGCTTATAAGAACCCCCGAGCTAGGCGTCGAAGTCGCCAAGAGCCTGGGCCAATGCCGCGGCGTGCTGATGAAAAATCACGGTTCCACGGTGGTCGGGGAAAGCATCGAGGTAGCAACCTTGTACGCTATTTTTTTAGAAAAGGCGGCGCGCATCCAGCTCATGGCCACGGCGTCAGGTGAACCATCCTGGACCGGCGACGAAGAGGCGAAAATCAAATACGAGCAGATCTATACGCCCCACCGGTTGGGCTCTATGTGGGACTACTTTGTGCGGCGCGCAAAAAAATTGCGCAAAGCTTAGCGCGCTTCGCCGGTTTGTTTGAGACTATTTCACCGCGAATTTTCTGAAGAAGCCTTCCTTTTCAAGCTCGCCGACGAAGCGCATATCGATAAAATCGTCCGGCTTAGCTGTCTTAGCCGCCGGATTCGTCTCGGCCACATCCGCGATCACTGCCTCCATTCCTTTGCGGCTAACGTATGGCGGAAACTCTAAATATTCACGAAATTGATTGTAAGTGTCTTCCTGGATATCCGCTTCCTTTACCTTGAGCTGATTCTGGATCATCTTTAAGGCAGCTGTCTTATTGCTTTTGAAGATTTGCACGCCCTCAGCATAAGACCGGACCACTCGTCTGACGATATCTTCATTGGCTTTTATATAAGAGCGGCTCGTTCCCACCCCGACGGAGACGTATTCCGGCCCTTCCTTGGCCAAGTTCATCAATTCATTGAATCCGGCCTTCCGTGCACGACTATTCGTCGGCGGCGAAACCACACCCGCATCGATCTGACCCGCCGCCAACGCGGTAAAGATGTTCGGTACTTCCATTAACGGCAGAATTTGATAATCGGCGGGCTTGAGACCGGCCGAACCCAAGGCAAACAGCGCCGATGTGTGTGTAGACGAACCGATGCGAGTAATGCCGATCTTTTTTCCTCTAAGGTCACTGATTCTCTTGATGTCCGGCCTTGCCATGAGTGAGAAGACCTGGCGGTTAGTGGCTCCCGCGATGAGAGCTATGTTTGCGCCTTTGAGGTCTGCTTGGACTTCGTTGTTACCGTCCATAAAAGAAAACCCAATCTCGCCAGCCAAAATCGCTTGAATGCCTCGTGAACTCGATGGGATATGGATTAACTCGACGTCCAGCCCATTTTTCTTAAACAGCCCTTCCTGTTGCGCCATAAACATACCACTTTGAGCCCCGGTAACCGCGGTCCAATTGATACGGGCCTTTTGTTGCGCCGACGCGGGAACGGAAAACAACGCCATCAAGACCCCAACGATCACAAACCCCATCGCTTTCTTCATGAATCCTCCTCTTGAATCTCTACGGCCACAAAACGTTCGGCTGCTGATCCATCATTATAACTGTTGCATTGGCAAAGCCCAACAAGCGTGGTAGATAGGCGCCATGAGCAAGAAAATTCATCTCACCTTGGCCACGGGAGATTATGAAAGTGTTCGCGCCCTGAAAGAAGGTTCGGTCAAGCCCGACGGAATCGAGCTTACAGTGCTCACGGACATGACCTCTGACATCCGCCATTGGCGTATGATTCGAAACCAGGAATTCGATATCGCCGAGCTTTCCATGTCGAATTTTCTGATGGCCAGATACACCGGCTTGCCGTTTATGGCGATTCCCGTTTTCCTTCACCGCCGTTTTCGCCACGGTTTTGTCTTTCTCAACGGAGCAAAGGGTATTACCAAACCCACGGACTTAATGGGCAGAAAGGTGGGTTTGCGCAACTTTCAGGCCACCGCCAATTTGTGGATCCGCGGTATCTTAGAGCATGAGTATGGAGTGCGTCACCGGCAGATCCAATGGTTTAAGCAGGACGAAGAAGAAGTGGAGTGGACCCCGCCGGCCGACCTGAATATTCAACGGATCTCCGCGGGTAAAAGCGTCGAAAAGATGCTCGTGGAGGGAGAGCTTGATGCTTTGATTCACCCGGAAGTAATCCAACCCATATTGGACAAGGATCCCAGGGTTAGTCGTCTTTTTCCGAACTACCGCGATCTTGAAATGGACTACTTCAAACGCACCGGAATCTTCCCAATCATGCACACAACAGCGATAAAGCAGGGCGTAGTCGAAAAGTACCCCTGGGTGCCAATCAATTTGATGCAGGCCTTCGAACACTCTAAAAGGGCCGCCTACAAACGCATGGAAAATCCGCGCATTGTGCCGCTCGCTTGGTTTCGTCACTTTCTGGAAGAGCAAGAGGAGATTCTGGGCAAAGATCCTTGGATCTACGGCCTGGGCGAAGTGAATCGGAAAGCACTGGAAATGTTGATACAGTATTCCCAAGAGCAAGGGCTGCTCGGCCGAAAAATGTCCGTGGATGAGCTTTTCATCAACACTGCGGCCCAGTCCTAACTAGAAAATAGGGCGTAGGACTGGGAGTACCGTTACTCGTAGCCACACTCTCGGATTGATCTTCCCCTGGTATTAGCGTACATTTCTAGCCTGTTGTAAAATAACTACTATCTTGCTTTCTTGCCGCCAACTGTTTGCTCCAAGGCGTTGGCGTTATATCGGCGCAAGGAGGAAATGGCCATGTTCGGAAAGGGAGTTTACCAGGAAGAAGAGATTTTGCTGCGCGAGATTATCCGCAGTATCGATAAAAAAGTCGACTACACGGCTCGGGAAGGAGAGGCACCTCGTTTCAGTGTCCTATTGACGGTGCGCGGCCATCAAGATTCGGTGTTCTTGAATATCGAAGAGCTCAAAGCAGCGAAGACTGACATGGTAAAACGGCATCAAATTCGCCAGAAGATCAAGTCTCGCTATGATCACATGGATAAGTCTCGCTACGGTGACGACATCTTAGGCCTCAAACCGGCCAAGCTCTTGCGCGCATCACCAAAGCCTGAACCCGTGGCGCAGCGCGGTTTTGGTCGAGCACCAAGAAGGTAGTTCCACCGGGGTGAGGTCCCATCGCGCGCATTTCCATATCGTGCGGCGTTTCGATTAACGTTTGCCGCTACTTTCTCCGAAATCCACAAGAGGTGTTATGGAAAAGGCTAAGTTGATTCGTCGCTATCTAAGCGAAAAAGGGCAGCTCGTGATGCCCGGTGTTTATGACGCTCTCAGCGCGAAAATCGCTTCGCGCGCCGGCTTTGAGGTTATCTTCATCACCGGCTATAGCCTTTCTGCGACGGTCTTGGGCGAGCCTGATTTTGGCTTACTCACGCAAACGGAAGTGGTCGCCGCCACCCAGCGGATTTGCTCCGTTGTAGAAACCCCGGTGATTGTTGATGCAGATACCGGCTATGGTAACGCCATCAACGTTATTCGAACAGTCGAGGATCTTTTGCGGGCAGGGGCTGCGGGAATGTTTCTTGAAGATCAGGTTTGGCCTAAACGCTGCGGTCACATGAAGGGTAAACAAGTCATCCGGCTCGATGAGCAGCTTAAGAAGCTCCGCGCAGCCATCGAAGCAAAAAAGGACACCGACTTTTTTATCGTCGCGCGGACAGATGCGCGTCAAGCGCTTGGACTTAGCGAGGCGATCACAAGGGGTCTGGCTTTTAAAGAAGCTGGCGCCGACGCGGTTTTTATTGAGGCACCCGAAAGTAAGGAAGAAATGAGAGAGATATCGCGTCAAGTGCCGGGGCCGCTTGTGGCCAACATGCTAGAGCGTGGTGTTACTCCCCTCATGGGGCCACAGGAATTAAAAGAGCTGGGGTTTGAGCTTATAGTTTGGCCCCTTGCGCCACTCTACGCCGTGGCAAAATCTTTAACCCAAGTCTACACAACGCTACGGAACGAAGGCTCTACTACGAAAATCCTGGATAACCTGATGCCTTTCGACGAGTTTAATGAAATCGTCGGGCTAGATAAGAAATATGCTCTTGATTCTAAGTATAGGACTTGAGCTGATGAATTGGGTGATTGGAACGCCTCAAAAACTAGTGAGCTTTACAGACGCATGGGCATTAAGACGTAGAGGTATCCAGCGCTTCCCGATTTGCGAATCACGCTGGGGCTAAGCTCGTCCTTCAGCTCTACATCCACATCCCCTTCACCATCTAAGACGGCTAGAACGTCCATAAAATAACGCGCATTAAAACCTATCGACAGCGGCTTTCCTTTGTATTCCGCCTCGATCTCTTCGACGGCCTCACCAAGATCCGGATTGTTAGCTGATATGGCGATTCTTCCTTCCGAGAAATCCATTTTGATTCCCTTGTATCGTTCGCTGGACAAAATGGACACTCTCCTTAACGCTCGGAGCAGTTCGCCGTGCTCAATCTGTGCCAGGTGTGGATTAGTCTTCGGAATAACCTTGGTGTAGTCAGGAAAATCACCGTCGATGAGTCGCATGAAAAGCTCGACTCGATCTTTTGTGACCAATCCCATGTTTTCCTGAAAGCCCACCGAAACTACACCATCGTCAGCGTTCTCCAACAATTTCTTTAGTTCGGCCAATCCCTTGCGCGGAAGAATCACTCCTTTGGTCAATCCTAAAGTACCCAAATCCCGCTCTTCGAAAGCGAGCCGATGACCATCGGTCGCCACCATCCTTACCTTTCCGCCTTCACCTTGCTCAACAAAAACACCGTTCAAACTATAACGAGTTTCATCCGTGGACACGGAGAAAATTGTTCGTTCTATCATACCTCTCAGCGTCGCGGCGCTCATGGTGGATAACCTGCGATCTTCAAACTTAGGGAATTGAGGAAACTCTCGCGCGTCCATCCCCACGATTTTAAAAACCGATTTGCCACTTTTGATCTCCACCCATTCATTCTCAAGCCGTTTTAATTGAACTTGTTCGTTTGGCACCTCACGAGTTATTTCGTAGAGCTTTTTCGCATTAACGGTAACGGTCCCCTCTTTAGCAATTTCTCCATCTAGCTCACCGCGGACCCCTACTTCTAAGTCGGTCGCCGTAACTCGAATTGCGCCTTTTTGAGATTCAATCAGGACATTGGCCAGAATCGGCACTGTGTTCCGGCGCTCTACAATACTTTGTGTCCAATAAAGCGTTGCGAGAAGATCTCCTCGCTTAGCTTTAATTTCCATGTTTCCTCCTGCCTAATTCTACTTCTCTATATATATACTAAAGAGGGAGTTGTAGTAGGTCCTGTTGATAACCTGGAAAAATATAAATACTTGAGTTTTTCAAACAAGTTAACTTGTGGCTTATTCCTAAGGTTTTTACCTTTAATACCGGGTTTAGAAAAACATCAGGGGGGTTATTCTATGCTATTCACTGCTGCCAACCGTGATAGACCCAGGTTATCCACATTATTTCTTGATGTTTAGATTGCGCTCGAGTTTCTCGATGGTGGTCTGCATATTAGGATCTTGTTTGATCTTTCTTTCTATAGTCCTTGACGCATGAATGACCGTTGAATGATCGCGGCCGCCGAACATCGAACCGATGGCCGGGTAAGAACTATCGGTGTGTTTACGGCACAGATACATGGCGACTTGCCGGGGCAGGGCAATATTTTGGGTTCTGCGCTTGGCTTTAAGGTCTCCTAGTTTAATTTCAAAATATTCACAAATGGTTCTTTGAATGCTCTCGACCGTGACCTCTTTGCGCGTTCCTTTTAAAGTATTGTGTAATACCTCCCTAGTCAATTCCAAGGTAACCGGGGACTTGGTTAGAGAGGCAAAGGCGCCGAGTCGAGTAAGAGAGCCTTCGAGCTCTCTTACGTTTGAATCGATATTAGACGCGATGAATATCGCTACGTCATGGGGTAATTGAAAACCCTCTGTTTCAGCCTTCTTTTGCAAGATGGCTACCCGGGTTTCTATGTCCGGCGGCTGAATGTCGGCTATTAGACCCCACTCAAAACGGTTCCGGAGACGATCCTCCAAACCGGGGATTTCCTTGGGAAACTTGTCGGATGTGATGACAATCTGTTTATGGGAGTCGTAAAGCGAGTTGAAAGTATGGAAAAATTCTTCCTGGGTTCGTTCCTTGCCGGCGATGAACTGCACATCGTCAAGAATCAGAATATCGATATTTCTGAATTTTGTCTTGAATTCGTCCATTTTGTCCCTTCTGAGGGACGCGATAAGTTCATTCATGAAAGATTCAGAACTTAAATAGAGTACTTTCAACGCAGGACGTTTAGTGGCGGCTCTATGACCGATGGCGTTAACCAGATGGGTTTTGCCTAAGCCAACCCCGCCGTAAATAAAAAGCGGATTGTAATGATCGCCGGGCTGATTGGCCACCGCCATGGAAGCCGCGTGAGCAAACTGATTGCTTGCCCCGACCACGAAATTTTCAAACGTATATTTGGCAATAAGATTGTTGGTCCGGTGCGACTTTTCCTTTTCCCGCTCTTCTTTACGCTCGATTTTTTCGGCTGGCGTTTCCGCGGGTAATTGTTGGTTGACGTTAAGAGAGATTTTTAGCGAGTGCCGTGCTATGGAGCTCGCCACCTGCTCCATCAGCTCGAGGAAGTGTTCGTTAAGCCAGTCGCGAAAAAATTTATTCGGCACATCGAGACAGATTTCATTTTTCGTGCGCGACTCGAAGTGAAGGGGTTTGATCCACGCATCAAAATTTTGCTTTCCGATGCGCTTTCTGATTTCTTCCAGCGCTTCTTGCCATAATTCATCCATATTCGTCTCACTAAATGGTTGTAAAAGTTACAAACAAGATTATCCACAGCTGTGGATAACTAAAAAACACCTTTATATTCGAGGCTTATAAAGAGTCAAAAAGAAAAGTATCAACAATCTAACTGAGTATTCATTCACTGCTGAACATTTTTTCCCTCACGGGCTGGAAAATACTCCAGCCAAGTTTAACCCGCAGGTCAAAGAACAAAGAAGAAAAAAATTTTCCGATTATGATTCGGAAGTCGTTGTCATAGTCCTTTTCAAAATCCTTTGCAAGAAAAAAATAAAGAAAAAAAATTTTTCTCGCCGTTTCAATCATCTTGACACATCATTAGACCGATGTTACGAGGACTCACTCATGTCATCGCGTCGATCAATGCGTCTGTACAAACGCGCGCTAAAGAAAATTCCCGGCGGTGTTAATAGTCCGGTGAGAGCTTGGAAAGCGGTGGGAGGTTTTCCGAGATTCGTCGAGCGCGGCGCGGCAGCTCATATCTTTGATGTCGATGGACGAAAATATATTGACTTTGTTGGTTCTTGGGGTCCGTTGATTTTCGGACACGCGTGTCCTGAGGTTGTGGCGGCGGTGAAAAAAGGAATTATGGCGGGCACAACCTTTGGCGCCTCCACCGAATTGGAAGTCCGATTGGCGGAGCTCGTCTGTCGGCTCGTGCCTTCCATAACACAATTGCGCCTCGTCAGTTCCGGCACGGAAGCCGCGATGAGCGCAATTCGTCTCGCTCGCGCTTTTACCCAACGACAGAAGGTCATTAAGTTCGACGGCTGTTACCACGGTCATGCAGACGGCCTGCTTGTGAAAGCTGGCTCGGGTATCGCCACGTTAGGTTTGCCGGATAGTCCCGGAGTACCGCCCGGCTTCGCCCGTGAAACGCTCATTGCCAGATTCAACAACTTGGATTCGGTCGACCGTCTGTTTACCCGCCATGGTGGAAACGTCGCGGCAGTCATCGTTGAACCCGTCTGTGGCAACATGGGGGTCATCGCTCCGAAAAAGGGTTTTCTATCTGGGTTGCAAAAAATTACCCGACGCTATGATGCTTTGCTGATTTTTGATGAAGTCATCACTGGCTTTCGCGTCGGGCTAGGTGGTGCGCAGGTTGTTTACGGGATCGCTCCCGATCTAACCTGTCTGGGTAAGATCTTAGGCGGCGGATTGCCCTTAGCGGCCTTTGGCGGTAGGCGCGACATCATGGATCTACTTGCTCCCAACGGTCCCGTTTACCAAGCCGGCACTCTTTCTGGGAATCCGCTGGCCGTCATCGCTGGGCTGACGACGTTGAAGTTACTGTCTCGCCGCGACCGCTACCATCTGCTGGAGCAGATGGGGAAGACCCTGGAAGAGGGATTTAGAAACGTGCTGAACAAGTACGGCATGAAAGGCACAATCAACCGAGTTGGTTCGATGCTGACGCTTTTTTTTGGCGTTGATCGAGTCACTAGTGCTGCTGAAGCGCGCCAATGCAATCGCGAACAGTTTGCGCGGTTCTTTCATGGTATGCTGGCTCGCGGCATATACCTGCCGCCGGCGCCATTCGAAGCGATGTTTGTCTCTCTCGCCCATAAGAAGGCTGATTTGCAGGAAACCATAAGTGCCTTTGACGACTGGGCGGCGGAAGAAACACAAGGTTGAACTGTCAGAAAACTCATGGTACAGCTGCGCCTAAGTGACGTAAGGGGAGCGCGCCAAGTCCAAGTGTCTCCTGTTATGATGAATCTCCCCTTCGACAAGATAGCGAAATACCTAGCCATCGGTCTCGAAATCCCCAGCACAATCCTGGGCGCGGTATTATTGGGTTATCTGGTTGATTCGTATTTCGGTACCAGTCCTTGGCTAACCGTCGGCTTTTCGATCCTGGGATTTGGCGGCGCCGTCTATCGGCTGATTAAGTACGCGGAGTATTTCTCGAGGCATGGAAAAAACTGAGACGTTAAGGGTAACGGTTTTACGCATCGAAATTCTTCACGTAATATTAGTCATCGCATTGTGGGCCGCCTTGTTTCCGATAAGCATTGTGGAGCCGCGGTCTCTGTTTATCGGAGCGCTGTTTATGGGGGCTAATTTCTTGCTTTTGACCTATGGGATCCGTTGGATCCTGGCTCCCTTTGCCGATAAAGGAAGAATCAAAGCAGGGATCGCTTTATTGGTCTTGAAGATGGCTCTTTTTCTGGGCCTGGGCGCGCTGTTGTTATTTCGGGTCAACCTGGAGCCTCTATCGTTTTCATTGGGTTTTAGCAGTTTACTGGTCGCCATAACTTGCGAAAGAATTTGGGCCTTTATCGCCGGTGAGTGAATAAATGGAACATCCTTTTACTTGGCATTCTTTCTTGCTGTCTTTCTCTCATCAGCTGGATTTCCTACCCGAGCCCACTTTTATGGCTTTGGTTGTCGTTTTGATTGTGTTGGCGCTGGCCTTGAGTTTTCGCCGCGCTGTTTTGAAAGCTGTCGATCCGGCGGTGCCAGAGGATCGATTGGGGTCGCGAAATATCATGGAGATGGCGGTGGAGTTGGTGGTGAGTCTTAGCGACAGTATTATCGGTAAACAGGAGAGGAAATACGTACCTTTTTTTGGCAGCCTATTTATTTTTATCTTGATTTCCAACCTTTTGGGCCTCGTGCCGGGATTCACGCCCCCAACTAGCTTCTTTTCCAGCAATCTGGCTCTCGGGCTGGTGGTGTTCGTCGCTTACAACTATTGGGGTGTGCGCGCAAACGGGGTCCATTATATAAAACAGTTCCTGGGGCCGGTGATTTTCCTGGCGCCACTGTTCATATTGATCGAGCTCGCGTCGCACATTTTTCGACCCATATCGCTCTCCATACGTTTGTTCGGCAATATGTTTGGCGACCACATGGTCTTAGAAATCTTTACCGGGCTGACAAAACTTGTGATTCCCGTTCTGTTCTATATTTTGGGAACCTTGGTGTCAGTCATCCAAGCGGCGGTTTTTACCATATTAAGTATTATTTATGTTGCCATGGCCATTAGCCATGAGCACTAAGCGGATGGCTTGAGCGGCGAGGATGAGGAGAGAGGAGCGGCAAAGCCGTGGTCCGCTGGAAAGGAGGAAGAAGATGCGAAGAGTATTGTCCCTCATGACCGTAGTCGCGAGCGTCCTGGTGTCATCTAGCTTTGCCTTGGCGGCCGAGACCGCTGGTGCAGCGGATTCGTCCGCCAAGGCCATGATCGCGCTCGCGGCAGGATTGGCCATCGGGATTGGCGCGCTCGGCGCTGCCCTCGGGCAAGGCCGTATGGCTGCAGCGGCGATGGAAAGCATCGGCCGCAACCCGAATGCGGCCGATAAGATCCAGCTGCCGATGATTCTTGGTCTCGCTTTCATCGAGGCTCTTGCGCTGTACGCGTTTGTTATCGCGTTCTTTTTGCAAGGTAAGATCTGACAGCGAAATCGGCAAACGCAGAAGTAAGAGGGGTGAGGAGTGTTTTCTCCACACCCCTTTTTAGTTTATGGGCAGCTCCACATTGTGCAGGTGAACCTGAGTATAGCGCAAAAGCTCCTCAAGGGTGTGGAGCTTATACGGTTTCAAGTAAAAAATATCCTTGATTCCGGTGTTGACCAGAACCTTCAGGCAATGAATGCAGGGTGTGTGAGTGATGTAGATGGCGGCATCTTTGATACTCGCGCCATTCTTCGCCGCCTGGGCGATAGCATTCATCTCGGCGTGAATGGTGCGAAAACAGTTTTGCTCGGTTTCTCCATTGGGCGTCTTGGATTCGTAAATAAGGCAGCCAACGTCGATGCAATGAGGCATACCTGCTGGCGCGCCATTGTATCCGGTGGCAAGGATATTCTTGTCCCGGACAATAACCGCGCCCACCTTCGCCCGGGTGCAGGTAGAGCGCTCGGCTACTTGTTGGGTGATGGTCATGAAATATTGATCCCAGCTTGGCCGGTTATTCATGAAAGACCTCCGTTCGATTTCATCGCGATTTTACGAGGCGATGTGAAGGTGAACTATGTCGCCGATTTTCGCCCCCGTACGCCGCTGCGCACTGCCCTTGTAACAAGCAATTTCTAATAAACCCCAACTATTGATGACGGCAAGCAATTTCTTACCGGCGACAGCCGCGTAATTAGACGCCACTCCCTCCACTATTTGGTTTCCCAACGAAATGACAATCTTATCGTTGGGTAAACCTTGCAGATCACGGTCCCGAATATTTGTAAATAGATTGCCAAAGCTGTCGACGTAAATGATCTTGCCGTCGATTTTGTCCGCCGTGGGCAGCGCTTCGGGCCACTGTAGCCTCACAAAGTCACCAACCGGCTCACCCAACAAATTCGCGGCCACCCCCCGCGAGAGATGAGCCGCTGCCGGCGCGAAAATATCGCGCCCATGAAAGGTCGCGCTGGTTGGCTGCAAGTAAAACGCCGGATTGGAAAGGTGAATAATGCCGGTCGGTGTTTTGCCTTCCAAAGCAAGGCTCAGAACCCCATTGTCGGGGCCGATAAAATAGTTGCCATCACATTGGATCAGTAGCGGACGGCGGCTACCACCAACGCCGGGGTCGACGACGGCGACGTGGATCGTTCCTCGTGGAAAGTAGGACACCGAGTGCTGCAGGATCAGCGCGCCTGCCATAAGATCTTGCGGCGGGATGCCGTGGCTGATGTCCACCACCAGCGCGTCCGGATCGATCCCGGCGATCACGCCTTTCATGATGCCGACGAATGGATCAACAGTGCCGAAATCGGTAGTAAGCGTTATAATCATGGGCTTGTGCTAAGGTGAGCATGAATCTAACGAAAAAGATGCATAGGGTAAACCCCAAACCGGATAAGCCTCTGCGCGGTACGCTCCCTCTCTTTTCAGAACCTCCCGGAATGGATATAAGAACAGATGTGATTGCGGGGAAGTTTTTGGCAGGGGGAGTCCGCTGATTCGCGTCTTTCGTCCACTGCGCCACAAAAACTACGCCCTTTTTGGCAGCAGTGATTTTCTCGCTTCGATGGGGCAGTTTGTCCGTGAGATCGCGCTCTACTGGCTCGCTTACGAGATAACGGGTTCTGCCATGGCGCTGGCAATTTTGGGCTTGTGCGAGGCAACGCCGCGTCTCGCGCTGAGCCTTGTGGGCGGTGTGATCGTAGATCGTTACGACCGCCTTCGTCTGTTGACCGTGATTCAATTCCTCTGCGCGGTGCCCGTGTTTGCGATGGTTTTTCTTTATTTCGGCGGCGTACTCCAGTTCTGGCACATGGTGGTACTCGAAACGCTGCACTCGATCATCCGCAGCATCAATCCCACTGCCGGCCAATCACTATTGCGCGACATCGTTCCTGAAGATGAGCTGATGAGCGCGGTGGCTTTATATTCGATCGGCTTCAATTTTGCCCGTATCGTGGGTCCGTCGCTGGGCGGTGTATTGATGCTTTGGATCGGTGTTGGCGGCTGTTTCACTTTCTATGGTGTGGTGCTGCTTATCTCAGCCTTCGAATTGCTGCCGATTCGCCTACCGAAGGTCGCAGTTCCCGGCTCCGGCTCGAACTGGCTGCAAGAAGTAAAAGAAGGTTTTACTTACATCAGTACTGCGCCACTTGTTCTCTCAAGTATTCTAACTGCCTACGGCCTGAGCATTTTTGTTGGAACTTATCAGCGTTTTTTGCCTATGTTTGCAAAGGACATTCTCAAGGTCGGACCGGATGGTTTAGGCATGTTGATGGCTTCTAGCGGCGTCGGTGCGATTTTGTCGCTGCTTTTTCTGGATGCTGCGGGCCAGCGTTGGCGCCAGGACAATTTACTTTGGTTCAGCGCCAGCGCGACGCCGTTTCTGCTTATTCTTTTCTGTGTGTCGCGTAACCTATGGGTATCCATACTGCTCATGGCATTACTTGGCTCAGCACAGGTGTTGTTTCGCACGGTCAGTCGTCTCATCATTCAGGTCGAAGCTCCGCGCGAGCTGTTAGGGCGGGTTATGAGCATTTTTCTGATGGACCAGGGTTTGAGATCGGTGGGCTCGATGGTGATGGGAGCCTTTGCCACAATGTTCGGTCCAGCGCTGGGACTCTCATTTAGCTCGGTTATCTCCATGGCGCTGACTGCGGTGACGTTTTACAAAATTTTGATTAGGCGACGAGCCGCAGAACCCAAGTTTGCTCGTCAGAGCGAAGAGATTCTGACTGAATCGGATATTACAGCTCTTCCAACACCGCCGCGAAAAGAAGAGGCACCATGATTTCCATGTGACCGGTGAGATGATAACCCTTGCCGCTCTGGAGTGTGGGGCGATTAACTACGTTGGTAAGTGGCCGATAGTGGGCTAGGAAATCTAGGTTCACTGTGGTGAGATTTTGCACTGGGTGCCCAAGGTTGCGGGCGAGACTCACGGCCTTGAGAAAAACCTCCGGAAGCACTACGGCGGAGCCCAAGTTGAGGTAAACTCCCCCCCCGAGAGTCGCCACCACTGAAGTGAGAGTGTGGAAGTCGCGCAGACTGCCGTCGCCCAGAGCCTTGCCATTAGCTTTCGGATGCATGTGGATGATATCGGTGCCAATGGCAACGTGGGCAGTGACCGGGACGCCCAGCCGCGCCCCCGTGGCTAGGATACTTAAGTGACGATGCGGCAAACGGGCTTTTAAGATCGCCTGCCCGACAGCCGCGCCCAAGCCGAGTCCCTTTTCAGATCCGCCGCTGATCGCCTGATTCAAAAACGCGCCTGTTTCCTCCGCCATGCCGAAGCTGCCGTCTCTGAGAGTGGCCGCCACGTCTTCAGAAGTTGCACCCATGTAAGCCAGCTCGAAATCGTGGATCACTCCAGCGCCGTTGAGGGCAACGGCGTCGACGATGCCCTGTTCGATAAAATCGATGATGAGCGGGCTCAATCCGACTTTAATGGGATGAGCCCCCATTCCCAAAATGACCGTTTTGTTGGCGCGATGAGCTTGGGCGATCTTGCGCGCAATGGCTTTTAGATTCTGCGCCGCAAGGATGTTCGGCAGGCCCTGAACGAGGGAGCGAACCCGCGCACCTTTTGGTATTTTCTTGCCCAATAGTGATGATTGAACTTTGCTTAACCTTTTTTTTAGCGGGTAGGTCCTGACTTTGGAGAAATCCAAAGGCCTGAAATTTTTCTTGGGCATGGGTGCAGCAGCGATTACTGCGACGGAAAGAGCTTTGCGTCCACTAGCTCGCAGATTACATGGTCTATGAGGATATGGGTTTCTTGGATGCGCGCCGTGTTTCGTGTCGCGGAGACCCGCAACAAATAATCGACATTACCTAACATCTTTCCACCCTCCCCGCCGGTTAAGCCGATGGTCGTGATCTTGAGTTGCTTGCAGGCGTCGATGGCGGCAAGCACATTGGCGGCGTTACCACTGGTGGAAATCGCCATCGCTATGTCCCTCTCCTTTCCTAACGCTCTAACTTGCTTGGCGAAGGTGTCGGAGTAATCATAATCGTTGACGATGCTCGTGAGGATCGAGGTGTCTGTAGTGAGAGCTATGGCGGGCAGCGGCGGCCTTTCGATGCGAAAGCGATTCACGAACTCGGCGGCGATATGTTGCGCGTCTGCGGCGCTGCCGCCGTTGCCGAAAAGGAGTAGTTTATTGCCGTTCCGGAAGCCGGCGGCGATCGCATCGATAACTTTGATAAGAGTGTCGACGTTGTCGCGCAAAAAAGCCTGCTTGACCTGGATGCTTTCTTCAAAGGCCCTGGTGATGGCTTCTTTCATCGACTTTCCTCGTAGTGCTTGGCCATCTGACTTTTGCCGCCGCGTTGCGCCAGCGCGGCTTCGAACCACTCGCGCACACTGGGCTCCTCGTCCTCATACTCGATCTGGGCGCCACCTTTCTTGCGGTCAACCGTGCCCTGATATTTCTTCGCGACGCCGTGATATTTCTTACTGCCGAAGGCGCGCAGCGCAAGATAGCGGGCAGGTTTGTCGCCGGCGTTGAAATGCTGGTGCCACCAGTTTTCTGGCGGGACGATCATACTGCCCTCGCGCCAATCGTATTTTTTTATTGCTGCGCCGTCCGGCCAGACCAGCGAATACCCCTCGCCGCTCAAAATGATAACGTGGGCACCGGGGCCGTGGCGGTGGGCTTTCTTGTAGGTTCCCACGGGAAACTCAGAAATGTGGCATGCGGTAGTGTTTTCTGACAGCTCGAACTTGATGTTGCTACCGCCGGCCCCGCGTTCCTTATAATCGAGTAGCTTGAAAGCTCGCGCATCAGGAACAAAATTCGTTTCCCATACATTGCCGGCAAACTTAAACCCTTGATAATTACCTTCGTGAAGTTTTCCTTGGCCGTTGAAATAGCCGTCGCGGGCGTCAAAGCGGTCCATAAAAACGAAGTCGTTCTTGAAGATGAAGTCGAGGTTGTGCAGGAGATTGATCATGGTTGGCGCGCTGGTCACGGCCAAGTAACGAGCCGGCTGGCTGCCACTGCCGTTGAAGAGCTGATGCCAGGTGTTGAGCGGTGGTGAGAACAGCGACCCCGCTTGCCATTCGAAGGTTTGCTTCTGGTCGGCACTATTCCAGACCGTCGTGGCTCCCTGACCGCTGATGACGTAGATCGTTTCTTCGAAAAGCTGGCGCTGGGGTTTGAGACTCTTGCCGGCAGGGATTTCGCAGATATAGCAATTGTTGACTTGGCCAGCGCCTTCCATTTGGAGAAATGCGCCGTGGCCGCCTTTGCGCTCCCACCACTCTAACTTGATGCTCCGAATATCGTCAACGAAAAAGGTCTTGATGATCGGCATGCCCTCGCCCTCCACCCATTTGTCGTAGCTGGTCATGCCCCGATCGTTGGACGCGAGCGGCTCTTGTTGTGCGGATTTAGCCATGCTCTCTCCGTCAATAAAGGATAGCCTTTTCTAGCACATGGTCCGGGAGGATGAAAAGCGACCCTAACGTCGGTAGAACGCTCTGACCTTATCGACGATGAGTTCCTGTTGCGGCGCCGTCAGCTCGGGGTACATCGGCAGCGCCAGAACTTCGGTGGCGGCAAGCTCCGCCTCGGGGAAATCACCTTTGCCGTAGCCCAGTCCAGCGAAGCAAGGCTGTAAATGGAGCGACAAAGGATAATAGATTTCGCTTTGGACGCTTTCATGAGCGAGGAATTGTTTAAGCGCATCGCGTTTTTGGACGCTCACAACGTAATTATTGAAGACGTGAGTTCCATCCTTGGGCACCGCGGGAATGCGAATGACTTCCCGCCCCAGGAGACCCCTATTGGCAAATAGCTGATGATAAGTTTTTGCTCGCTGAACTCTTTGTTCGCACCATTCTTTTAGATAGCGCTGCTTGACGGAAAGCACTGCTGCTTGGATCGAATCCAGCCGCGAGTTGATGCCGGTCACTTCATGGTGGTATTTGGTTGTTTCGCCGTGCATGCGCAGCAATCTGATTTTTTGGGCCAGTTGTTTGTCATTCGTGACAACCAGCCCGCCGTCACCGAAACCGCCTAGGGTTTTGCTGGGAAAGAAAGAGAAACAACCCAGATCGCCAGCCGTGCCGGCGAATTTGCTTTGGGCATCGATGGATAGCCTGGCGCCACAGGCTTGGGCGACATCTTCAATGATGCTTAAGTGATATTTCTTCGCCAAGGGGATGAGCTTGGCCATGTCACAGGCCTGGCCGAAGAGATGGACCGGCAATATCGCCTTGATGCGCAAGCCTGTTTTGGAATCCGTCGTCTGCCCAGCTCGGGTGCGACTCCGTTCGCCAAGGAACCCTTCCACCGCGGCGGCGGAAAGAAGAAAGCTTTCGGCTTCGATGTCGACGAACAACGGGGCAGCGCCGAGCCGCGTGATCGATGAAACTGTGGAAAAAAAAGTAAACGGCGGCACGATGACGCCGTCGCCGGGACCGATATCAAGGGCCATCAGGGCCAGGAGCAAAGCGTCGCTTCCAGAGGCAACGCCGACGGCAAAGCTGCATTGTAAGAGCTTTTGCATTTGGTCTTCAAAGCTTTTGACCGCGGGACCAAGGATGAACTGCTGCTCCTCAATTACCGCCTCGATTGCATCAAGGACCTCGGCGCGAAGTTTATCGTACTGAGCCCTTAGATCGACGATGGGGATCCTATAGGGGCTGGGGCTAGACACTGGTTTTGACGGCAGGAGATTGTCCCTTCAAAGTGCTTTCGGCGACTTCGGCGAGGAGTTGATCCTGTTCATGATCGAGAGCAAAAACGCGAAACTGGACGACCTTGGACGGAATGAATTCAAAAAGCTCGGCGAGGGATTCGTTGGTGATTTCCCCCGAAGAAGGATCGAAAATGTGAATTTGCTTTTTTCCCATGGCAAAGGGATTCTCAGGGCGGGGATCCTGGGTGGCCATATCGACGCGAAACACCAAGCTCCGGGAGGAAGCGGGCAGCGCCGACCGGATTCGTTTTTCCCAGTCCGTGTCCTGGATCAGAGCCACGCCGTAGCGCAGCTCGTTGAGCGACAGGGTCCGGTCATAGGCCATTTTCCATTTCACTTCACGGTGCAAGACCGTCTCCCATTCCTTTGCCAACGTTTCCAGCTCGCCTTTTTTCCTCCGCCACCGGGAAACTTCTTCTAGCAGAGACCAATCCGTCAGGTAGAGATATTCATCCATGTGGTCCAGCGGGTTTCCCGGGAATAGGAGCTTCATGGTCTCGGGAAAGATCTCGCGTAGATGCAAGTCGATGGCGCGGGTGGTGCGATGGTAGTAGACGTTGGTATAGAGATATAGCCGCGCGTTGAGAAACATAGTCAGGGCGCCGTTGCCGGCTTTGTGGAGCGTCAGTCCCTTGGGCGAAAAAAAGGTGTAATGAATCAGCCGCTCGCGGTCGATGGGGCCGACGGCCACACCGCACATGTAGGAATCCCGCGAAACATAATCGAGATTGTCGAAAGTAAAGATCCCACCGGTGAGGGGCTGCAGTAACCTTACCCATTTCGGCTTGCGCTGATCTTCCTTGCCGTTTTTCTTGATCGGAAAAGCGACGTCTTCCGGTCGCAGTTCCTCGCCGTCGGCAAAGGGGCCGCTGGGGCTGCGCCGCAGTTGCCGGATGATATCGCCGAGATGTTTCTGAATGATGGTCTGTCCTAGGTCTTCGTGGGTGAGGTCGTAGCCGTGGAGAAAGTTATCGTCAAAAAAGTGACCGAACGGCCCATGGCCCACGTCGTGGAGCAAGCCGGTGACGCGCATATATTCCTCGATGAACGGCGCCGACGGGCACTCGTCGCCGAGGACTTTCTTGAGCGACGGATAGAGGTGTTTGGCGAATTCGCCCGCCAGGTGCATGGCGCCAAGGGAATGTTGGAAGCGGCTGTGCTCCGCGGACGGATAAACCCAACGCGCACTCTGAAGCTGGTAAATGTAACGCAGCCGCTGTACCCAAGGCGAATCGATCAACGCTTTCTCCGTGACCTCGCCCTTCTGCTCCGGGACGGTGAACTGAATGTAGCGGTGTATGGGATCGGCGATCAGCGCCGTTCCTTCATATTCGCTGTCACTTAGCGGCGCGCTCATCGCTAAATCTCAAAAATTAGCTGGGCGGTCCATTGGTTGCCGGTTTTTTGCATCCGGCCTTGATTATAAGCTACGGCGCTGATCTCCTTCTGAATCTCGTGCCGATCGGGATCGATCTTTTCGCCGCAAACCTCTGCCTTCACTACTGTATCCTTGACATCGTGGATTCTGAATTCTTTGAGCATGTACCCACTCCCCTGGTAAAGATAAAGCAGCTCGCGCATCCAATTCACTAAAAGATCATCCCGATCCACTCCTTCCACTTCGAGCGGCAACTGCTCTTTGATCTCGATCTTATCGACATCGGTCATGACGTCGAACAGTGCGAATGCCGAGTTGGCAAATAGCTCAGCTTGAGAATTGCCTACCACCCTTACGGCGAGTTCCGACTGTCGCGTGGTTAAGCGATAATTTTTCGGGTTCTCCATAATCGATCAGCCCTTGGAAAGAAGAGGGGTTATTTGGTCTTTTTCAGCTCCCATGCCACTGAACGAACGGCGGCCGTTGAAGTCGTCATCCAATCGTCGCTGGATCTCTGGATGAGCGTAACAGTGCACACATGTAATGATGTCGATGGGTTGGGTCAACTTGAGATATCGGAGAGGCGGCGCATCCTCTTTAGGGTTGGTAAAGAAGGCCCATTCTGTTTCCCCTGTATGGAGTAGATAGTAGTCTACCCTATACCTTTTTTGCCAGTGGACGGTTTCCCGGACGTCTCTGCCGCAGTGAGTGCACTGCATTCGTATTCATGTATACCCGGTTTATGAGGCTGGCCGCAAATCCCGCTCCAAATCCATTATCGATATTAACCACGGTTACGCCTGGCGCGCAGGAATTGAGCATGCCCAAGAGAGCAGAGAGACCGTTGAAGCTCGCGCCATATCCGACACTCGTGGGAACCGCGATCACCGGTTTACTGATGAGTCCGGCGACGACGCTGGGTAACGCGCCTTCCATGCCGGCGACAACGATCAAAACCGAAGCAGCGTCTAACCGCAAACGGTTTTCCAGCAGGCGATGAATTCCCGCTACGCCCACGTCGAAGAGTCGTTCTACTTGATTGCCCATCATGGTGGCCGTCAGAGCTGCCTCTTCGGCGACAGGTATATCGGAGGTGCCGGCGGATACGACAAGCACCGTGCCCCTTCCGGTGATCTTGATGGCTTGTTTCGTCCATGTCGCTGCATGTGCCGCGGGATGATAGGTAAGGCCGGTGATCAGGCTTTTTAATCGTATCATCTTCTCGGATGAAACGCGGGTCACTAAGACGTTGGCTTTGCGCCGCCGCATGGCACGCACGATTCCGGCGATCTCCTTAGCCTCCTTGCCTTGACCCATGATGACTTCAGGAAAGCCTTGGCGTAGCGCCCTGTGATGATCCACCTTGGCAAAGCCAAGGTCCTCAAACGGCAGGTGGCGCAGTCGGCCGACCGCCTGCCCAACGCTAATCTTTCCCTGCCGCACCTTTTGCAAAAGTTCTATTAAGAGCTCCGAGTCCATCTCCGGCTTCTCATCTATTTTCCATCACCGTTACCTCGGTCCCCGGTTATTGCTTTTGAAATGATCGTGACCCTGGGAGCGGATAGCATGTCGCTTGCCCGAGTCATCTAAGACTATGATCCCGCGCCTCCGGGAAACGCAAATGCCGATCCGAGTGATGGCTACTCCCGCTTGTTGTGGCAGTTTCTCGATGCGCGATCGATGGCGCTTCGGTGCGCAGAAAAGGAGCTCATAGTCTTCACCACCAGATAAAGCATGTTTTACGCCCGCTGGTCCTGTTAGTACGCGATAAGCAGGTGAAAGCGGCAGTTTATTCTGCCAGAGAAGAGCGCCAACGCCGCTCGCTTTACATATGTGATTTAAGTCCTGCAAGAGCCCATCGCTGACATCAATCATGGCTGTTGCCAATCTTTCACGCGCCAGGACAGCGCCGGCGGTCAACCGCGGTGTGGGTTGGTGATGGCGCGATAGCAAATATTTGAAAGGCCTGCGCGCGGTTTGTTTGATTTTCTTTTGCAGTAAGTTAAGTGCTAAAGCCGAGTCGCCCAGGGTTCCTGTCACATAAATATCGTCGTTTTGGTTTGCCCCGCCACGGGTGACCGGTCGAAAGGGCGCATGACCGATCAGACAAGCGGATATGAATAGTCCCGCCGCGACACTGGTATCGCCACCCACTAGCGCAACCCCGCTCTTGGCCGCCAACGACCTAATCCCTCGGTAAAATTCGTCGATATCAGCGCTGTCAAATTTTGGCGGAATCCCAATCGATAGAATGAGATAGGCCGGTTCACCACCCATGGCGGCGATGTCGCTCAAGTTTACGGCCAGCGTTTTGTAGCCAAGGTCAAAAAGGGACGTCCATTTTAGGTTGAAGTGAATGCCCTCTATGAGTATATCCGAAGTGATCAGGCATGATCTGGTTTCGTTTACGATCCATGCGGCGTCGTCTCCGATCCCTAATAAGACCCCGCGGCTTTTCGGCGTAGCGCGGCGAACCCGTTCGATCAGACCGAATTCTCCTAGCCGGCTTAGTTTCATCGATGGCTGTTTGCTAGTCTTGCGTGATTGGGCGATGAAACCTCATGACTGTCGGTGTGAAAAATCAAAATCCGGCTAAGGCCGCAGGGGAAGGGACCTGTCGCGGTGATTCCTGCGCAAAGCTCTTGCGCGGCGCTTTAATTCTGTGCTTCGGCGGACCTTGGCCTTTGCCACGATACCTCTAGCGCGGTACGCGCCATTCTGTGAGTGCAGCAAGGCGGTCTTTAACACCTCCGACATATTTTTCGCGACGACCCAGTGGAGCTTGCGCCGTAGGGGCTTGGGGATTTCATCCAGATCCTTCTGATTTCTATCGGGCACAATAATGGTTTTAATGCCGGCGCGAAATGCGGCCAGAGATTTGTCTTTCAGCCCGCCGATGGGCAGAACCCGGCCCCGTAAGGTAATCTCGCCGGTCATAGCTACATCCCGATTTACGGGCCGTTTAGTGAGTGCGGAAATGAGCGCCGTGGCCATGGTAATTCCCGCGGAAGGCCCATCTTTAGGGATCGCACCGGCGGGAACATGGATATGGATATCAAGCTTTTGATAGAAGTCCTCTTCGATTCCTAACTTTTTCGCATGGGCTCGAGCGTAACTCACTGCCGCCTGCGCTGACTCCTTCATTACATCCCCGAGTTGTCCGGTCAAGGTCAAATTGCCGCGCCCCTTCGAGAGCGAAGCTTCTACGTAGAGAATCTCGCCGCCCGTGCTGGTCCAAGCTAATCCAGTAGCAACGCCGACCTCATGGTGTTCCTGCTCGGTTTCCGGCAGGAATTTCGGCGCGCCTAGAAACGAATGAATATTTGCCCGGGTAATTCGGTTCAATTCGCTTTTCCCTTCGGCCACCTTGCGTGCCACTTTACGGCAGATGGACGCAATCTCCCGCTCCAGATTCCGCAGGCCTGCCTCTTTGGTGTACTCTGCAATGATGCGCAAAACGGCATCGTCGGATATCTCAAAATACTTTGGAGAAATCCCGTTGTCCTCCCGCTGTCGAGGAATAAGAAATTTGCGCGCGATCTCAAGTTTCTCTTCGTTCGTGTAACCGGAGAGCTGGATCACTTCCATGCGATCCGCCAAGGCTGGAGGAATCGGGTCGAGGAGATTCGCTGTACAAATAAACAGAACATTGGAGAGGTCAAAAGGCAAATTTAAGTAATGATCGCTGAAAGCATGGTTCTGTTCCGGATCCAAAACTTCGAGCAATGCTGCTGATGGATCGCCGCGGAAATCGGCTCCGACTTTATCGATTTCGTCGAGCATAAAGACCGGATTATTCGAGGCGGCTTGCTTGATGCCCTGAATGACGCGACCAGGCAGCGCGCCCACATAGGTCCGCCGGTGGCCGCGAATTTCCGCCTCATCGCGGACCCCGCCAAGCGAAACGCGAACGAAATTACGCCCAAGTGACCGGGCGATGGATCGTCCCAAAGAAGTCTTACCCACCCCGGGAGGCCCGACGAAACAAAGAATCGGTCCTTTGATTTTTTTTCTCAGTTTGTTGACGGCGAGGTATTCCAAGATTCGTTCTTTGACTTTCTCCAGATCGTAGTGATCCTCGTCCAACACCTGTTTAGCTTTCTTAATATTAATGTTGTCCTTAGTTTTCTTGCTCCAGGGGAGATCCACCAGCCAGTCCAGATACGTGCGAACCAAGGAAGCCTCGGAAGATTCGGGATGCATTTGCTCGAGACGCCGGAGTTGTTTGTCCGCTTCTCGTTTTACTTCCGCTGGCATTTTGGCTTTGTCGATCTGCTTGCGCAGCTCGTTTATCTCTTCGGCTCGCTCGTCACCCTCGCCAAGTTCCTGCTGGATTTGTTTGAGCTGCTCGCGAAGGAAATAATCGCGCTGCGTTTTGCTCATCTCTTCTTTTGCCTGGTTTTGGATGCGCGCTTGCATCGTGGATAGCTCAAGTTCACGGCTCAGAAGTTCATTGACCTTCTTTAAGCGCTCGATGGGGTCGAAAATCTCGAGGATGGCCTGGCTTTCCTCGATCTTCAGCCGCAGATTGGAAGCCACGAGGTCCGCCAGAACGCCCGGATCACTGATGTTGTCCGTGACCATTACTATTTCCGGTGGCAGATTCTTGAGATTCAAAATCTGTTCGATTTTTTCCTTGGCCGTGCGCATCAGGGCCTCGACCTCGATGGGCACCTCCGACAGCGTCGGCTCGATGACTTTGCGAATTTTAACTTCAAAAAAAGGCCGCTCTCGCAGGTAGACGTCAACTTCTCCTTTGGAAAGCCCCTGGACAAGGATTTTCACTCGACCGTCGGCGAGCTTCAGCATGCGCATGATCGACGCAATGGTACCGACGCGGTGGATGTCGGCGGAGTTTGGATTCTCTTCGCTGGAGTTTTTTTGCGAGACCAGAAAAATCAGCCGGTCGCGGGACAAAGACTCTTCGACGGCGCGAATGGATACGTCGCGGCCAACAAACAGTGGCAGCATCATGTAGGGGTAAATCACAATGTCGCGAATCGGCAAGAGCGGGAGGATGTCCGGAATCTCCACGGGGGCGCTTTTGGTTTCTTGTCCTTCAGCGTTCCATTCAGAGTCGCTCATAGATTTCCAATCCTTTATTTAGCTTAATTGCACCCGCTATGGAGGTCAATAAAAATATTATGAATAGGAACCCTTTCAAAAACGTTTAGACAGCGAGCCTGGAAAAGGACGCAATTTAGAGCTGATGGATTCTAGCCGAACAACTCTTTCATCTTGTCGAAAAAGCCCTTTGCAAGCGGATTCACTTCTTGCCCGCCGAGGACCGCAAACTCTTTTAAAAGTTCTTTCTGGCGCGCCGTAAGGTGAGTTGGTGTTTCCACGGTGATGCGGACGTGTTGGTCGCCTTGGCGATATCCCTGAACGTCTTTAACCCCTTTGCCGTGCATGCGAAAGATCTTGCCGGATTGAGTGCCGGCGGGAATCTTCATTTTTACTTTGCCGTCCAAAGTGGGCACGTCAATTTCTGCTCCCAAGGCGGCTTGCGCGAAACTAATAGGAACTTCACATATTATATCAAGATTGTCGCGGACAAATATAGGATGAGGTTCCACTTCTACCACGACGAAAAGATCACCGGGAGACCCCCCCGCCGGAGCGCTCTCGCCCTCGCCTCTGAGCTTGAGGCGTGAACCGGTGTCAACACCGGCTGGGATCTTTACACTGAGCGTGTGCAGCCTGCGCACGCGGCCGGCGCCTCCGCAAGTCGCGCAGGGATCTTTTATGATGGTTCCCTGGCCGTGGCATTGATTGCACGTCCGGGAAACACTGAAGAATCCCTGTTGAAAACTCACTTGGCCCTTGCCGCGGCATGTGGGGCATGTTTGTGGCGCGGTGCCAGGTTTGGCCCCGTTTCCGCGGCAGTTTTCACAGGATCCGTGTCGAGGAATCTTGATTTTCTTTTCTGTGCCAAAAGCGGCTTCTTCAAAGGAAAGCGTCAGATTGTATCGGAGATCTTCTCCTCGGCCTCGAGTGCGGCGCCGCGCTCCTCCAGTACCAAAGAACTCTCCGAAAATGTCTCCGAAGACGTCTTCGAAGCCCGCCGAAAAGTCGAAGCCTCCGGCGAACGGACCGCCATCTCCAAAGGCCGCATGACCAAACTGGTTGTACTGAGCTCTTTTTTGCGGATCGGAAAGGACCTGATAAGCTTCAGAAACTTCCTTGAATTTGTCCTCAGCTTGTTTGTTGCCCGGATTGCGATCCGGATGATACTGTAGGGCAAGCTTCCGGTAGGCTTTCTTGATCTCTTCGTCGCTGGCGGTGCGATTAATGCCTAACAACTCGTAGTAGTCTGTTTTGCCGCTCAACTGGGACCTCTTAGGGTTTCTTTATAAAGAAAAACGCCCCTCTCCTCAATGGTTAAGGGAGTAGGGGCATTTTTTGGACGAAACTTATGATGTCGCCCTGTTGCTATTCTTTAACTTCCTCGAAGTCCGCGTCAACCACATCGTCTTTCTTCTTTTTGCCATCGCTGCCGGCCTGATTATCTCGCGACTCTGATGCCTGCTGCTGATGCGACCCCTGTTGTTGCGAGGCCTTCGAATACATAGCTTCTGCCAACTTATGCGACGACTGGCTCAGCTGCTCGGCAGCGGTCCGCATCGCTTCAGCGTCCTGGCCTTCAAGAGTTTCTTTGGCCTTCTTTAACGAAGCCTCGATGTTATCTTTAACACCTGCCTCCAGGTCGGCGCCATACTCCTTGAGCGACTTCTCAGTGGAGTACACAAGGGAGTCCAAGTGGTTGCGAGCCTCCACCGTTTCTTTGCGCTTCTTGTCTTCGGCGGCATGGGCTTCTGCATCCTTGACCATTTGTTTTATTTCGCTTTCACTTAAGCCGCTGGACGCCGTGATTTTGATCGATTGCTCTTTCCCTGTGCCCAGATCTTTCGCTGCGACGTGAACGATGCCGTTGGCATCGATGTCAAAAGTCACCTCGATCTGGGGCACCCCGCGTGGCGCCGTGGGGATTCCCACAAGGTCGAACTGGCCGAGCAACTTGTTATCCGCAGCCATCTCTCTTTCGCCCTGGAAAACTCGGATGGAGACCGCCGTTTGGTTATCTTGGGCCGTGGAAAAAACCTGGCTTTTCTTAGTCGGAATCGTTGTGTTGCGCTCTATAAGTTTGGTAAAAACGCCGCCTAGGGTCTCGATACCGAGAGATAGTGGCGTGACGTCGAGGAGCAACACATCCTTGACCTCGCCTTTGAGCACGGCGGCTTGGATGGCAGCTCCAACGGCGACCACCTCGTCCGGGTTGACTCCTTTGTGGGGGTCTTTGCCGAATATTTTTTTCACTCGCTCCTGCACCGCCGGCATACGCGTCATGCCGCCGACCAAAATTACTTCATGGATGTCGCTAGGAGTAAGACCTGCATCCTTAAGCGCTTGACGACAAGGCGCTTCGGTGCGATCGATCAAGTCGGCCACGAGGGCTTCGAGCTTAGAGCGGGTTAACTTAATGTTGAGGTGTTTGGGCCCCTGCTGATCCGCCGTAATAAACGGCAAATTGATGTCCGTCTCCATGGAGGAAGAAAGTTCGCATTTAGCTTTCTCCCCTGCTTCTTTGAGACGCTGAAGCGCCATACGGTCCCTGCGCAGGTCAATTCCCTGATCTTTTTTGAACTCATCGGCTAGATAGTCGATGATTCTCTGATCGAAGTCTTCACCGCCTAAAAACGTGTCCCCATTGGTGGCTTTGACTTCGAAAACTCCGTCACCTAATTCCAAGATGGACACATCAAAGGTTCCGCCTCCTAGATCAAAGACCGCGATTTTTTCGTCTTTCTTTTTATCCAAACCGTAGGCCAACGATGCAGCCGTGGGTTCGTTGATGATACGCAAAACATTCAATCCTGCAATACGACCAGCGTCTTTAGTCGCCTGCCTTTGACTATCATTAAAATAAGCCGGCACGGTTATGACGGCCTCAGTGACTTTTTCACCGAGATAATCCTCCGCGGTTTGCTTCATTTTTTGCAGAATGAAGGCCGAAATCTCTGCCGGGCTATACTGCTTTCCCCTTATCTCCACCCAGGCATCGCCGTTCTCGTTACGTGAGACCTTGTAGGGTAATACCTTGATCGCTTTCTGGACCATGGGGTCGTCATAACGTCTGCCGATAAGACGTTTGACCGCGAAAATAGTGTTTTCTGGGTTTGTGATAGCCTGGCGCCTGGCAATCTGCCCCACCAACCGCTCACCGCTGTCTGTGAAGGCGACCACGGAAGGCGTCGTACGACTGCCTTCGGCATTGGCAAGGACGTTCGGGTCCCCACTTTCCATGATTGCCACACATGAATTGGTTGTTCCAAGATCAATTCCAATCACTTTAGCCATCTTATTGACTCCTTAATGCTGAATAGACAAACAGAACTTATTTAATCATCGGTTGGATCGTTTTCAACCTCGGTTCCGCCGTTTTTTTTCTCTCGTGTTTTTAACGACATAGCCACAGTTACGAGGGCGGGTCGAAGGAGTCGGTCTTTTAGCAGATACCCCTTGTGATGTTCCTCTATAACCGTGTTGGGCGCGTGCTTGTCACTTTCCACTTGAGCCATGGCTTCGTGCTTTCCCGGATCGAACGACTGCCCCACAGCAGATATCTGCTCTACTCCATGCCTTGCAAGAACGTCGAGGAGCCCTTTCAAGACCATTTCGACGCCTTCGACGAGAGGTTTGCCGTTGCCTCCCCCTTGGGCATGTGAAACTGCCCTCTCCAGGTTATCTATCACAGGCAAAAGATCCCTAATCAAATTTTCATTGGCGAACCGAACCGCTTCATCCTTTTCGCGCGCTGCTCTCTTCTTGAAGTTCTCGAGTTCTGCGGCTTGCCGAACGAAACGGTCATAATTACCCTTTGCCTCTTCGCGCTTTGCATCAAGTTCTTGACGGAGCTTCTTGACTTCAGAGTCCTCAGGGGTGGAATTCTCCGAAGACTGCGATTCGTTCGCTGTTCGCTCTTCTGTGTTACCATCGGCGCTGTTCGCTTCGTGAATTTTTTTAGTTTCTTCGCTCATGCCAAAAATTTCTCCCGCACGATTAGTCAAAAAAATTTAATCATGGGCATTATCTTTGTCAAGCTGGATTTCGAAGAAACTGCTGATATTCTAACAACTTGTCTGCACCAGTTAAAAATGGTAGAGCTTCACCATATGGAATAAGTACGACCTATGCCTTTCAGCCTTGTCACTCCCGCTATTGTTTTGCGCGCCCGCCCCTATGGGGAGTCTGATAGAATAGTTTCTTTTTTGACCGAGAAGCACGGAAAGATTACTGGCATTGCAAAAGGGGCCATGCGTTCACGCAAGCGGTTTGTGAACTCGCTAGAGCCTTTCTCCCTGGTTGACCTGCGCTTTCAAGATCGCCCGCATAGTAATTTAGTTTTTATACTGGCCGCCGATTTGTTATTGGGATTCAACAATTTGATTTCCTCTCTTGAGAAAATCGCTCTTGCCTCGTATATGGTTGAAATTACCGACGGACTTATAGGCGACCGTGATGACAATGCGCAAGTCTTTCATCACCTAAAAAGCGGTCTCAATTTTTTGGCGGATCAAGGCGCTTCGTTATTGTTCCTTACTTCATTTGAACTCACGCTTCTCCGTCTGACCGGATACCAGCCAGCTTTGGCTGGTTGCAAAAGCTGCGGCAAAGAACGTGACGGCGATTTGACGGCCCGATGGCAGTTTAACTCCATGGAAGGTGGAATTCTTTGTGAGCGCTGTTCTAGATCAACAAGAGAAAGCTGCCCGGTTGGCGTAGCGGCGCTTAGGGCATTAACAGGTCTGCACAAGGGCGAGATGTTGTCCAGTGCTTCCATGTCATCCTCTGTGTTAGGAGAAATTCGTCATATATTGTTGCGATTCATTCAGTTTCAAATCGGTAGAGAGATTAAGTCAGCCCCTTTTCTCGGTAAATTCTGTGCGCTTTAAACGGCATTACGTGTCGACCCGGTGCCAAAGAGACACCGTAAAGTTTGCTTAAGAATCGTGAGGATTATCAGTTATGCGGGTTAAGAGAAAATATATTTATTTCTTTGGTAACGGGAAGGCGGAAGGCTCGGCAGCAATGCGCGAGCAGCTGGGAGGAAAGGGTGCTGGCTTACATGAAATGACGCGCATTGGAATCCCTGTTCCGCCAGGGTTTACGATTACCACCGAGGTCTGCACGCACTATTACGCGCATGATCGTCGCTATCCCAGGGGACTGGAATCTGATGTTCGGGAGGCCCTTGCCAGGATTGAAAAATCGCTCGGGAGACGCTTCGGCGATGCGGACAACCCTCTGTTAGTTTCCGTTCGCTCGGGCGCACGAGAATCGATGCCCGGAATGATGGATACGGTTCTGAACTTGGGTCTTAACGATCAGACGGTTGAAGGAGTGATCCGTAGAACAGAAGATCCACGGTTTGCCTATGATTCTTATCGTCGCTTCGTGCAGATGTATGCCGGCGTTGTTTTAGCGCTCAAGCCCAAAGATAAGACCGAACACAATCCTTTTGAGATTATCTTGGAGCGTAAGAAAAAGAATCGTGGCGTTTGTTTTGATACGGAGCTCACGGCAGATGACCTAAGAGAAGTCGTCGCGAACTATAAAGCGGAGGTTAAAACCCGCTCCGGAAAAGAATTTCCAGAAGATGTTTACGAGCAGCTTTGGGGCGCGATCGGTGCGGTTTTTGGGTCATGGAACAACGATCGTGCCATCGCCTATCGGGAACTCTATCACATCCCGCAACAGTGGGGGACTGCGGTGAACATTCAGGCGATGGTCTTTGGCAACCTGGGAAAAAATTGCGCGACTGGAGTGGCGTTCACCCGTAACCCTTCCACCGGCGAAAGAAATTTCTATGGCGAGTTTCTGGTCAACGCTCAAGGGGAGGACGTAGTCGCGGGCATTCGCACGCCTAAGCCCATCAGCGAGCTCAAAACGATCATGCCCAAATCATATGCCTCGCTCCAGAAAGTCGCCAAGTTGCTGGAGAAACATTACCAGGACATGCAAGACATCGAGTTTACCATTGAAAACGACAAATTGTGGATGCTCCAAACAAGGACAGGAAAGCGAACTGGCTTTGCCGCAGTGAGAATCGTAGTTGACATGGTGAGCGAGCGCATCATCTCCAAAAGGGACGCACTGCTTCGGATTGAAGCGGATCATCTCAACCAGCTTTTGCGACCGATTTTTGACAGTCAGGATAAGGATCGAGCTGCTAACGAAGGACGCATCCTCGCAAAGGGGCTACCGGCAGGCCCCGGGGCGGCCACAGGACGGATAGTGTTCCACGCCGAGGATGCCGTAGGATGGAGGAAGAACGGCGAACGGGTCCTGCTATGCCGAACTGAAACCAGCCCGGACGATATTCGCGGGATGGAAGCCGCGGAGGGGATTCTCACAGCAAGGGGCGGTATGACATCCCACGCAGCTCTGGTAGCGCGCCAAATGGGCAAAGTGTGCGTGGCTGGTTGCGAGGCTTTAAACATCGATTACGCGGGGCGGATGATGCGCGTGGGCGAAACGATTCTAAAAGAAGGTGATTGGATCTCCGTCGATGGCAGTACAGGAGAAGTCATCCAAGGTGAAATTCGTACCCTTCCTTCCGAAGTGCTTCAGGTATTGCAAAGCGGAATTTTAGACGGCAGTCAATCGTTAGTCTACCAACAATACGCAAAGCTGATGAAGTGGGCCGACGAGACACGGAAACTCGGCGTACGCACCAATACAGACCAGCCGGATCAAGCACGCGTAGCCAAAGCCTTCGGAGCGGAAGGCATTGGCCTATGCCGCACCGAGCACATGTTTTTTCACGCCGATAGGATTCAAGCCGTGCGCGAGATGATCCTGGCGGATGACGAAGCCGGGCGGCGGCGGGCTCTAGCCAAGTTACTTCCCATGCAGCGTGAAGACTTTAAAGGTATTTTGGAAATCATGGGCAGTCTCCCTGTGACGATTCGCACTTTAGATCCGCCACTCCACGAATTTCTTCCTACACGCGAAGAGGAGATTTCGCAACTCGCTCAGGTGATGGGAGTGCCTGTTCAAACACTGCGAGACAAAGTGAAGATCTTGCATGAGTTCAATCCCATGCTGGGGCACCGCGGTTGTCGGTTAGGAATTTCTTATCCAGAAATTACCGAGATGCAGGCGCGCGCCATCTTTGAGGCGGCGTGCGCCCTGCGCAAGGAAGGAAAGAATCCGTTTCCAGAAGTGATGATTCCTTTGGTTGGATCCCTCCAGGAGTTATCGGTGCAACGAGAGATTGTTGAGGGCGTCGCTAAAAAAACGATGGAGGCTTGGGGCGTTAAAGTCCGCTATCTTATCGGAACAATGATCGAGCTGCCGCGCGCGTGTCTTTTGGCTAATGAGATTGCCGAGGAAGCAGAGTTTTTCTCCTTTGGTACTAATGATCTGACTCAGACCTGCCTTGGCCTCTCACGCGACGATGCGGGAAAATTTCTCCCTAGCTATGTGCTTTCGGGTCTTTTACCCGAAGATCCCTTTATCACTATCGATCGGGACGGAGTGGGAGCGCTCATGCGTATCGCCGTCAGCAAAGGTAGGAAAGTGCGGAGCGATCTTGAAATGGGTATCTGTGGAGAACACGGCGGTGATCCGAAATCAATCGCTTTTTGCCACGAAATAGGCCTCGATTATGTGAGCTGCTCTGCTTACCGCGTGCCGATTGCGAAGCTGGCAGCCGCCCAGGCAGCCCTTCAGGAAAAACGATAAATTTTCCAGGTACTTCAGGCCCATTTACAATCAAATAAGACCATCCTGTTTATTGGCTACGTTGACAGGCTCTCTATCCTTTAAGATAATTGAGCTTTTTCCGATTGCTAATTTCGCATGGAACAGCGCATCGCAGAGCTGTTGGTCCGGGGCGGGATAGTTACCCGTGAGCAGCTGGCCCAAGCGCAGGAAAAGGAACGTGATAACGGCTCGAGTGTAACAAAAGAGCTGGTCAGGCTCGGTTTTACTACTGAGGTTAAACTTACCGAATTTCTTGCGAAGCAATTTGGCATCGATATAGTCGAGCCGAATCCCGCGGAAATTGAAGATTCGGTATTCAGCCTAGTCCCACCCCACCTCGTTCAGAAGCACCAAATCATTCCGCTGAAGTTATTGGGATCTACGCTGACAGTGGCTATGTCGGATCCAACGGATCTAATTGCCGTCAACGAAGTCAAGTTTATCACTGGCTATGGTGTCAGGCTGGTGGTGGCTACGCCATCGACGATCAAAAAAGCGTTGGAGCACCGTTTCGGCGGGGTGAGCTATGACGAGGTTCTCAGAAAGTTTGGCGATGGCGACATGGAGGTTATCCACGACCGCGAGGACGTGAATCTCCAGGAGCTACAGCAGGCCACCATGGAAGCTCCGGTGGTTACGCTGGTCAACGCCATATTAGCCGACGCTGCAAAACGGAGAGCCAGCGATATTCATATCGAGCCATACGAGAAAGTATTTCGGGTTCGTTTTCGCGTCGATGGGGTCCTTCATGAAATCATGAGTCCTCCGCTTCGGCTGAAAAACCCATTGGTATCTCGGCTCAAGGTGATGGCGGGTCTTGATATCGCGGAACGGCGTCTTACCCAGGACGGCCGCATCAAACTGAAAATGGGACTCGGCGGGGAAATGGACATTCGTGTATCGGTGTTGCCCACACTCTTTGGTGAAAAAGTCGTCATGAGATTGTTGGACAAGTCCAATCTTCAACTTGACATGTCCAAACTAGGCTTCGATCCCCAAACCCTGAAGGATTTTCAAGAGGCCATACGTAAACCCTACGGGATGATACTGATAACCGGCCCGACGGGAAGTGGGAAATCAACAACGTTATATTCCGCACTGTCCGAGCTCAATAAGCCCGATGTAAATATCTCAACGGCTGAGGATCCTGTCGAGTATAACTTGATGGGAATCAATCAAGTGCAAGTTAGAGATCAGATTGGATTGAATTTTGCTGCCTGTTTAAGATCATTTTTGCGCCAAGACCCGGACATCATCATGGTAGGAGAAATTCGCGATCTAGAAACCGCGCAGATCGCGGTGAAGGCGTCACTGACAGGGCACCTGGTGCTCAGCACTCTCCACACGAACGATGCTCCTTCGACTGTGGACCGATTGATCAATATGGGAGTAGAAACTTTTTTGCTTACCTCGTCTATCAATCTCATTGCGGCCCAGAGATTGGTCCGCCGGATCTGCGAAAACTGCAAACAGCCTGCCGATATCAGCGCGGAAGCATTAATCAACCTGGGTGTTGACCCTGCCGAAGTCGGCAGCTCTTTTTTGCCGTTTCACGGGAAAGGCTGTGCGGCTTGCAACGAAACCGGTTATCGAGGACGATTGGCAATTTACGAGATCATGGTGATGCAGGAAGCACTAAAGGAGCTGGTTTTAAGAGGCGCATCCACCGTTGAGCTGAAGCGGGAGGCAGTGAAGTTGGGAATGAGCACGCTGCGGATGAGCGCGCTGCAGAAAGTTCGCGAAGGGTTGACAACCATTGAAGAAACCGTCCGCGTCACGGATGCAGATAAGGGTTTCGGATCGGTTTTCTCTTTAGGATTTTAGCATCGTTGTATTTCGGCGCGACCGCGCGTTTGCCAAGCATCACTTCTTATCGACTGTGGTCTTAATTGTGGTTGCGTTCACAACTGAGTCCGGAGAGAAAGAAGGAAATAAATATGGCGACATTTCTTTGGGAAGGTAAAACGGCTCAAGGAAAAGTGTTGCGAGGAGAGATCGAAGCCCCCAACCTGGAAACCGTGTTCGGGATACTTCGAGAGAGAAGAATTCGCCCTATCCCAGAACGGGTTCGCGAAAAGGGAGCGGGGCTGGAAAAGGAAATAAAATTTCCCGGACTCGGTGACAAAGTCAAACCGCGTGACTTGTCCGTTTTTACCCGCCAATTTGCTACTATGATCGATGCAGGTCTGCCTATTGTTCAGTGTTTAAGCATCCTTAGTGAACAGGCAGATAACAAAGCGTTGCGCAAAACTGTTCAGTCGATCCAGAAAGGTGTGGAAGGTGGATCCACACTCGCCGAAGCTCTTCGGAAACATCCAAAAGTTTTTGATGATTTATACGTTAACATGGTCGAAGCCGGCGAGATGGGAGGAGTGTTAAACACGATTTTGAATCGGGTTGCTCTATTCATCGAGAAAGCCAGCAAGCTCAAAAAAAAGGTTAAAGGCGCGATGATTTATCCGACGACGATTGTAAGTGTGGCCGTCATCGTCGTTGCTATTTTGCTCATCTTTGTTATTCCGGTCTTCGCTGAACTTTACAGCAGTATGGGAAAGGCCCTTCCCGCGCCTACTCAGATCACGATCAATATTAGTAATTGGTTTGTGGCTTATTGGTACTACATGGCGTTCAGCTTAATAGCCGCGATTGTGTCGATCACCGTATATTATAGGACCGAAAATGGAAGAATGAATATTGATCGATTGCTTCTGCGACTTCCGATCGTTGGAGACCTCCTGCGTAAGGTTGCGGTGGCTCGTTTCACCCAAAATATGGGGATCTTGTTGAGCTCGGGTGTGCCTATACTGGACGGGTTGGCTATTACCGCGAGAACCGCCGGTAACAAGGTTATAGAGAAGGCCATTATGGATAGCCGAGTTAGCATCAGCCAAGGGAAAACCATTTCGGAACCCCTTAGAGAAAGCAAGATTTTTCCACCCATGGTCTGTCAAATGGTCGCGGTGGGCGAAAACACTGGAGCACTGGATAACATGCTGAAAAAAGTCGCCGAGCTGTATGAAGAAGAGGTCGACGACGCCGTTGCCAATCTGACTGCGCTTATGGAACCCATGATCATGGTCGTTTTGGGCGTTATTCTTGGCGGACTTGTGATCTCCATGTATTTGCCCATTTTCCAGTTGGGATCTCTGGTCCAGTAGGATGTTCTGGCATTACTCCTCGTTTCATTAGGGGTTTTTCTTGTGAGCGACGAACACAAAGATCTAGCGGTGAAAATAAGGTGGCTGCTCGTTCTAAGAGTAGTCACTTTGTCGTTCTTTTTGGGAGCCGCGGCACTCTTCCATTTTTTTAAACAAGAGGGTGATCCGCATTTCTTCTATGCGCTCCTAATTCCATTGCTTGTCGCCTATGCAATTTCCGTCGGCTCGGTTTTGCTTCTGCCACGCATGCGAGATTTGAGGATGTTCGCGCACTTCCAGGTTGACTTCGATGTTCTTTTGATCACAGGGATCATCTGGATCACTGGAGATATCGCCAGTCCATTTTCGTTTCTCTATAACCTGGCGGTGATGAATGGGGCCATTTTACTCTTTTATCGCGGCGCCTTCTTCACAGCGGGATTTTCTAGTTTTTGTTACACAGCGCTCCTCGTAGCCGCGGCGACCGCCAGTCATGGAAGCGGAGTTGCCGTTTCGTGGTCGCTTGTTATGCCCATCGTCTTCAACATCGGTAGTTTTTTTGTTATCGCTTGGCTTGCTGGTTTTCTTGCGGGCAAGCTCGGCGAAACGGAAAAACTTTTGAAGGAAAAGCAGATCGATTATCAACAATTGGACGCGCTTAAAGACGCCCTCTTGCAGGGCATAGGAAGCGGCGTGGCCATCACTGACGCTGATGGGTATATCAACTACTTTAATGCACAGGCGCAGCATCTTACATCGCTTCAGGAAGGAAGCGTTAAGGGGAAGAGATTAGATCAGATATTCCCCGGCCTCAGCCATAACTTCGAAGGTTCAAAGAACGGTAGTCGAGTTATCGCCGACGAAATTCAGCTCGCGGGTCCCCAGGGATCTCCCAAGCAAGTCCGGCTAACACTGGCGCCATTGAGTGATGCGAGCCAACAACTGATTGGCTATGTGTCTATCTTCGAAGATATCACCAAACAAAGAGAGTTCGAAGAGAAAGTCCGACTGCAGGAGGAATTACGACAAGCGCGAGAGGTCGAACTACAAACCCGCTCGAAGAACTTTGCGGACTCCGAGTTTCATTTCGAAGGCGTCATCGGCAAAAACGGTGGGATTGCAGGAATTTACCGACTCGTTCAAAAGGTGGCGACTGGCAGTACTAATGTACTTATTACCGGAGAAAGCGGAACCGGGAAGGAACTGGTGGCACGCGCCATCCATTTTAACGGCCCGCGCAAAGAAAAACCATTTGTAGCTGTAAATTGTGGGGCAATTCCAGAATCTCTCATAGAGAGCGAACTCTTTGGTCATGTCCGGGGAGCGTTTACCGGAGCAGTCGCGGACCACGTAGGACTCTTTAGGCAAGCGGACCAGGGAACAATCTTCCTTGATGAGGTCGGGGATTTGCCGCTCCATCTTCAAGTCAAGCTGCTTCGAGTCCTTCAAGAAAAGACCTTCAGCCCCGTGGGCGCGAGCAAGTCAATGAAAGTCGACGTTCGAGTCATCTCTGCGACGAACAGAGATTTGCGCAAAGAAATGGAGGAAGGACGATTCCGTGAGGATCTTTTTTATCGCCTCAACGTTGTCCAGATCGTGATGCCGCCTCTGCGCGATAAAAAAGAAGATATTCCCAGTTTGACTCATTACTTTCTGCGGAAATTTGCTACCGCACATGACAAAGAGATCGAAGAAATTTCCAGCAGCGCCCTCATGCATCTGATGAACTATTCGTATCCGGGCAATGTGCGCGAACTTGAGAACATCATCGAACATGCGGTGGCGATTACCAACAAAAACACTATCACTGAGGACGACCTGCCTTCCCATGTGAAAGATATTCGTATGACGGAAGAGGTCGATCTTTTCGAAAAAACGGCGCCGGGAGGTGCTGATCTGTTTTTCAACAAGGGCCTGTCTCTCGACGCGGAGTTGGAAACGCACGAGAAATGCATTCTGTTGGGCGCTCTCAAACGAGCAAACGGAGTTCAGAAACGGGCTGCTGAAATACTCGGAATTAATTATCGCTCACTGCGTCACAGGCTCGAAAAATACGGTCTGTTAGGTGCCAAAAATTATAATCTGCTCGAAGACTCCCCCGGAGGGCAGTGACAAATTTTGTCAGAGCTCTTATTACTCATTTCTGTAATTGTTCAAAGCCAACCATGTCGGCGCATCGGCAAAATCACTTGCGCAAGTCTTAAGATATAGAAAACGCGTCAGTTTTCTGTACGTCACATTCTCACACAAGAATTATAGAACAGCTGGCCTGCACTTTGCTTAACGCACCTCCGACATTGCAATAATTGTAAAGAGCGACAAGAGGTGAACTTGGAAGAATAACTCAGCGGTTACTTTTAGCCGATTGGAAAAGAGAAGAATTACCAAGCAGAAAAGGTGAACAAGACAGAAGGTAGAAAGGGGGTGTGTTATGGAGAGACTTAGATTACGCAGTGAGTCCGGGTTTACGCTGATCGAACTCTTGGTCGTCGTGGCTATCATCGGTATTCTGGCGGCCATCGCGATTCCGCAATTTTCAGCCTATCGGAAACGGGGCTATGAAGCTCAGATCAAATCGGACCTGAGAAATGCAGCGACGGCGGAGGAAGCATACTTTGCCGCCAATCAACCTTCGACCTACAAGAGTGGTGCCCTAGTCAGCGGGACGCCGCAAGGGTTTAACAAGAGCGCAAATGTCACTTTGGGCGCGACCACCGGTACCAATACCTATCTATTATCGGCGTCGCACCTCAATTGTAGCACTACGACCTGGACCTTCGACAGCTTGACGGGTGCAATCGCCGGAGGCCCTTGCCCATAAGTTACATTGTGATAAACAGCAGCTGGTCATGCAAAAGGAAAAGGTAGCGAATGAGTGAACACACAGTACCGATAAAACCAATCAACAAATGGAAGGAATAGAATAAATGTACAAATTAAGATTGCAGAGCGAGTCCGGGTTTACGCTGATCGAACTCTTGGTCGTCGTGGCTATCATCGGTATTCTGGCGGCCATCGCGATTCCGCAATTTTCAGCCTATCGGAAACGGGGCTATGAAGCT
>Ga0126384_10000094_pt1 | contig 37837 bp, 29 predicted proteins | sample PanSoiMetPlot_36_FD_92543 | JGI IMG/M metagenome (GOLD analysis project Ga0126384, IMG submission 92543) | Tropical forest soil microbial communities from Panama - MetaG Plot_36 | ecosystem: Environmental > Terrestrial > Soil > Tropical forest > Bulk soil | place: Panama | collected 2016-02-17 | reverse complement strand
GAGCGCACGCTAAATCGCGATGAGTGCCGGTATCGGGCACTGGGCGGATAGAGCAGCGCATAGGTGATGGCGCCCTACGATCACTGTCCCGTGCTTTCGTCAACCCTCGTTTGCAGCAACCGATGATCAACATCGCAATGCGTGTTCTCTTCGCTCTGTTGAAGTACCTCGGCACGAAAGCTATGACGGTCATGGTCATCGTCGACTGAGGCCGGCCACTCGCCCTCAGTCTGGGCCACGCCGGCCAGCGCCTGACGTCCTCACCATCGGAGAACAGCAATGCCCATGCCCGTCGGCAAGACCCCGGTCAACGAGCTCAAGAACAGCCTCAAGATCCTGACCTTCGACCTCTACGGAACGGTCGTCGACATGCAGCAGGGGCTGACCGAAATGGTGACGCCCTATTTGCGCGAGAAGGGGTGGCAGGGCAAACCAACCGCGTTTGTCACCTGGTGGCGGCGTACCCATTTTGAGAATTCCATGATCGACGCCCTGTTGAATCGCGGCCATACGCCATATCGGGAGATCGGGCGCCGCGCCGTGACGCTGACGCTGGAGCGGGCCGGCATCCCCCACACCCAAGAGGAGGTCCGCCGCCTGGTGGCGGCAATTGAGAAGCTCCGCCCATTCGATGATGCGCCGGACGCCTTGGCCCGGCTGAGCAAGCACTACCGGATCGCCCTTCTGTCGAACGGCGATCCCGACATGCTGGAAAATGCCAAGCCTCATATCGGCTACAAGTTCGACGCCTACATTTCGATTGCGGCCTGCGGCTACTTCAAGCCCCACTTCGCCACCTACCAGAAAGCGGCCGACATACTCGGCGCCGAAATCGGCACCATCATGCATGTGGCCAACCACGCCTTCGACTGCATCGGTGCACAGGCGCAGGGCATGCGTGGCGGCTTCATCAACCGACGACAGAGACCTTACGAGGACACGCCCTATCAGCCGGATCTGGTAGTCGGCACGCTCAAGGAGCTCGCCGACGTGATGGCCTGAGATGGCGTGAGATCATGCGGAGCCCCACGCAGCGGCCGCTGGCAGCCTTGGCCTCACTTTCAATGTGCGGGGGTTCAATGCGGGGGGGCGGTCGATGGCCGCTGATTGAGCCTTCCCACCATGCAATGACGCAGGACGGCGCAAACGGCACGGTGTCACGCCTGCGGTCGGATTTGGCGTCTCATGCCTTCAGCGCTTGGCAGGTGGGTGACGCCGCCGCGAAGGTCGCCTCCAGATCTCTATCCGTGTGCCGGATCGAGATCAAGCGGCGGCTTTGTGGCAGCACGAACAAACCGTTGCGGATCAGCTCGACTCGATGGCGACGCGCGCGAGGCGATCGTCCTCCCTGTCGCCAGAGCCCAACTGGGGCGATGTCCCAGTCGCCCCCTTGGCGCCGCCATCGAAGTCCGTCGGCGATCGACGTCATCCTGCGTTCGTGTGGGAGGCGCCTATCTGCCCAGTTTGTCTTGGGTCTTGCTCTCGAAGTCGCTCGCATCATGGCGTTCACGCAACTGCTGCGCAGGATCGCCGACCGCCCGGTTGACCATCCGGCCCCGCTTCACGGCAGGCCGCTCGGCAATGCTTTTTGCCCAGCGCACGACGTGAACGTAGTCCTGTCCCTGCAGGAACTCGCCCGCGCCATATTGGCTGCCCTCCGTTAGACCGCCATACCAGGGCCAAATCGCCATATCGGCGATCGAATAGGCATCGCCGGCCATATACTCGTGGTGGTTCAGATGACGATTGAGCACATCTAACTGACGCTTCGCCTCCATCGCGAACCGGTTGATGGCATACTCAATTTTGACGGGCGCGTAATGGTAGAAATGACCAAAGCCGCCGCCAACATAAGGTGTACTGCCCATTTGCCAGAACAACCAGTTGAGCGTTTCGGTGCGCGTATCTAGATCGGACGACAGGAACGCGCCGAATTTCTCGGCGAGGTAGAGCAGGATCGAGGCGGATTCGAACACCCGCCGAGGTTTGGGACCGCTCCGATCCATCAACGCCGGTATCTTCGAGTTCGGGTTGATGTCCACAAAGCCGCTGCCGAACTGCTGGCCCTTGCCGATCTCGATCAGCCAGGCGTCGTACTCGGCGCCGCTGTGGCCAAGCGCCAGCAGCTCTTCCAACATTACCGTCACCTTCACCCCATTGGGTGTTCCCAGCGAATAGAGCTGCAAGGGATGTTTGCCGACCGGCAATACCGCCTCGTGGGTCGGGCCGGCAATCGGCCGATTGATGCTCGAATAGCGCCATTCTTCTCCGGTTTTCGGCGGTTCCCATGTCCAGATCTTGGGCGGGATGTAGTCGCTCGGGCTGCTCATCGTCTACCACCTTGTGCTGGTGCTACGGCCGATGCCGAAGATGCCGGAGGCGTTCACCCTGTCAACAGGCAAGCCGCCCTAATCGGCCGCGGGGGTGGCAAAGCCGCGTCGAAACTGAGCCTTAGGGTGGCTCTGAATTTCGCAACGCGGGCCCGACGTGGGAGGGTTGCGGCCAGCTGTTGGTCAAAAACCCTCACGCCTCACGCCGTCCGCAGCGACGCCTGGTAGATGGCCTCGACATGTACATCGGCGCAATCGAGCACGGGAAAGCCCGCATCGTGCCCCTGGAAGGCAAGAAACAGGTCGGTACCGCCGAGCAGCACGACCTCGGCGCCCTGCTCCCGGCACAGGCGCTCGCCGGCGGCAAAAAACACCCGCCGCTGGGCATCGCTGACCCGGCCCGCGCTCGCCATCGCCGCATAATTTTCGTGCACCTCGTCAAGCTCGGCCCCCACTGGAATGACCACCGCCGCCGACGAAATGGCGCCGTAGAGCCGGGTCTCCATCACCATGCGGGTGCCGATGATGCCTACGGTCTTGAACCTGCCCCGTGTCACGGCAGCGCCCACTTCCGGGACACCGTTGAGAATGGGCAATGGCGAAATCGGCAGAAGCTCGCCGATGCAGAAGTGGCCGCCCATCGAGGTGACAGCCGCAACCTGCGCGCCGGCCGCCGCCAGCCGCGCGATCAAGCCCGCAAAAATGCTGGCCTGGTTTCGCGCATCCTTGTTGGCAAGGTTGTGAGAGAGGTCGCGCACCTCGGCGTTGGCAATCGTCAGCTCCAGACGCGTCCCAGACTTGGCGTGGCGGTCGGCCAAACCGCGATAGTAGAACTCGGTCGCGGCCGGTCCAATGCCCCCGATCAGTCCGATATGCATGGCTCGCCCCTTTGGTGATCAGCGCCGGCCGGCTTTGCTGCTGTGCCGCCTCGCGCACTCCCACCCTAGCAACCAATCCCGCGCGCGAGCAAATCGCCATGCCCCCTCCCGGATCGCACGCCACAGGCGGCCCCGGTTCGGCTACAGTGGAGGCGCAACACACGCGAAGGTCAACCGCGCCGCATGCGGCAGGACAACTTCAAAGGAAGCCCCAGCCATGACCTCCGATGACCTTTGCTATCTCGACCTCGTCGATGTCGGCCGCCGCATCCAAGCCCGCCAACTCTCCTCGTTGGAGGTGACGCGAGCGACTTTGGACCGTATCGCCCGGCTCGATACCCGCTTCAAGAGCTATGCCACGCTGACCCCAGAGCTGGCGTTGGCGCAAGCGCACCAAGCCGACAGCGAGATCGTTCTCGGCACGGTTCGCGGGCCCCTGCATGGCGTTCCGGTTGCGGTGAAGGACCTCTGTCACACCAAGGGCATCGCCACGGCCGCCGGCATGGCCATCCACAAACAGCATCGCCCGGATCGTGACGCCACCGTCGTCACCCGCTTGGCTGAGGCCGGCGCGGTTCTGCTCGGCAAGCTCAAGCTCACCGAAGGCGCCTTCGCCGCGCATCACCCGTCGATCGATGCTCCGGTCAATCCGTGGAGCGCGGCGCATTGGACGGGCGTGTCATCGAGTGGTTCCGGTGTCGCAACCGCGGTCGGGCTCTGTTACGGCTCGCTGGGCAGCGACACGGGAGGCTCCATCCGCTTTCCCTCAACCATGAACGGGGTCACCGGGCTCAAGCCGACCTGGGGACGCGTCAGCCGCGCCGGCGTGTTCGCGCTGGCCGAATCCATGGACCATATTGGCCCGATGGCACGCAGTGCCGCGGATGCGGCCGCCATGTTGGGCGCCATCGCCGGCGCCGACCCCGACGACCCGACCGCTTCCCACCAACCGGTGCCGGACTATCTGGGCAGCATCGGCCAAGGTGTGCGCGAGCTTCGTGTCGGCATCGATCGCGCGCTCATCACCGCCGGCGCCGATGCAGATATGCTCAGTGCTTGCGAACAGGCGCTGAGCGTGCTTGCCGAGAGCGGTGCCAACATCCTCGAGGTTGCGTTTCCCTCTCCCGATGCCGTGGTGCAAGACTGGTTACCGCTGTGCGCGGTCGAAGCGGCCGTCGCACATGAGGCCACCTTCCCGTCGCGCGCTGGCGAATATGGACCGGTGCTGGCCGACCTGCTGCATACCGGTCGGAGCCTCGATGGCCGCACGGTGGCTCGGATGCTGCTGCGCCGGAAAGCCTTTGCCGGCCAGCTTGAGGCGCTGTTTCGCGGCATCGACCTGTTGATCGTCCCGGTCATGAACGTCGCCGCACCCACCCTGGCCGACCTGGCCGCCGCCGGACGCACGCCGGCGGCGGTCGAAGCTCGGCTGCGCTTCACCGCCCCGTTCGATATGAGCGGGCACCCCACGCTGACCGTGCCGGGCGGCATCACCAGCGCCGGTCTGCCCGTTGGCGTTCAGATCGTGGGACGGCCGATGGAGGAGGCGCTCATGTTGCGCGCCGGACACGCCTTCCAGCAAAGCACCGACTGGCACCGACGCCGGCCGCCGCTGGCATGAGGCCGTGTCAGCGCGCCAACAGCGCTTTGACGGCGGTGCGCAAGGTGGCCTCGTCCTCGAGACATTGCACCGGATTGCCGGCGCGATGCCCCCAGATCGAGGAGATGGGCTGTAGCTCCGCATTGGGCATGCCCAGCGTCTCGGCCTCGCTGTCGGCGAGCGTAAAGTAAAGGTCGGTCGTCGATGGCATGATGACCGCTCGCGCCGTGATCGCTGCCAACGCGGCGGCGAGGTCGCCACGGTAGACCGCGTTGTCGGAAATATCGGAGTGATACCAGGTGTCGATCATCGACAGCAGGTCTTCGCCATTGCGGCGCAGGAAATTGCCCTCCCAGGCGCGTACCAGATAATCCTCCAGCGACGAAAACCCGGCGCCCTTCCACAGCTGTTGGCGATAGAAGGCCTGGCTCATGGCCCAGCCGGCGTACACGCGCGCGAAGGCGCGCAGGGCGCGCACCGGACGCTCGACAAAACGCCCGTCGCGCCAGGCGGCATCGGCCGTCAAGGTCGCGCGAATGCCCTCCAGGAACACCTTGTTGTGCGGGCTTGTGCGCGCCGACGTACACACCGCACAAATGCGGGCGACACGCTCGGGGAAAAGGCTGCCCCAGTGCAGCGCCTGCTGACCGCCCATCGACCAACCATAGACGAGGGCCAGGCGGGTGACGCCGAATTTCTCGCGCAGCAAGCGCTCCTGGGCATGGACATTGTCCCAGTGCGTGAAGAGCGGGGCGGGGCCGAGACCAAACGGCTCGGCAAGATTGCTCGGCGACGTCGACAAGCCATTGCCGAACTGATTGGCGATCACAATAAAGTAGCGCTCCGGATCGAGCACCCGCTCGCGGCCAATAAGCCATTCGATATCGGTGTGCTGGGCGCCATAGGAAGTGGGATAAAGGATGACGTTGGATTTGTCGGCGGCAAGGGTCCCGTAGGTCTTGTAGGCAAGATGCGCCTGGGGCAGCGTCAACCCACGCTGCAACGGCAGCGGGCCGAGTTCGAAGGTCTCATAGTCGGCCACAGCCATCATCCTTTGCGTCGGGCGGGTGTTGGCACGAGCGGCACAACACACTCAGACACTGCCCCGCCGCCGGTCGCATTTCAATAGCTACGGCCATTCGACGATGCGCGCTCGCGCCATCGGCGGCGGCCATTGCCGCCGGCGCCGCCGGCAGCGATGACCCCACGCTCACCAGATCGCCGCGATCGCTGGGGTGCGATCCCAGCCGGACGGCAGCATCGGGCAAGGGTCTTGATCGGAGTTCGCGACCGCCTTTTGCTAACGAGGTGCACGGGCCGTGCTAGGCTATCGCGGCGGCCAACTGGCACGCCTGTCATGAACCAGATGCTGACACCATGAATTTGCTCGCCGCATGCCGGCAGACCGCGCGCCGGATCTTCCGCATCCAGAGCCTGCGGCCGGAGCAGGAAGCGGCCATGCTGGCCGTTCTCAAGGGTCGCGACGTGCTGGCGGCGCTGCCGACCGGCTTTGGCAAATCGCTGATCTATCAGGTTCCAGCGATGATTTTTGAGCGGCCGACGATTGTCATTTCGCCGCTGATCGCCCTCATGGCGGACCAGGAGAGCGCGCTGAGGCGGTGCGGCGTCCCGGTGGTTGCGCTTCACAGCCAGCTGCGCGCAGCCGACCGCCGCGGCGCGCTGGACCGGCTCAAAGCCGGCGGACGCCTCGTCGTCCTCACCACACCCGAGACGCTCGAATCGGCCGCGACGGCAGCATTGTTCGAACAAGCGCAAGCCGCGCTGTTGTGTGTCGACGAGGCCCACTCAATCTCCGAGTGGGGGCACGATTTCCGACCGTCCTACTTGCGGCTTGGCCAGGCACGGCAACGGCTCGGCAATCCGCCAGCGCTGGCACTTACCGCAACGGCGACGCCGCGCGTGCGCGCCGACATCGCCGAACGGCTGCGCCTCAACCAACCAACGGTGCTGGTCGCTCCGGCGCATCGGCCCAACCTTCGCTTGAGCGTCAACATCGTGCCGGGAGCGGAGAAGTTTCGCGCCGCCGCCCGCCGCATCCGGGCGCTGCGTCGGCCCGGCATCATCTACTGCGCCACGACCACCGCCGTCGATGAGGTCGGGGGCGCCCTCAAGCGCGCAGGCATCCCGGTCGCGCGCTATCATGGCAAGATGCGCGCTGCCGATCGGGCCGCCGCCCAGCGCCAGTACATGCAGCGCTCTCGACGCCTCATCATGGTGGCGACCAGTGCGTTCGGCATGGGCATCGACAAGCCGAATATCCGCTACATCCTGCACTACCAGGCACCGGGCTCGCTGGAACAGTACGTTCAGGAGATCGGGCGCGCCGGGCGCGACGGCCATCCCGCCCAATGCATTCTGCTGTTCGACCCGGCCGATCTCGAAATCCAGGAGCGGCTGCAGTCGCTCAGTCGCCCGAGCATTTGGCATCTTGAACGGCTGGAGAGCGCGCTGACCGCCTGGGCGACGGAGAACCGCGCTCCCAGCGCTGCCACACTCGCCTACTCGGCCGGGGTTCCGGCCCGCATCGGCGAAGTCCTGCTGTTGGATCTTGAAGAAGCCGGCCTCATTGAGCGCGATCAGGAGGGCGGTATCATTGTGATCGCAACCGAGAGCTTCAAAGCTGGCGTTGGCGATCTGATGGCCAAGCTCAAGACCTTTCGCTATGAGGGTGAGCGGCGTCTTCGACTGATTGCCGAGTACGCTCAGTCCCAGGACTGCCGCAGCCAATTCATCCGGCGGTACTTCGGTGAGGAGGATCCACCGCGTTGCGGCACCTGCGACCGCTGCCGCGCCGACCGTGTTGTGGCTGCCACCGCACCGGTGCCGTCACGCGAGCGCCGCCCCCGCAGCCGGCGGCGCGTCAAGGATGCCCCACGGCGACCTGCCAAGACCTCGCCCGGTGCCAGACGCTGACGCCGCTTCCCAAACGAGGAGCGCGGCATTGCCACCCACCCCGTTCAACACCGTGACGGCTTGCCTTATTGTGAGGGCTTGACGATTTGCTCCGGCCGCCTCATCGCCGTGGACAGGACATGCTGGCAACGATCGCAAGCGCGCGGGTTTTTCCCTTCGACAACAGCTACGTACGCTTACCGGAGCGGTTCTTTGCGCGGTTAGCGCCCACCCCGGTTGCGGCGCCCCGGCTGATCCGGGTGAATGAGGGCCTTGCCCGACAGCTTGGGCTCGATCCCCTCGAGCTTTCCTCGCCAGCGGGCATCGCCATCCTGGCGGGGAATGCCGTGCCCAAGCTCAGTGAGCCGGTCGCCATGGCCTATGCCGGCCACCAGTTCGGGAGCTTCGTGCCTCAGCTCGGCGACGGCCGCGCCATTCTTCTTGGTGAGGTCGTCGATGTTGGCGGCGTGCGCCGCGACATCCAACTCAAGGGCTCCGGGCCGACACCGTTTTCGCGCAACGGTGACGGCCGCGCGGCGCTCGGACCCGTCCTGCGCGAATACATCTTGAGCGAGGCCATGTTCGCGCTCGGCATTCCGACCACCAGATCCCTGGCCGTGGTCGCAACCGGCGAGACGGTGGCACGTGAAAGGCCGCTGCCCGGTGCGGTGTTGACCCGCGTCGCCGCCAGTCACGTCCGCGTCGGCACCTTTCAGTTCTTCGCGGCGCGTGGCGACCTCGAGGCGATCCGCCGGCTCGCCGACTACGTCATCGCCCGGCACTATGCCGACGCCGCCGGCGCCGACAATCCCTATAGAACCCTGCTCGAGCTCGTCATCGCCCGCCAGGCCGAGCTGATCGCGAAATGGCAGCTGGTCGGGTTTATTCACGGGGTGATGAACACCGACAACATGTCGATCGCAGGCGAGACCATTGACTATGGCCCGTGCGCGTTCGTCGACAGCTACCATCCCGACACGGTCTATAGCTCGATCGACAGCTTTGGCCGCTACGCTTACGGCAACCAGCCCCGCATCGCGGTTTGGAACCTGGCCCGCTTCGCCGAGACGCTGCTGCCGCTATTGGCACGGGACCAAGAGGCTGCCATCGACCTGGCGAATGGGGCACTTGGCGCGTTCGCCGACCGCTTCGAGGCCGCCTACGCCACGGCGATGCGGCGCAAACTAGGCCTGTTTCAAGAACAGCCAGGCGATATCGCCTTGGCGCAGGATCTTCTCGACCGCATGGCCGGCAACGGCGCGGATTTCACCTTGACCTTCCGGCGTCTCGCCGAAATCGAAGCCGGCGCCGATGGTGACGCGGCGGTCCGCAGCCTGTTTTTGCATCCCGAGGCCTTCGACGATTGGGCGTGCCGGTGGCGCCAACGCCTCGCGCGCGACGGCGAGGTCGCGAGCGCACAGCGGACGGCGGCGATGCGCGCCGTCAATCCGGCCTTCATCGCCCGCAATCACCTGGTCGAGGCAGCGCTGTCGACGGCCGTCGAGGAGAACAATTTCTCGGCCTTTGACACCCTGTTGGCCGTGCTGTCACGTCCCTATGACGACCAGCCCGGACGGTCGCGCTATGCCGTTCCGCCGCGGCCGGAGCAAGTGGTGCGCCAAACCTTTTGCGGAACGTGAAGCGTCTCGCCCCGCTTGGCTCAGCAGCTGCGAGCCCAAGATCGCTCTCCCGCCGGCAGCGCCGGCCGGCAGGCGCCGGCTCGCAGCCGAGGGGCCGGCTCCGTGGTAGAAAGTGGGGGCAACACCAGCAATGATGTGGATTGATCGAGATGCCGGCAGACGCGGCCTTCGTTGACTTCCTGTTGCTTGGCGGCGGACTGGCGAGCGTGACCGCCGCCGAGACCCTGCGCGGCGGCGGAGCGGACGGCAGCATCGCGATTGTGACGGCCGAAAGCAGGCTTCCCTATCACCGCCCGCCGCTGTCAAAGGACTTTCTGCTCAAGGGTCCGGAAGCGACGGATATTCTCATCCATTCGGAAGCATTCTACCGGGAGCGCGACATCGCCGTGCACCTGGCAGCCCGGGCGTCCAGGGTCGATGTCGAAAGCCGCACGATCGAGACCGAGCAAGGTGCCCGTTACCGGTTTGGCAAGTTGCTGATTGCGACCGGTGCCAGCGTCGACCAACTCTCTGTCCCCGGCGTGAACCTTGGGGGCATCCACTACCTGCGTACTGCAGAGGACGGGCTGGCGTTGTATCGGGACCTGGCTCAGGTGCAGCGCGCCGTCGTGATCGGCGCCAGTTTTCTCGGGATGGAACTGGCCGCCGCCTTCGCAAGGCGCGGCATCCAAACGACTTTGATCGCCCGCGAGGAGCTGCTCTACGACAAGCTCGGTTCGCCCGAGGTCTCCGGATTTTTCGCGGAATATTTCGAGGCCCGAGGCATTGCGCTGCTGCTTCGGGAAGGCATTGCCAAGTTCCATGGCACGGCACGGGTTGAAGCGGTCGTGACCAGCAGCGGCAAAGTCGTGCCGTGCGAGCTGGTGGCGATGGGCGTTGGCGTGCACCCGGAGGTCGGCTTTCTCCGCGACAGCGGCATCGCCGTGGACAATGGCATCCTCGTCAATCAGTATCTTGAAACCAATCACGCAGGCATTTACGCCGCCGGCGACGTCGCCGATTTCTATGACCCGATTACGCGGTCGAGGCACCGCTCCGAGCACTGGGACAATGCGGTGAAGCAAGGCCGCATCGCTGCCTGGAATATGCTGGGTGACCGCCAATCCTGGCGCACCGTGTCCTATTTCTTCTCCGATGTGTTCGATCTCACCTTCAATGTCGTCGGCGAGACCGAGCTAGCGAGCGAGCGCATCGTCAGGGGATCGCGGCAAGATGGCGGGTTTTCCGTGCTTTATCTGGCCAACAACAGGCTGCGCGGCGCCTTCCTGCTGGAACAGTCGTTCGTTGACACCAAGGCCGCTGGCGCCCTCATCATCGGCCGATGCAATCTCGGCCCGACCAAGGCCAAGTTGTGGGACGTGCGCTTCCCCTTAAACCGGGCGGCGGCGGAAACGGTGTTGATCCTGCAGGGTGGAGGGGCGCTAGGCGCCTTTGAGTGTGGTGTCGTCAAGGCGCTTGAGGAGCACGACATTCATCCCAATCTGGTCGCCGGTGTCTCGATCGGCGCCATCAATGCGGCGATCATCGCTGCCAACCCGGGCAACGCCACCAGCGTGCTCGAGGCCTTTTGGCGCGAATTGAGCCTGGATGTCCCAGATTTGCCCAATGAAGATCTGCGGCGCGCGCTCTCATCCTTGCAGTCGCTGTTGTTCGGCGCACCGCATTTTTTCCGCCCGCGTTGGTTCGAGCCGATCTTGAGCCTTGCCCAGCTTCCTACGCAATGGAAGAGCTTTTATGAGCTGTCACCGCTCAGAGCCACGCTCAGCAAATATATCGCCTTCGACAAGCTGCCGGACAGTCCGGTGCGATTGGTGCTCAGCGCGGTAGACGTCGAAACCGGACAGCTTACGATCTTCGACAGCTACGTCGACGAAATCACGCCAGACCATGTTCTCGCCAGCGGCAGCCTGCCCCCCGGCTTCCCGTGGACCACGATAGCTGGCAAGCACTATTGGGACGGCGGGTTAGTGAGCAACTCGCCGCTCGATCAGGTGATCGAAGTCAGCGGCCTGACCGGTAAGGAGGTCTATATCGTCAACTTGTGGCTGGACAAGAGGGCGCTGCCGCGATCGATCCCGGAAGTAATGGCCCGGCGCGATGAGATCCTGTTTGCCGAAAAAATCCGCCGCAGCGTGCGAAGCTGGGAGTACATCGATGGATACCGCCAGCTGGTCGAAGACATCATGGTCAATTTGGAGCCGAAATTGGCCGAGCAGATCAGACGGCGGCCGCGCTACATTGAGGCGGTCGGCGAGGCCTGCCCGCTGTCGATTACACGCATCACCCGCGAAGCGGTCGAGGGCGAATCGGTCTCACGCGACTATGAGTTCTCACGTCAGAGCATCGACCAGCACATCGCACAAGGTTATGCGATCGCGGCCAACATCCTGCGGCGACGTGAGGGGTGCGGGCGCAAACCAGGCCCATAGCCGGTGCGCCTCTGCCTCGGCGCGCCCATGGCCAGACCTTGCGCGCCATCGGTCCCCTGCCAGCGCCTCGTCGGCCAGTTGCAGACGGTTCGGCGCGCCGTGCGGTACCGGTTCGGGACGAAGCGCTACACAGGAGGCATACGGGTCGAGCTTGGTGGTTTACCCCTTGATCGAGCCGGTGAGCCCAGCGACATAGTGCTCGACAAAGAATGAATAGATGAGGGCCACCGGGATCGAGCCCAGCAATGCCCCGGCCATCAGCTGACCCCAATAGAACACATCACCGCGGATGAGCTCGGCAATGACGCCGACCGGCACGGTGCGCACCGTGGTTTTTGTCAGGAAGATCAGCGCGTAAAGAAACTCGTTTTGCGACAAGGTGAAGGCGAAGATGCCGGCGGAAATGAAACCCGGCATGCACAGCGGCAGGAATACCTGCCGGATCGTCTGCAGCCGGCTGGCACCATCGATGCGGGCCGCCTCTTCGAGCTCCTTTGGCACGGTCTTGAAATAGCCGAGCAGCAGCCAGGCGCAGAACGGCACCAGCATGGTGGGGTAGGTCAGGATCACGGATGTCAAAGTATTGCCGAGGCCGAGCCGGTTGATGACGTCGGCGAGCGGAATGAACAGCAGGGGCTGCGGCACCAGGTAAACCGCCGCCACGGTCATGGCGATCAGTCCGGCGCCCGCGAACCGCATCCTGGCCAGTGGGTAGGCGAGCATGGTGCCGAGCACCAACGAGATCGCGGTCGAGACGACCGCGACCAGCATCGTGTTCCAGGTCCACAGCAGAAAGCTGGTCTTGGTCAACAGATCGACGTAGTGCTTGAGGGTCGGGGCATGCACGATCAGCGGCATGACATTCCGGTTGTAGAGCTCGGCATTAGGCTTGATCGAGGTGATCGCCATCCAATAGAACGGGAACAATGCGAGCACCAGGAAGAAGCCGACCGGCAGCCACAGCCGCACCGCACGTTCGAGCCGGCCGTGGCCCGTAACCATCAACTCCTCCGCATGTAAATGGTCAGCGCAACGATCAGCACCGCAAGCGCCGGCAGCATCGCCAACGCCACCGAAGCTCCGAGCCCGAGCTGGCCCGCCCCCATGGCAATGTCGAACGCATAGGTGGCAAACAGATTGGTGGCGTTCTGTGGTCCGCCGTGGGTCAACACGTACACCAGTTGAAAATCCGCAAACGTAAAGATCACCGAGAACAGGGTTACGATCAGAATGATCGGCCGCAGCAGCGGCAAGGTCACAAATCGGAACCGCTGCCAGCCGCCGGCGCCATCGATGGTCGCCGCCTCGTAGAGCTCCGGCGGGACCGTTTGCAACCCGGCCAGCAAAGTAATGCCGTAGAAGGGCAGTCCGCGCCAGGTGTTGATGATAATGATCGAGGCCATCGCCAGGGTGGGGTCACCGAGCCAGGACGGCCCGGGCTTGGGCCACCCCAACGCCACCAGCAACCGGTTGACGACGCTGAATGCCGGGTCGAGCATCCACATCCAGGCGACGGTGCTGAGCACGGTCGGCACGATGAATGGCAGCAGCAGCAAGGCGCGCACCAGGTTCTTCATGCGGAAGTGCTGATTCATGGCCATTGCCAGGCCAAGCCCGCCGACCATCTTCAGCAAGGTGGCAACGCCGGTATAGACGAAGGTGTTGGCCGCCACCTGCCAGAACACCGGGTCGTGGAAATTGATGACAAAGTTATTGAAACCGACAAAGGTGCCGGCTTGCGCGACCGGTCGGTCCTGCAGGCTCAACAGCAGGCCGTAAACGAACGGATAGCCGACCAGGGAGGCCAGGAACAACAGCGGCAGCGCCATCATCAGCCAGCTGAAGACGCTTTCGCGGTCGAGCCAAACCCTGAACGGCGCGCGGCGGCGCGCCGCGCGCGCAACAGGAGGAAGTTGCTTTAAGACGACGGTCATATCAGGCCGAGCGATAAATGCCCTTAAGTTGCGCCTCGGCGTTCTTGATCACCTCGGCGGTCGGCGCGCCGGCGCACGCTTTGGCGAACATATCGACCACCACGTATTTCGCCACGCTTTCCGCCAGTTGCCGGCTGGCCGGCGCCGGCCAGCCCGGCAGATGCGCGCTGGCAAGGGCGTCGCGGTAGGGGCGGTTGCGCGGCTCGACGTCCCACATCGGGGCATTGTCGTAGGCGTGTAGCAGGGGCTGATAGTAGGTCTCGGCCACCGCATACCAGCCGCCGAGCTGCTTGGGATCCATCAGCCAGCGCATGAAGGTGCGCGCCTCTTCCTTGACCGGGGAAAAGCTGAAGATCGAATGGCTGATCGAGTTAAGCAGATGGAAGCGACCCTTTGGGCCCGCCGGGTTCATGGCCTGGGCGGTGACCTTGCCGATATCGGGGAATTCCCGTTTGGCGAACCAAAGGATGCTCTCAGCATTGTTGGTGCAGGAAATCTGCTCGGCCATCCATGCCTTGTTGTTGCTGACATCGGTCCAGCCGAGCACATCGGCGAGCATGGTGTCCTTGAAGAACTTGCGGGCAAAATCGACGGCACGCGCGGTCTCGTCGGAATCGATGACCACGGTCTTTCCGTCGGCGGCAACCTCGGCGCCGCCGTAGGACCACAGCAACGGGTAGAGCCAGCCATGGTTGTCACCGAAACCGTGCCCGAGCTCGAACCCGAACGGATGGTCCTTGGCCTTCAGCTTCTTGCCGACCTCGTACAGCTCCTCCCAGGTCTCGGGGAACGTCTTGACGCCAACCTCGGCAAACCAATCGGTACGCCAGTTCATCAGCTGGCCGATATTGCTGAACGGGATCGCCTTCCATTTACCGTCCACCAGCACGGCTTCCCTGCCGGCATCGTACCAGCCGCCCTGGGCTTTGCCGACGTCGTCGGCGATGTCGCCGACGTCGAGATACTTCTCGCCGAACTGGATCACCTGGAGCAGACCATTCATCGTAATATCTGCTCCCGAGCCGGTCTCGGCGATGGTGCTGATACGCGTTGGAAGGCTGCCGACGCTGGTTACCTCGTAATTGACCTTGATGCCGGTTTGCTTCTGATAGGCAGCGGCAAGCACATTCTGCACATAGTCATCGAATGGCTTAATGAACGAGCTTTCGTGCAGAATAGTGATCGTCTTCGCCTCGGCGTGCGCCGGCCGCGGCCGACTGAGCGCGGCGGCGGTGCCAGCCGCGGCAAGCTTCAGAAATCGTCGACGTGATGGCAGTGGGGTTTGTGCCGGCGCGGTCATGCTCAGTCCTCCATTCATCCCCGGTGGGGTTGATCCTGGCAGACTGCATAACCGCTACGTTCACTGTGCAGCGCGAGCGCAATTGCCGTGCGGCGCGGCTATGCTCATCGAATGCATGTGGCTAACTTCGAGGCTATCACGACTTCACCGTTCCTTTAAGTCAAATCAAGGATGCCGTTTTGAGCACATCGTCTAAGGCTGGCTCAGGCGCGAGACGCGCCCGAACGCGGGCACCGGCGCCGACACGACGGCAATCTATTGCGCTGCGATAGGCGAGCTTGCCCGCCGCGCAATTGCCCGATGCTGCTGGGGGCATCGGCAGGCGGCATCTCGCCAACGCGGGGGCCCGGGCACGCAAGTGATAACCAATTGATTTATTTGCCGGAGCACAGCGTGATGCCGCTTGCCAGCTGCTTTTGGCGGCGATCGCTATCCTTGCAGGCGTAGCCCGGTTGGGTCGTAGAAAGGTCTGAGCGTGGCGACGGCCTCGCAGCGCCGTCCTGCCACCTCGATCTCGTAGCGTGATTTGAGCATGTGCTCGAGGTTTTCGCCCTGCTGGCAGGGGACATAGCCGAGCCCGACGGCAACTCCGAGCGCGTGTCCAAAACCACCCGACGACAGATGGCCAACGATGCCGCCATCTCTAACAATGGCCTCGTTGTGGAACAGAAACTGGGCCGGGTCGGCGAGCTTGAACTGCAGCAGGCGGCGGGCAAGGCCAGCCTCGCGCTTGCGCACCACCGCCTCGCGGCCGATGAAATCACCGAACCGGCCGCGGCGCTTGTCGGTTTTCACGGCAAAGCCGAGCCCCGCCTCGAGCACGTGATCCTCATCGCCGATGTCGTGCCCGAAATGGCGATAGGCCTTCTCGAGGCGCAAGCTATCCATCGCCAGCAATCCCGCCGGCCGAAGCCCCCACGGCCGGCCGGCCTCCAGCACAACCGCAAGCAGATGCCGGGCGAACTCGGTCGGCACGAACAGCTCGTAACCGAGTTCGCCGACATAGCTGATGCGATGCGCCCGCGCATGGGCCATGCCAAGCTCGATCGTGCGCTGGGTCGCGAACGGCAACGCCGCATTTGAGATGTCGTCGGGGGTCAGGGCCTGCAGAAAGTCCCGCGCCTTTGGCCCCATCACGGCCAGACAGGCCTCGCCGCTCGACACGTCGATTGCCACGCAGTGCGCCCGATCGCAGATGTGACGCTTGAGCCAGGACAGGTCGCGGCGAAGCGTGGCGGCACCGGTTACAACGAGGAACGCCGTGTCGGTGAGGCGGGTAATGGTAACATCGGCCTCGATGCCGCCACGCTCGTTGAGCCACTGGGTGTAGACGATACGGCCCGGGGCAACGGCCACGTCATTGGCACACACGCGCTGCAGCACCGCCTCTGCGTCCGCGCCCTCGACGCGGATCTTGCCGAACGGGCTCATGTCGAGCAGCCCAACGCCGGTGCGTACCGCCATATGCTCGGCCGCAGCGTAGTCGGGCCAACGCGGCCGTCCCCAGGTGTCGTGCGCTTCCGGCCGCCGGCCGCGTGCCGCCTCGTCATCGGGCAGGAACCAATGCGGCCTCTCCCAGCCGGCCACCTCGCCGAAGTAGGCACCGCGCGCGGCAAGCTGCTCGTGCGCCGGACTGTGGCGGACGCCGCGCGACGAGGCAAACTGCCGATAGGGGAAATGGTCGGCATAGAGGAGGCCGAGTGTCTCGGCCACGCGCGGTATGATGAAGCTTCGCGTCGATTGCCACGGGAATACCCGGCGCACGTCGACATCCCACAGATCAAACGGCGGAGCGCCGCCGACAATCCATTCCGCCAGTGCCATACCCGCGCCGCCGGCAGATTGGATCCCGACCGAGTTGAAGCCGCAGGCGACGAACAAGCCGGCGACCTCCGGCACCTCCCCCAGCATGTAGCGGTTGTCGTGGGTGAAGCTCTCGGGGCCGTTGAAGAATTGGCGGATGCCGAGGCGACCGAGCAAGGGCATGCGCCGCGTCGCGGTCTCCAGGATCGGCGCGAAGTGCTCCAGGTCGGCCGGCAACTCGTCGAAGCAGAACTGCTCGGGAATACCGTCCACGGCCCACGGCTTGGCGGTCGGCTCGAAGGCGCCGAGCATGATCTTACCGGCGTCCTGCTTGTAATAGGCACATTCGTCGGTGACCCGCAGCACCGGCAGTTCGGCGGGTATTTCGTCGCTTGCTTCGCTGACGATGTAGAAATGCTCGCAGGCCTGCAGCGGCAGATCGACCCCGGCCATGCGACCGACCTCACGTCCCCACATGCCCGCGCAATTGATGACGACGTCGGCGGTGACGCGCCCAGCTTCGGTAACGACGCCCCGGACGCGACCGTTTGCCGTGATAATGCCCGTGACTTTGAGGTTCTCGCGAATGGTAATGCCGGCCTTGGTGGCGCCACGCGCCATCGACAGGGCGACGTTGCCAGCGTCGGCCTGCCCGTCGCGGGGCAGATAGATGGCGCCGAGAACGCCGGTCATATCGGTCAGTGGATGCAGCCGAGCCGCGTCGGTGACGGAGATTTCTTCGACCTCGACGCCGAAGGCGCGCGCCATCGATGCGCCGCGCCTGAGCTCCTCCAGCCGCTCGGGGGTGAGTGCGAGCGAAATCGAGCCGACCCGGCGGAAGCCGGTGGCAACGCCGGTCTCCGCCTCGAGCTTGGCATAGAGTTCGGCGCCATAGCGAGCAAGCTTGGTCATGTTGGCGGTGGCGCGCAGTTGGCCAATGAGGCCGGCAGCATGCCAGGTGGTGCCGGACGTGAGCTGCTTGCGCTCAAGCAGCAGCACGTCGCGCCAGCCGAGCTTCGCCAGGTGATAGGCGACCGAGCATCCGATCACGCCGCCGCCAATGATAACCGCCTGTACGCTGCCTTTGAGCTCGCTCATGTGCGACCCCATCCGTAAAGTTGAGCCGCGGCTGGCGCGCTGACGAAGCCTTGTTGCACATCCTCGGCGATGCGGCGCTGGTCGCGGCCTGCTACCGGGCCGTAGCCGCCCCCGCCGGAGGAATAGAGCGTCAGGACGTCGCCGGCCCTGAGATCGACGCGCTCCTTGCTCTTGAGTTTGATGATCCGCCCGTCGCGCTCGATCTCGATGCGCGTGCGGCTTCCCTCACTGCCGCCGAACAAGCCGTAGGGGGCGAGGCGGACGCGATCGGTATAGGTGGCGAAGTTGGCCCCGTCCTTGAGGATGAGGAAGCGGCGAAACAGGCCAAGGCCGCCGCGGTACTTGCCGGCTCCTCCCGTATCGGGCAGTAGCCCGTAACCGATCACCCGGAAATGGTCGAAGTCCATGTCGGTCGCCTCGACCGGAGTGTTGGTGCAGTTGGAGAGCGGACTGTCGACCGCATCACAGCCGTCGTGCCGCGGGCCACCGCCAAACCCGCCACCGTAGATCTCCAAATATACCCGGTAGCCGTTCGGCCCGAGATGCGAGATGGCGAGCGCATGCGTGGCATCGTTGCCGCCAGCGATCACCTGCTCGGGTACCACCTGCGCCAGCGCCTTGAGCACCGCATTGAAGCAGCGATAGGCCGGCAGCAGGCGTGCACGTACGGGCGCCGGGTAACGGGGGTTGACCAAGCTGCCGGTTGGCGCAGTCACGGTGATCGGCCGCTTGAACCCCTCATTGAACGGGATGTCGGGGCTCGTCAGTGCCGACTTGATGGCGGCAAGCGTCGCCGACACGGTGGAGGCCCATGGGCAGTTGAGGTTGCGCCGCACCTGGCCGCAGCTGCCGCTATAGTCGACCGCGATCGCCTCGGCCGTGATGGTAACGGCCGCCTTCACCGGCAGCGGCTGGTCGTCGAGCCCGTCGTCATCGACCGCGTCCTCGCCGTGGTAGGTGCCGTCGGGGATGGCAGCTAGTGCGGCCCGGAACCGGCGCTCCGAGTAGTTCATGAGCTCGTGCATGGCGGCCAGTACCTTGGCCGTACCATAGCGCGTGCACAGTTCCGTCATGCGCGCTGCGCCAATGGCATTGGCCGCGAACTGGGCGTAGAAGTCGCCGATAGTTTGCGATGGTACGCGCACGTTGGCGGCAACGAGCCGCTCGAGCGGCCCACCGTTCCAATCGCGCCGGTAGCTATATCGCGAGGGCGGAATGATGATGCCCTCCGCGTGCACGTCGACCGCATCCGGTGTCAAGCCGGGATTGCCGCCACCAAGATCGAGATGGTGGGCGACGGTGCCGGCGAACGCGACAAGACTGCCGGCGACGAAGATCGGCGTAAATATAAAGACGTCCTGCAGGTGCTGGCCGCCGCCGTAGGGATCGTTGTTGATGTAGAAATCGCCTGGCCCAAGCTCGCTGACCGGGCACTGGTCCACGCAGGCTCGGAAGATTTCCGACATCGAGCCCAGATGCATCGGGATCAGCTCCGCCTGGGCGACGACATTGCCGCCGGCATCGAACAACGCCGCGGATGCGTCCTGGGCCTCGCGCACGATGTTGGAATAGGACGAGCGGATGAGCTTGGTGCCCATCTCGCGCGCGATCGCGATCAGGGCCTGGGAGATGACGGCATAATCGACGGGGTCGAGCATCGCCTCGTCGGTGCCGCGCGCGGCTTCGGCCGTGTGTTGCTGCATGGTCATTGCCGTTCCAGGATGGTGTTGTCGTTGTCATCCGACCGGGCCGCCCAGCCGGCGGGCAGGTAGAGGGTCGAGGTTGGATCCTCGATCAGCGCCGGACCCGGCACGCGCCGCTGCCGTGCCACGGCCTGGTGCGACAACACCTGGGCTTCACGCCAAGCCTTGCCATCGAACACTCGGATTGGATGTGGCGGCCGCTCCGCCGCCTGTGACCGGCTGAGCAACGGCAACTGGTCGAGCGACGCCGTAACACCGAGCCGGAACGACACGAACTCGATGGGCTTGGCCGCCTCCCCGCCGAAGAAATAGACGCGCTGGTGCGCGTCGCCGAACCGCCGTTGCACGCCGGCCGCGCTCAGGCTTTCGAGCTCCGCCTCCTCGAGCACCACCGGCACCTCGAATGCCTGGCCAACGTAACGCATCTCGGCGGTCAGCGAGAAGGCAAGCTGGCCGCGCATGCCGTTGTCTCTGGCACGCTCGAGCGCGCGGCTTCGCATCCTGTCGAACACCTCGCGCAGCACATCGGCGGCACGATCGTCGGCCAGGACCCTGCGCGTCATGCTCTCGAACAACACGAAGTCCGAGGCGATCAGCCCGTAGGCTGAGATGATGCCCGCGGCCGGCGGAACCACGATGGTGGCGATGCCCAGTTCCTCCGCCACCTTGGCGGCGTGCAGGGGGCCAGCGCCACCGAACGGCACCAGCACATAATCGCGCGGGTCGCGACCGCGTTCGGTCGAGATCAGCTGGATGGCCCGCACGATACTGGCGTTGGCCAGCGCCACGGCACTGTCGGCGGCGGCATCGAGCGTCAACCCAAGGCGCCGCGCGATCGGCTCCAGCGCGCGCGATGCCGCCTCGACGTCGATGAGCATGCGGCCGCCGAGAAAAGCTTCGGGACGCACCGTGCCGCGCACCACGTGGGCGTCGGTAAGCGTCGGCAAGGTGCCGCCGCGGCGGTAGCAGGCAGGACCTGGATCGGCGCCGGCCGAGCGTGGGCCGACGCGGAGCATGCCACCTTCGTCGACCCACACAATCGACCCACCGCCGGCGCCGATGGTGTTGATATCGAGCAGCGGAATGCGGATCGGCAAGCCGTCGAGGTGAAATTCCTGCGTCAGCTGTGGCGCGCCATCGGTCACCACGCACACATCCGTGGACGTGCCGCCGATGTCGAGCGTGATGATATTGCGGTAGCCGGAGCGGCCGGTCTGGCGCACCGCCCCGACCACGCCGGCGGCCGGACCCGACAGCAACGCATTGATGGCGTTGGCGCGCATCGCCTGTGCCGGCAGCCGTCCGCCATTTGACTGCATGACCGAGAAGCGGCCGCGGAACCCCGCGGCCGCGAGCCGCTGGCGAAAGCGCTCGATGTAGCGGTCGATGACCGGCTGTACATAGGCCGACAGCGTCGTCGTCGAGGCGCGCTCGAATTCGCGAAACTCCCGCGTGATGTCGGAGGAGATGGTAATGTAGAGATCGGGCAAGGCTTCGACCAACAGCGCGCGCAGCGCCCGCTCGTGCGCCGGGTTAACATAGGCATTGAGGAGGCAGATGGCGACCGCCTCGTAGCCGCCGGCGTGCAGCGCCGGCAGCAGGCACCGGCCCACGTCGGCAACATCGAGCGGCGTCTCGATGGAGCCGTCGGCAAGGATGCGTTCCGCAATCTCGAAGGAAGCGGCGCGGGTCACCACCGGCGTGGGTTTTTGGTATTCGAGATCATAGATGCGCGAACGACCATGGCGCTGCAAAGCCAGGATATCGCGAAAACCCTTGGTGGTGACAAATGCCGTCGGAAAGCCCTTGCGCTCCAGTACCGCATTGGTGGCAACGGTAGACCCGTGCGCGAGGTCCTCGATCGAGGCGATGTCGATGCCGCTGGCGAGCAGGGCGTTGAAGGCACCCTCGTCCGGTGCGCGCGGTACGCTTGGTACCTTGGTCACGCGGATGCCCTGGGCGCCAATGGCGACCAGATCCGTGAATGTGCCTCCGACCTCGATGCCCACGCGCATAGAGCGCTCCCACGGCTAGCGGCTCCGCCTGGCCGGCAGCCGCACCCCTCGATGATGCAATTGGCCGCCCCACCGCCGTCAAGCCCGGATAGGATGGGCCCGGGTTGCGGTTGCCACCCACAGCGTTGTGGGCTGTTGCTTGCATGCTGGCAACCCCCGCCACTGTCTGTTCCTGCCCCCCCTGATGCTCGCCGGGCAGCGCTTGGCGTCTTCGACCACGCACCGATGCCGAGCAAGATCTCGGGCTCATGGAACCAGCCGCCGCTCTGCAGCACCGATCGAAAAGTGCCGATGGCGCGTCAGCTTGTGAGCTGTCTGCTCGGCCGCGACCGTCTCGAGGTCGCCCTGTCAAAACCGATCGATCGGCGTTAGCCCGAGAGCCTCCACGTGGAGCTGGCGCCGTCGCCCGATGAGATGCAAGGCTTGATCGCCGGGTTGAGGACGGTCTTTAGGGACGCCTCCGATGTCCTCAAGATCATGGGCTTAGGGTGTCGATCCCAACCGCGATTGGCCGTTGCCGGCAACCGCCGCGCTGCCTACCGGCATCGGCTCCGCCGTCCACAGCTCGGCCAGCGCGGTCAAGAGGTGATCGATATCGGCGTCCGAATGCTGCGGCGTCGGCGTTAGACGTAGGCGTTCGGTGCCGCGTGGCACAGTCGGATAGTTGATCGGTTGAATGTAGATCCCATAATCCGTCATCAGCCTGTCGCAGATGACCTTGCAGCGCACGGGATCGCCAACGAACACCGGTACAATATGACTGGGATTGTTCATCAACGGCAGACCAGCTGCAGCCAGCCGCTTCTTCAAGCTGCGCGCCCGCTCCTGATGTCGCGCCCGTTCGATCTGGCTGACCTTCAAGTGTCTGACGCTCGCCAATGCGCCGGCCACCACCGCGGGGGCCAGCGAGGTCGTGAAAATAAAGCCGGGAGCATAGCAGCGAATGGCATCGCAGCACTCGCGCGAGGCGGCGATATAACCGCCCATCACGCCGAAACCCTTGGCAAGCGTGCCGTTGACAATGTCGATGCGGTGCGCCTGGCCATCGCGCTCGGCGATGCCGCCACCGCGCGGGCCATAGATGCCAACCGCATGCACCTCGTCGATGTAGGTTAACGCGCCGTACTTTTGGGCGAGGTCGCAGATCCTCTCCACCGGCGCGAAGTGGCCATCCATCGAATAGACGCCCTCGAAGGCGATCAGTTTCGGCGTGTCTTTTGCGTACTGCTGTAACAGCCGCTCCAGGTCGGCGACATCGTTGTGGCGGAAGAGGCGCTTGGGCCCGCCGCCGTGGCGAATACCCTCGATCATCGAGGCATGATTGAGCACGTCGGAAAATATGACGAGCCCGGGAATGAGCTTGGCCAGGGTGGCCAAAGTGGCGTCGTTGGCGACATAGGCAGAGGTAAACAACAGCGCCGCGGCCTTGCGATGCAGCTCGGCGAGCTCGGCCTCGAGCTCAACATGGTAGTGGGTGGTGCCGGAAATGTTGCGGGTGCCGCCGGAACCGGCGCCGACGTTGTCGACGGCCGCGTGCATGGCCGCCCGCACCAGCGGTGACTGCCCCATGCCGAGGTAGTCGTTGGAGCACCACACCGTTAGGTCGCGGCCACCGTGGTCGGTGACGTGGTCGGCGCGCGGGTATGCGCCGCATGACCGGTTGATATCAGCGAAGACGCGGTAGCGTCCCTCGGTCCTGAGCGCCTCCAGGGCATCCACAAAGTGCCAACGATAGTTCACCGACCCACCTCATCGACTGTTGCAGCCTTGAGCAGCGAGCTGGTGTTCCTCGCGTCGAGGTACCAGCTCGGTTGCAACCAAGGCCGGCGCTTATCAACCACCTCACCGGGAGACGATGTCTCCCTTCAGAGGTACTAGGATCGCGGTCAGCTCACGCTGCTCGCGCGGCGCAACGCCGAATTTATCGAGCGACCTTCCGAGATCCTGCACGAGGGCATTGAAGTCGGCGTTGCGAATGCCAAGCCCACGATGTGCAGACCGCATGTTGCGGCCGCTGTAACGACAGGGACCGCCGCTCGCCTCGCAGATCTGCTCGACCAGCAGACGCTTGAGGCGCGGGATGTTTGTGGTGCCGAAGAAGCCATTGATACGGCGGTCCTCGGCAACGTTCTGAACAAAGTCCTCGACCACCAGTCGGATGGCGGGCTTGCCGCCGAGCCGACTATAGAGCGAGCCGTGATGCATCGTCGCGTGCGCGGCAGACGACAGAAGCAAGATGGCGATTGCGCCGGTTGCTAAACGTACTTTCATCTCGACGACCTCCGTTGACATGCAATGGCTCTCAAAAGAGCGGAGGAGGTACGGTTCGATCGTGGTCGGGTTTCCAGGCGTTTTCTAACAAATGCGTGAACGCCATCACCTGGCCGCCACGCGGCAGCGACCGGTTCGGTCGGGAAATGTCTCGCCGGGGGGGCAGCTTGCCGATCGTCGCCCAACCCGGCAAACGGGGTGGCGGCGCCCACGAGATCACGAAAACCAAGTTCGCCGCCGATCGCGTGGCCAAAGCCCTTGGCCGGCACCAAACAGCGAAACTCGCAACAAGCGAAGGCTCGCGCCCCCGAGCGCGGACTTTGCGTGGCGGCGGGTGGGCAGCTTCCGGAGCCTTAGGCTGCGCGCGCGCCGGCAAGCGAGGTTGGGCCGGTCGCACTTGGCCCGCAAACCCGACAAGCGCCGCGTCAGCCGACCGGGCGCGGGCAAACGCCCAACGATGCCAACCTCGCAAAGCCCTATCCTCGGCAGAGCTTTGAGCCCAGCCTTCTCGGCGAGGTCCTGTTTTTCCGATCCCTCCGCCCCCACATCCTCTAGTCCACGGGCCAAAGCCCCCAACCGCCAACCTGTCATTGAGCCCCATAGGATTGGCAAAGGCCTTCGGCATTGCTTTCCCGTCGCGGTATGCTGGCAAGGCCGCCATGCGTGAAGGGTTTGCGTCAGCCGCACGGTCTTCCTGCAACACCATGAGGCCGATTTGAGCATCGGGCATCTACCAGGGCCGAGCATCAGCGCATGGAGCAGCAAGCTAGCAAAGCTTCGAACCAAGGCTCGCACCGTTGCCGACCTCACGGCTGTCCATAGCCGCGGCTCATTCGGCGTCGTCGCCCTGCTGCTCGCGTACCTGGTGCTGGAATGGGTGAGCTTCATCCATGAGCATAAGGGTGTGCCGGTAACGCCCTGGAACCCGGCGCTCGGGCTGGTGTTTGCGGCCATGCTCCTGAACGGCGTGGCTTATGGCTTTGTATTGTTTGCCGGTGTCCTGATCGCGGAAACCTTGTTGCTGCGCACGCAGCTGCCGTGGGGCATCGTTTTGGCCATGGCCGCTGTGCTCACGGCCAGCTTTGCCGCAGCGGCCTTGGCGCTTCGCCGCCACATCGCCTTCGATCAAGGCCTCAACCATGTACGGGACATTCTCGTGCTGCTGGCAACGGGCACCGTCGCCGCTGCGATAGCCACCGCTCTGTTGACCGCGCTGCTGGTTGCCGCCGACGAGCTCACGATCGGCGATCTTGCCCAGTCGTCGCTGCCACTGTTCGTTGGCGATTGCATCGGCATCGCCGTTATCACCCCTTTAGTCCTGCGCCTATCGGTGCGATGGCCCGATCTCGCTTCAGGCGCGCTCGTTAGAGTGTTGCCGGAGTTGATCCTGTTTGGAACCGCGGTCGGCGGCACGTTGTGGCTCAGCCTGGGCGTAGGCGGCGGAGCCAACGACAAGTTTCTCTCGCTATTATTCTTGCCCGTGGTTGCTGCCGCGCTCCGCTTCGGGGTCGATGGCTCCTGCGCTGCCCTCGCCGCCACGCAACTTGGTCTGGTGCTCGTCTTGCACCTATCCGGGCATGACGCCGCGACGTTCACCGAATTTCAGGTGGTGATGCTGGCTCTGACGACGTCGGGGCTGATCGTCGGTGTGGTGGTCAGCGAGCGGCAGCGCGCCGACCTTGCCGCCACCGCGGCGGAGGCACGGCTTAAGGAAATGCAGGCGCAGGCGGCGCGAGCCGCGCGCATAAATGTGGTGAGTGGCATGGCCTCGGCACTTGCACACGAGATCAACCAGCCGTTGACAGCAGCCCGCGCGCTGGCGCGTTCCGTGCAGCAGATCCTACGTTCACCGCCCGTCGATACCGGCCGCAGCGACAGCAATGTTACCGGTCTTATTGCCCAGATCGACCATGCCACCGGCGTCGTGCGTCGCATGCGGGACTTTTTACGCCGTGGACAACCGAGATTCAGTACGCTCGATATCCGCACCGTTCTGGCCGATGCCCTGATGCTTGCTGGACCCGATGCAGCAGCCAAGCGGATCGCCATCGAGCTGGTCGCCGATCCGGCGTTGCCGCCGATATTTGGCGACCGCGTGCAGCTGCAGCAGGTGCTCCTCAACCTCATTCACAACGCACTCGACGCGATCATGGAAGCCGGCCGCGACGATGGCCGCATCCGCGTCGGCGCGCAGCTGTCGGATGGCGCTTCGTTGATTGTGATCAGCATTGTCGACAATGGCGTCGGCGTGCCGGAAGCTTCGCTGCTATTCGAACCTCAAACCTCGCACAAAAAAGACGGCTTGGGCCTCGGCCTGTCGATCTGCGCCGCCATCATCGAGGCGCACGGCGGACGCATCTGGCTCCAATCCCGGGTCAAAGGTTTCACCGAGTTCCGGTTCTCGCTGCCGGTGCCAGCCCAAGGACCCAACCCGCCATGACACCGACCGTCTACATCATCGACGACCAACGCGCCGTGCGCGAGGCGCTGACAGAGATGTTGCGCCTGTTCGGCTATGCCGTCGCGGCCTTCCCTTCCGCTGATGCCTTCCTGGCGCAGATTGCAACGGCGCGTCCCGGCTGCATCGTTGCCGATGTGCGGATGCCCGGTAGGGATGGCATCGAGCTGGTGCGCGAGCTGGCGCGCCGCCAGGTCGCGTTGCCGGTGGTGTTGATTTCCGGTCACGCCGATGTGCCGATGGCGGTGGCGGCAATCAAGGCAGGCGCCGAAGACTTCATCGAGAAACCGGTCGATGACACGCAGCTTCTGGCGGCCATTAACCGATGCTTCGCACGCCTGTTGCAAGCGCTCTCCCGCGATCAGGCCGTTGACGATCTCGGGCAGCGTTTCGAGCGGCTCACGCCGCGCGAAACGGAGGTGATGGACCTGGTGGTGGAGGGCTTCACCAGTCAGGCGATCGCGCTCAGGCTCGGCATCAGCCAGCGCACCGTCGAGAGCTATCGGGTGCAGATCATGGAGAAGATGCAGGCCGAAAGCGTCGCGGTGCTGGTGCGGCAGGCCATTCGCCTCGGCCGCATTGCCCCGTAAAGATACTACCCAAGTGTTACGAATAAACGCTGGCAAGTGCCGGAGCTAGGCTTGCGAAGGTGCCGCGAACCAGGCGGCATGCACTTGCCGAGGTGGTCGATAATGCCAAATTCGAGGCCGTTTGCCTGTGCGCGCGCCAGCGCCGACACCTCAGGCGGGCGTTGCTTCCTGGCCGTGCTTGCCACCGCGCTCGGCGCCGCCTGGCTGCTGCTGGCGGCCGGCGTGCCGGTGGCGCTGGTGCTCATTACACTCTCGGTTGTCATGGTCCTCACCGGCTTGGCGCTGGCGGCCGTCCTCTTTCTCGCTGGCTCACGCCCGACCCGCGCGCTAGCGGCACCGTGGGAGATTGCCGCCAGCCTCGTCTTTCTCGGCGTGGCGGCCGGGATCCTCAGCAATGGCACTGAAGCTGTGGCTTTGCTGGATGCGATGCATTCCGGCTTGGCAGGGAGGCCGCACGGGTGAGCGGGATGCCGCGAGCCTCGCCAATCGCGCGCGGCGGATCACGCGAGCGATTGGTTCGCCATTGGCAATGAATGAACCGCGCCGCCGCGTCAGCCGGGAACGGCTCTTGACACGCGGCGCCCAATCAAACCCGTACCGGGACATGCAATGGACACTCTCAATTCCGAGTTGATCGCGCTTGCGCAGGTGATCGTGATCGACCTTGTGCTTGCCGGCGACAACGCCATTGTCGTTGGGCTTGCCGCCTCGCGCGTGGCACCCGAGCTGCGCGCGAAAGTCATCTTCTGGGGCATTGCCGGCGCGGTCGTGCTGCGGATTGCGTTTGCAGCGCTCACCGCGCAAATTCTGGCCATCGTCGGCCTAACTCTTGCCGGCGGCATCCTGCTGCTGTGGGTGGCATGGAAGATGTATCGGGAGATCAGACATAATCCCAGACCGGCTTCAGCTGGTGCCGCCGTGGCGATGGCAACCGAAGGCGGGGCGGCGACCAAACTCGGCTTTCGAGGCGCGCTGGTTCAGATCATCGCCGCCGACGTTTCGATGTCGCTCGACAACGTGCTTGCAGTGGCCGGGGCCGCCAAGGGGCACACCTGGGTGCTCGTTGTTGGTCTCGGCATCGCCGTCGTGCTGATGGCAGTCGCGGCCAACTACATTGCCAAGCTGCTGGCGCGCTTCCCGTGGATCACCTGGATCGGGCTCCTGATCATCCTCTCGGTCGCCGCCGATATGATGTGGCGTGGCTCCATCGAGCTCGCCTGCAGCTATGGACCAGCCGCGGTTTGCGCCGACGGGATGCGCGCGATCTTCAGAGCACTTGTCGGATGAGCGTGCGCGAGTTGGCACCGCGGCGCTGCCGGCGGCAATTCAGCGCCGCTGGCCCAGCCACCTTCGCCAATCGCTATCTTGTCGGCTCGGCGCTCCAATCGCGGTCGGGCTTGACCTCGGTGGTTGCGTGCGTGTCCTGCCAGCCCTCGATGCCCGCCGGAAACCAGTGAACGCTGGTATAGCCTTTGGTCACGAGCCGCTTGCCGGCGTTCCACCCGCCCCAGCATTCGGGGCGGCAGAACACCACGATTGGTTTGGTTTTGTCGCCAAGCGTCAACTCCCCGACGCGGCGGTAGAACAGCTCCTCGCGCCCGGCCTCGAGCGGTGCCGCACCCGCACCCGGCATCCAAATCGCACTGGGGATCGAGCGATGCGTCGGCAGCCATGGCCGATCGTCGGGAAAATCTGCGGGCTTGCGCACCGCCGGCCCGACATCGAGCAGCAGCGGTTGCTCGGCCAACAGCACCTCGATGGCGGCAAGGTCCACGACTGCCGCTCCAGCCAGCGTCTTCGGTGTTGGCCCGTGCATGGCCCCGATCCACAGGCCCTGCGGCTCCGGCACATCGCTCGGCGAGCCGGCGCTGGCGAGGACTGGAAACAACGCGGTCCCGACAATCACTGCCGCCTTGGCGGCAAGCTCGATCAGGGCGCGCATGTGACGGGCGGGGTCAGTTGGTGGTCAGGGGCGTGTCGAAGCTTTGCTCCCAGCGACCATTTTTGGTGTCGGTGGCGACCACCTTTACCGGGCCATTACCGTCGGGGACGAAGGAGAAGGTGATGACCGGATTGGTCGACAGCGAAATGTCGGCCTCGAGATCGAAGATCTTGCTGTCACCATGCGACACGGAAAGCTTGTCAATATAGCGCGCCGGCGTGTAGTTGCGCGTCAACTGGTTCATCTGCATGCCGTTGAAATTGGGATGGCGGATCATCAGCGTCGCCTCAACCGGCTTGCCGGGCGCGGCACCACCCGTGAATTTCATCCGCATCTCCCCCATACCCTTCATGGCCTCTTCATCGCTGGCCTCAACCGGCGCCGAGCAGCCGCCCGAGGCCTTTACGAAGGCGACCGTTCCAAACAGCCTGCCATCCTTGGTCTCGGCCACGGCGTGCACATTGGTATAGCTATCGACCCTGACGCGAAGCTGCAACGCGCCGGGATCGGCGGCCGGCCCGAACGTCACATGGGCGGCGAACGGGGAGGGATTGTCGTCGATCACCAGATAGACCGACCTGATGGCATGCTTTTCCGGCATGGTCAGGGTGACCGGCATCAGCGCTGCGTCCGGGGCACGCTCGGGTGCATCGAGCTTGATCAGGGTTTCGGTCGGCTCGATTTTGCGGTCGCCGAAGATGTACTCGGCGACGGTCTTCCAGCGTGCCGCGCGCTCGGCATCGATGGCATTGGCATCGGCGGCAACGACCGGTTGCGCCGGCAGCAGCGCGCCGATCACGGCCACACCGAGAGCAAGCGGTAGGATCTTCATGCCTTCCTCCTTAGTGCGGCGGCTGCGCCTTACTCCCACTCGAGCTCACGATAGGCCGCCACCACATTGCGCGCGTTGTAGTCATCGAACAAGGCCCAGCGGCTGCGTTCGGTTTGCGCGATAGTACGCCCGGCATCCGCGATCGATAGGTTGGCGGCTATGGCGGCGCGGGTCTCGTCGCGTAGCACCGCAAGATAGCGCGTCAGATCGGCCATGGCCGGGGCGAAATCCACGATCGCCGGCCCATGCCCCGGCACGGCGCGGGATGCACCCAATTGCTTCAGTTTCTCGGCCTCGCTGAGCCAGCCCCGAAGGCTGCCATCGACGGAAGGAACCCGGTCCACGAACAATAGATCGGCCGGAAACAGCAGGCCGGTCGCGACATCGAGCATCGACAGATCACAATCGGTATGGGCCTTGCCGTGCGCCATCAAGCGGATGACGCGGCCGCCGAGATCGATTTCCATACCGTCCTTGACCGCCTCGGTCGGATAGACCACAGGGCCAGCCCGGTCGGGTCCCAGAATTTGGGCGAGATGCTTGCGGTAGAATTCACCCCGCGCCGCCAGCGCGGCAGGCAAGGCGTGATGGCCGATGATCGTCGGCTGGTCGCCGGCGAACGCCGCCGCGCCGAAAGCGTGGTCTGGATGGACATGCGTGATCAGCAGGTAGCGAATGGGCTTGTCCGTCCGCTTCCTGATTTCAGCGCGAAGCCACTCGCCGTCGGCGAGACTACCGCCGGCATCGGTGACAAGCACGCCGTCGCGCCCGACGATGGCAGCAACATTGGCAATGCCGCCGCCGTTTGCCAGTGTTGCCTCTTCATGCACGCCGGTGCGAACGAAAATGTCCGGTCCGACCTCCGTCAATGCCAGCCGCGCAGCGCCGGCGGATGTCGGCGTGCAGCACAGACAGAACGAACCGATCAGCGCCTGGCGGCGCGTCACCGGAGCGATCGATGCCGGCTTGCTCGGAAGCTTGCTCAACTAATCTCCCAACGTCTGCGAAACCTTGCATGGGAAACAGTGGCTGCCACCATAGGCAAAAGCCAACAAAAGGCCAAGTCGGGTGCAGCGCTTAGCGGTTAATCACGCCTTGACGAGCCTCGCCCTCCCGATAAACGCCCGTTCCACCGGTGGCGCTCTGGGACATCCTTCCGGCCGCCAGGATCGGCAGGGAGCGAAGGTTAGCCGAAATCGGCAACATCGCCCCCTCAGCAGCGCCTTGTCGAACCAGCGAGCGCCCAACTGCGCGTCGGCTCCGGTCCGATTGATGCTCCGGTGCGATGCAGCGAACTAGCGGCCTTTGATCCCCTGAAACGAGATCGGTGGCTCCAGGGTAGCGGCCGCGGCCGTCAGATGGTTTTGCTACGCCAGGCACGGGCAGTCGCCATGATGAGCGCGAAAGCGTCAACGGTGCCGTCTGCTTCACCTTTCTCAAAATCACCGGCGACGGTCGCCATCTGGTTGGTCACGTGCGCAAAGCACAGCACGGGTTTGTCGCGTGCCTCGGCGAACGCATAAAGTGCGGCGGCCTCCATCTCGACAGCCAGCAGTCCTTTGGCTTGCATGGCGGCGATCGCGGTGCGGGTCTCGCGGAATGGAGCATCGGTGGTCCAAACTGCGCCGCGTTCGATGGGCAGGCGCAATCCGACGAGGGCGTCGGTCATTTGCGCCAGCAGCGTGGCATCGGCCGAGCTGAATTCGGCCGGTGGCAGATAGTGGTAGCTGGTACCCTCGTCCCGCAGCGCGCGTTCGATCAGCACGAAATAGGGTGGCGGGCGGAGCGCCACGAGCTGGCCGGCCGAAGTGATGCTGATCAGGAGGCCGCAGCCCGATGCGAATAGCTGCTCGGCGACCAGCACGGCAAAGGATGAACCGACCGCACAACCGACGAACCCCAACTCGAGGCAGTCCTGCGACAGTCGGTAAAGCTGCGTGTGGTAGCATGACCAAGACGGGTCCGGCCGCGCTTGCCCGTTCGACGTCAAGCGCCGGACCAGGTCGCCATCCGGGTCGAGCACACAAACTGGCGGCACGTCCGCCGCGGCAATCGCCTTTTGTCGCCTCGCCTCGCGCAGCAGGTTTTGCGGGGTGAAGGCCGAAGCCTCACCGTAGTACTTTGCATCGAGAATTGGTGGAAGGTCGGCTGGGTTCATGGGCACCGCAAGAGGCCATTGCAAGGGGAGTTACATCGGCTCATCGCTGGTCGTGAGCTTGTCGTGGCATGCGAAATCTTCGCTTCCCAGCATTTTAAGCTACCGCTCGATTGCAATCCATCACCACAAGTTTCGAGGCTGCCTCGGCGTCCCAGTTCTTTGATGCCTTGAGCACGTTGGTCGTGCCGGCAGTACTGCTAACACCTGTCAGGTATATTCAATCGTGTAAGTCTCCTCGCTCATTTGCTTCTGAAAACTCTTGATCATTCCTCTTAATCGGCGAGCGTAACGCGGCATATGTTGCTCAAACTCGGCCCAACCTCGGAAGCGGAAGGTGCAAGCCGTTGGCAAATACAGCAGTCCACGGGAAATCGATTGCCAAATCATGGCATGGTCAGGATCCATCTTGAAGTGTCGGCCCATCTCACGCTGGAAGTCTGCCCGGGTTCGCACCTGGCCGACATCGAAATCATATAAAAGTCGTTGCGATGGCATCGTGCGTGTTTGTTAAGTGCTCGGCTCTCACCTTTTGGCTCCAGCGCCACTATGGCCGGGACGCCATCTGCCCACAAATCTAACCGAACAGCCAGCCGCGCTGCGGAAGTTGTGCAAGGAGCACCGTCAGCGACGACGCCTGATGGATCGCGGCCGACCAATTTTCGGCAGCGATTTCGAGCAAGACCAGCGACGGTTGATTCTGCCGAAAATCGTACATCAGCATTTCCCGGCTTCCGTCTCCGCCGATCCAGATTGCACCCGGCAAACGGTCCTGGATGGCGCCTGCCTGGTTTACTGCAATGATCTCCTCCACCGAATAGATCGCCACGTAAGGGCGGGCGGGCCCAAGGAATTCACCCATCATGCCGCGCGTGAGAAGGAAGCGCCGAAAATCATCGGGAAAGCGCACACCGAAGTACTGTTCGACTTCGGCTACTTGCGCTTCGCTTGCAGCCATGTGCTGCGACCGTTGCTCTATTGCCGATCCTCTAGGGCAAACCTGGCCCGTTCGGCTCTATTGCCTCGGCGCCCGGCTCCGTCCAGGTCTTGCCGGTTTTTGCCGGAATGACGCAATCCCCTCACTTAGCCGGAGCAAGCATGAATAACCACTTTTGATGCTGCCGACGGCTGCGCGGAGAGACCGGCAGAAGGTGAACGGAAGTCCGTCATGGTGACAGCGTAGCGAGCCACAAATGCAAATACGCTACTCGCTGCTATCCCATCATCAAACAAAGTGGCTGAAGGAACGTGACGGTCCTGTTAACGTTTTTGCGCCCATGATCCCTGGCCGCTGAAAGGCGCGTAAACTAAACCGAAAAGAGATCGGGCGGGTACACGGCGTCTCGCTTAGAATGGCGAGGATACCCCCGCGCAACCCGGGCGCGGGATGGCCCTTGCCGACAGACAGGCGCGACCTACAATGTCGTCGCAACGCAACTGCTGGCGGTTGTCGTGCTATTGCGTAGGTGGCGAGTGCGAGTCCAAGTGCGGAATTGAGATCGCGCTCAATGACTAAGAAGCATCCCTCTCAGCTCTTGGTATCACGTGACGCGGCCGCGACCACCAAAGGGCGGTTGAGCCCGATCGCGCTCTCATTCATTGCACTTGGCTGCATCCTGAGTGGTATCGCGCTCGCAACGCTCCTAAGGAGTGCTTTGCCAGAAAACAATCTTGCTGGTGATGCAAAGGATGTTGTGCGGCTGTGTACAGGACTCATCGGAACGCTAGCGGCGCTGGTACTTGGTCTCTTGATCGCCTCTGCGAAGAGCTCGCATGACACGCAGAGTGGCCAGGTCAGACAAATGACAGCCAATGTTATCCTGCTCGACCACCTCTTGGCACAATACGGTCGAGAAACCCGAGCGTCTCGAGAGTTACTGCGGAGAGTCGTGGTCAATATAATTGATCGCGTGTGGCATGATAGCAGCGTGCATCTTGCTACTCCCTTCGAGGCGAGCCGTGACGCCGAGGCGTTCAATTTACAAATTCAACAACTATCACCACAGACCGAGGCGCATCGCTCGCTGCATGCGCGGATTATACAGATTGCTACCGACATTTGGCGAACGCGCCTGCTGTTATTCGCCGAAAGAGGCGGAGCCATTCCTATGCCCTTTTTGGGGGTCCTGGTATTCTGGCTTACCATCATCTTTATGAGCTTCACCCTGTTCGCCCAACCTAGTCCAATGGTGATCGGCGAATTGATCGTCTTTGCGCTGTCGGCGACCGGAGCAATATATCTAATTGTGGAGCTGAGTGAGCCATTTGGCGGGCTAATGCAGATACCTAGCGAACCACTTCGCAACGCCCTCACGCCGCTTGGCGAGTGAGCGCGTTGCGATGCGACACCGGTCTTGGCGTCGACCTGGTCGGCAACGGATGGCGGCTTTGCTGAGCCATCCGTCCTATCAAAGACGCGATGGGCGTCGCTGCGCACATTGAGAAATGCACACGAAACTTTGCGGTTTGATTGGTGTCTTGTGCCTCAGACACAATCAGTGCGCCGTTACCCTTTTATTCAATCCTGAAGTGCGCTTCTACCGTCTGGAGAGCCCTGCCATTGATCGGCAATATATCTTGCGGGCACGCCGAGAAGGCGATCACGACATCCATTTCCGCGCGCAACCTTACGTAGCTGCCCGGTTGCGGCTTGGGTGGCGCGGCGAAGGCTAGCCCACCGTCCTGGCTCCAAGGGATGTTCATGAACAGATTGAAGGGGCTTGGCACATGCGACACCTTGAGGCCGAGGTCGGCCAGTCCCGCCGCCAGGTTGTCGGCGCAATTGTCGTGATGCCCTTCAACGCCCAGGAAGGCGTAGCGGTAGCGGTCGCACGCCGCCATTAAGGTGTCGTGCACGCCGCCTGAAGTGTCCTCGACAAGGGTGAGAATTGGACGTCGCCGATTGCTGCGAAGAATGTCCCCGACCCGCGGCACAAGCCGAAGCGTGTGGGCGCGCGTGTGCTCCATTGACATGAACTCGCTCACGTCGTCAGCATTAAACGCCCAACTATCGACCACCTGCTCTCCATGAGTGTTGATCACCGTAATATGCTGTCCGCGCGCTACGTGCGCCGCCTTGCCCCGTCGCGCCGGTATTTCAATCGCTGGTCCGGTCATTCTGTCATCCTCTCAGGTGCAATACCCACGATGCTAAGAGCCCAACAGTGACTAGGTCAACTCGCAGGTCCAAGCCTGAACCTCTTCGCATAAGCGCACCTCTCAATGCGCGGGGGAAAAGACATTTGGGGCACATAGGTGACCTCATCCCTGATCATAGGCCCCTCTATGTCCCTACGAGAACAGCGCCGCCCTTTCGGATTGCCCCGGGGCCGAATCGCACGCCCGGGCGAAACTGCGTTGCGGTTGGAAATGCCGAGCATGGCGACGTCCGCGTCGATCTCCCCACGTTGTAAATCGGCCGCTTGCCGAAGCAGGACTGCCCGACAAAGGCAAGCAGGGACGGCCGTGCTCGTGATCCGTGCCTGCTCATGAATGCATCTCCTTGATGGGATGCCCAACAGGGTTATCCTGTTGCCCGAGGCAAGCACAGGGCCAGGCGCAATGAAAACCGATCAGACCCAAATCAAGCGTCCGCGCTACATGGGCATAGCCACGTTCATGCGTGCACCGCTCGTCCAAGACCTCTCCAGCATTGATATTGCCATGGCAGGAGTGCCCTTCGACGGCGGTGTCACCAACCGGTCCGGGGCTCGCCATGGTCCCCGAGAGGTGCGCAATCAGTCCTCGCTGATGCGGACCGTCCATCCTGCGACGCGACAAAATCCATTTGATCTCAAGCGAATCGGCGACATCGGTGACGTCGATTTCCCCGACCTCTTCGATCTCGAAGCTTCTGTTGAGCGCATCCATCAGTTCTACCTGCGCCTCACCAAAGCCGGTGTGATGCCTCTCACCACGGGCGGTGATCACAGCATAAGCTATCCCATCCTCAGGGCGCTCGGCGCATTCGCTCCGCTCGGCCTCGTCCACATCGACGCACACACTGACACCTGGGACAGCTTTGCCGGCAGCAAGTTCATGCACGGGACCCCATTCCGTCGAGCCGTAGAGGCCGGCGCAATCGATCCTCGGCGCACGATTCAGATCGGGATACGGGGTGCGCAAACGTCCAGCGAAGGTTGGGACTATTCGCGCGACCAGGGCATGCGCGTTGTTTTCATGGACGAGGTCGAGGCTCTCGGCATCGAAGGCATTATCCGGGAGGCGCACCGCGTCATCGCTGGCAAGCCGTGTTATTTATCCTTCGACATCGATGCGCTCGACCCGGCCTTCGCCCCGGGCACTGGCACGCCAGAGGCGGGAGGATTTACAATGCGTGAGGCCATCCGATTGGTGCGCGGTTTAGGTGGCCTGCAGCTCGTCGGTGCCGACCTGGTTGAGGTCTCGCCGCCGTTTGACATCGGCGGTATGACCGCCCTGAACGGCGCGACGCTGCTTTATGAGATGCTCTGCCTATTGGCATGCCAGCCGGAGATTTAGCAGATTGCCCGCGCATAGGTGACCCGCGCCCCCCAAGATCGGGCGCACGCTCGATGCGCTGTCAGATTTCCCGGTTTCGGCACACGCAATCGAGGCGTCCTCGGCGCCGATGCGAGCGCTCAAAACGAGTGCGTGCGGGTAAATTACGGGAACCCGTGTGCCCAATTACGTGGCTGCAAGGTGGTTGCATGCCAGGTGAGATTTGGCCGCAACATTTAGAGCTTTTCTGAGGCATTTCAGGGCTTAGGCGGGTCAAATGTACCCGCTCTGTGCCGACCGCCCAAGCCTACAATCGTTGCACCGTTCCGGCGCAAACGCGATCGCAACTGTTTTTATCGGCCAACGGACATTCGCCCGACAAGCGCTAGGCCAGTTGTGCACCGACCAAGCTGAGCTCACGCCGTTTGCTGCCTTCGACGGTCATGTACTCATCGCGAGCTTTTCCGGGGCTGTCGCCGAATGGTACCCCTCGTCTGTGCACATGGTTTGAGATGGATTTCATCGTGTCCGTGTGATCGCCAGCATGATAGACATGGTCGAGTTGCCTACGGGAGTTGGTCGGCGGCGCCGCGCCGCGCGCTCGTTGGCTCCTGCTCGAGGACACCACTAGCCACCGCTTCTATGCCAATCCGATCATCAGGTGCTCGGGGTGCTCGCCACCATAAAGGGTCTATGCCTAAATCGCAGTGACAGGAGGAGGCTCATGAAAGGCTGGAACGCTCTTGCCGGTATGGCGCTCGTAATATCGCTAGCAAGTGTCTCTGCTGCGGTCGATGCCGCCGAGTGCCCGAAGGGTAAAATCAAGATCTATACGAGCTGGCCGCTGCAGGGCGCCATGCTTCCCGAGGGAACCGGAATGAAGAATGGCGTGGAACTCGCGCTAATCCAGAACAACAACGAAGCTGCAGGCTATTGCCTGGAGGTGATCAACCTCGATGATGCCTCACCGCAAACGGGCAAGTGGGATGGTGCGGTGGAGGCGGAGAATGCCAACAAGGCGGTGGCCGACCCCGACGCCATGGTCTACATCGGCACCTATAACTCAGGCGCCGCGAAGGTCTCGATGGCCATCACCCAGCGCGCGCACATGGCCCAGGTCACTTCGGCCAATACCTATCCCGGGCTCACCAAGAAGCAAGGCGCCGCGCCCGGCGAGCCCGACATTTATCGTCCGCTCAAGATCGTCAGCTATTTCCGGGTACCGCCAGCCGACGACATTCAGGGCACCGTGGGCGCGAACTGGGCAAAAAAGCTCGGTCATCGCAAGGTGTACATTCTGAATGATCAAGAGCTTTACGGCAAAGGCATCGCCGATGTGTTTGAGACCGAGGCCAAGAAGCTCGGCCTAGAGGTGCTAGGCAACGAGGGCATCGACTATAAACAGCCGGACCAGAAGCCAATTCTCACCAAAATCCGCGCGTCTGGGGCCGACCTGATCTACATGGG
>Ga0126384_10000093_pt1 | contig 38005 bp, 27 predicted proteins | sample PanSoiMetPlot_36_FD_92543 | JGI IMG/M metagenome (GOLD analysis project Ga0126384, IMG submission 92543) | Tropical forest soil microbial communities from Panama - MetaG Plot_36 | ecosystem: Environmental > Terrestrial > Soil > Tropical forest > Bulk soil | place: Panama | collected 2016-02-17 | reverse complement strand
TCCGACTGGCCGTGCGCGTAATCGTACATCGGGTAAATACACCACTGATTCCCCGTACGATGGTGGTCCATATGCAGAATTCGATACATGACCGGGTCGCGGAAATTGAGGTTTGGAGAGCTCATGTCGATCCTGGCCCGCAGGGTTCGCGAACCGTCCGGGAATTCTCCTTTTTTCATTCGCTCAAACAGATCGAGATTCTCTTCAACAGAACGGTTGCGATACGGGCTTTCCGTGCCCGGCTCGGTTAACGTGCCGCGATACTGGCGAATTTCATCTGCCCTGAGATCGCATACGTAAGCCTTTCCGGCCCTGATCAACTGAATCGCCCATTCGTACAGTTGTTGAAAGTAATCAGAGGCATAGTAGAGGCCGTCCCATTGGAAGCCCAACCACTGCACGTCCTCCATGATCGCATCAACGTACTCTGTTTCTTCTTTTGACGGATTAGTGTCGTCGAAGCGCAAATTGCACTTGCCGCCAAACTCAGCCGCCAATCCGAAATCGAGGCAAATGGCTTTGGCGTGGCCGATATGTAAGTAGCCGTTTGGTTCTGGAGGGAATCGGGTTTGTACCCGACCCTCATATTTGCCGCTCTTGATGTCCTCGACAATGATGTCTCTAATAAAATTTGAAGGGCCTTCAGTGGTCATAAACTCATGATAGTTGATAACGGTTGTAGCGACAAAAAGCACCCGAACTTACTGTTTATCTGAGTGCTCTGACGCGTCTTAACAACTCTTCCTCGCCGATGTTGTGCGCTACCAGGAACAATTCCGGACTTGTTGTCAGTCCGGTCAGCAGGATTCTGATCACATTGCTCACGTGAGCAATCGAACCTGCAAAACTTGACGGATCTTTCTTGAATTGCCCAGCAGTTGGCGCGAATCCGTGAGCGGCGGCCAGACTGCGGATCTGTGCGAACCAGGCTTCTTTGTCGCTTGCATGCTGATAGTTGTTAGCGAAGTCCTGGGCCAACTTAACCACCATGTCCGGCTCTGCTGGAGCAAAGCGTGGGTCTGCTGGATCAGTTACCGGTGGAAACAACTCCCGGAAGTACAATCCGTATCGCGAACGGAATTCATCCCATTTCGCGAGATCCTTTCGCTGCACACCAGGCTGTCGCTCAGCCGCGAAGATGCGCTGGGCTAGCGAAAGATTCCTGGATAGGATTCCGGCCAACTCAGGATCATAAACTTGCGCCCACGCCTGTAGACTGTGCACAGCGTCTTCGGTCGCCAGTTGCGCGATGAACTCGCGGCTGATTGATTCCAGTTTCACGAGATCAAAGATTGGACCGGCTACTCCGCAGTCACTGAGGCTGAGCGCAGCGGAAGCAGATTCTGCAAACGTCATCTCAGCGAACCTGCTGTTGGCTAGTCCTCTTAAATAGTGCCGCACCGCACCTGCGGGATAACCCGACTTGATATAGAACTCTACATCGGCCTCGTTATCTCGCTTACTTAGCTTCCGTTTGCCCGACCCTGCAAATTTCATCAGGGGAGCGATATGAGCATATGGTATCGGTTCAAAACCGAGTGCCTTAAATAATTGCAGATGGACTGGCACCGAAGAGATCCACTCCTCGCCGCGCAGCACCACGTTGACTCTCATTAAATGATCGTCAACGGCATGCGCAAAGTGGTAGGTGGGAAGCCTTGGAGATTGGTCGCTGCTCTTCAAGAGCACGATATCGTTCATGTTGTCCTGATGCTCGATTCGTCCGCGGATCAGGTCAACGAACTCAACTCGACCCGGTGGACCATCTGGCGAACGAAAGCGGATCGTGTACGGCTGTCCCGCTTCGAGACGAGTGATTACCTCAGCCTGTGAGAGATTCCGGCAGCGCGCCCACTCGCCATAATAGCCGGTGTGGGCCTTTGCCGCCTGTTGCTGTTCCTGCATCTGAGCCAACTCTTCACGAGTGCAAAAACAAGGATACGCTTGATCGCGCCGTACCAGCTCTCGCGCATATGTGTGATAGATCAGCTCACGCTTTGACTGTTCGTACGGCCCCCACTTTGAATTTGAGTCGTTCTCGTCTGACTCTATGTCGAAATACTTGAACGCGCGTGCAAACTGCTCGCGCGAACCGGCGACTTCTCGCGCCTGGTCAGTGTCCTCGATTCTAATAAAGTAAACGCCACCAGAGTGATGGGCCAGATTCTTGCCAAGGGTTGCGATATAGACTCCGCCCGTGTGCAAAAAACCTGTTGGACTTGGACCAAAGCGAGTCACGATCGCGCCGGCAGGAAGGTCGCGCGAAGGGTAGTGCGCCTCCCAATGGGAGGGCTCTGGCAGTGCGGAATCAAATAACGAATTAATCAATTCAGTAGTAAGCATCGATCGATTGCAGGCGGTCCTGCATGCTAACATTCCGGTCTACTTATAGTCATCTAACTCGAAAATCGATGATGGCAGCCGCTAATTCTGCACGGCGATTTGGTACTGTTCCAGTTTGCCGTTGGGCAATTCGTAGGTCCACGCCCGTAGTGTCTGTTTCTCGAAACGCAGTAAGTACACTCGCAATGTCATTCCACCGCGCAATCCTTGTCGAACCTGCGTGAATTGTCTGGGTGTACCCAGCGGCGACAAGCCACTTGCAAAGTCCTGCAGCGCTTGCTCACTGAAATAGGCGTTAGCGTTGTCGCTGAATAGCGAACGGTCAATCGTACCGTGCTGTAGTCCATCAAAAATCTTCTTCGACTGCTCCAATTTCTCGGATGTTGCTGGATCATTCTGTTCAAAGAGCAACGGAACAATCCCGTGGGCAATATCACCGGCTGCGGAAGAGGCATCCTGATTTGTTAGCGCCACTACCGAAACTCGTTCGTCCGGAAACACAATGCTTTCCGAGACAAACCCCGATACTTCGCCACCGTGTGAGACCGCGCGATGTCCAGCTTCTGTTGCCAGGCTAACACCAAGTCCGTAACGAGTTCCCAGACCGTTGTTGAGTTGCGCCTCACGTTCCAACTCTCGATATGAAGCTGGTCGCAGAAGTTTCTGGTCCATGATGGAAATGTTCCACTTCGCCAGATCTTCAGCGCTCATCGCCAGCTCGCCGGCCGCGAAGAGCCAGCCTGCTCCCTCCTTGGGCGCCACCCGCAATGGCCCAAGCGCATAACGCATGTACCCAGTCGGATCCGTATCGCCTAACTTCTTTTCATCGATATTCGCCACGCTTGCCATGCCGAGCGGCGAGAATACCTTTTCCTTCAGGAATTGAAGGAGCGGTTTGCCACTGACTTTTTCAATTATCACGCCGGAAATGACGTAGTTTGTGTTGCTGTACTGCCACTTTGTCCCCGGGTCAAAATCCAAAGGCTTTCGCGCCCACGTGTCTAGGATCTTGGTGGCGGTTACAGGTTGCAGCATCATGGGCATGACATAGTCCTGTGGCCAGTAATCCTGATAACCGGACGTGTGCGACAACAACTGTCGAATCGTCACTTCATTCGCTCGCGTCAGATCAGGAATAAACTTTGCCACCTTGTCATCGAGCGACAGCTTTCCTTGCTCCTGCAAGAGCAACATAGCCGCCGCAGTGAATTGTTTACTGATGGAACCAATGCTGTATCTCATCCCGGAAGTTGCCGGTGTCTTTGATTCGAGTTGCGCCGAACCATAAGCATTCAAGTAGACGATCTTTCCATCTCTCACCACCGCGATAGAAGCGCTTGGCACACCTGACCGCGCCAACGCATCGGTAGCCAGTTTATCGATCTTGCTACGAAGCTCAGGCGACAAGTCTGCCTGGGCGTTGGCGGTGACCACGGGGACCGAGGCCAGCGACGTCAGGATTACGGCGATGAGCAATGAAAAACACGACAATAAACCGCGAGTTTCAGGCATAGTGTTCTCCTTGAGATCAACGAAAATCGGTTTTGCGAAATCCTTACAGCAGACTTGCGCCAAAGTCTAGTCGATAAACCGCAGTGGCTGTACTCGCATAGAGGACATTTCTAAATAGTTCGCAGAGGCGTTTTCGCTGTGTCCTCCGGGTTGCCAGCAGAACCTCGAGAGTAGGACAGCTCCGAGTTTAGCAATTAACGACAAGCATTTTTAAACGGGTGTTTGGGACAACAGAAAGCTGGTGGAAAAATGACCCTTCGTGTCTGGAAGCTCTAATGAAAGTCGGTGGCCATCACGATATCGCTGCCACTCTGATCCATCTGAACGACGAGGAGCCATTGCCCATCAGGCGAGACAGCTAATCCGGGATCAGTTTTGACGAGAGGTACATCGAGTTTCGCGATTGGTGTAATCTTGCCAGTTGCGAAAGTGAAGAACTCGATGATTGGGCGTGAGGTTATTTCAGCTGTAGCGAAATAGATGCCCTGATCGTTGATGGCCCAGTAACGCCACATGCCGGCGCGATGTTGGTCGAGCACCAAGCTCTCTTCGCCGCCGCTGACCGGCACTCGCCAGATGCCGGGCACCGCACGTCCCTTTGAATAATAGAAATACTTTCCATCCGTTGATTCGAAGCCCTCGAAACCACCTTGTTTTGTTACTTGTAATGATTGGCCACCTTCTGAAGGCACTTTCCAGATCTGCATGCTGCCGCTGCGTGTGCAACCGAAGTAAACCCAGCGACCGTCTCGAGACCAACTAGGAGTGATATCTTCATCTGTATCAAACGTCAGACGACGCGGCTTACCGCCATCCGCGTTGATTATGTAGATGTCTGCGTTTCCTTCAATCCACGAATCAAAAGCGATCTGCCTGCCATCCGGAGACCAACGTGGAGTGCCCGTAAGCGGTCCGCCGATACTCGTCAATGGCCGAGAATTCGATCCATCACTGTCGCAGATCCAGATTTCAAAAGTTCCGGAGCGGCGAGATACAAAGACAATTCTCTTTCCGTCAGGCGAATACTGGGGGCCGTTGTCTTCCTGTGTTGAAGAGATCAGCTTTAGCGGCGCGCTGTCTTGACCTTTTGACGCGTGCAATGGGATACGCCAGATATTGCCGTCCATCATCGAATGTGTATAGCAGAGATGGTTTCCCTGACGTGAGATTGCTGGGCTGTAAACATCTCGATCGGCAGTTGTCAGTCGCTCGGGCTGAGTGCCCGCCGTTGAAATCTTCCACAGGTTGTACGTGCTGCCTCCTCGTCTCGAAGCAAACACAATTTCTCTTCCATCCGAATTCCAAGTCAGTCCCCGGATGGAAGTGTTGTCAAAAGTGAGGCGTGTCGGCTCACCACCACCAGCCATCGACAGAAGATAAACGTCCGCCGCGGCGATGCTAACGGATCGAACAAAAGCGAGCGTCTTTTGATCGGGCGAGAAAGCTGGAAAAAAATCACCAACGGATCCGGCCGGCGGTGAAGTGAGTTTTGTTTTCTCGCTCGTTTCTGTCGAAATGGAAAAAATGCTAAAGGGTTGTTGCTGTGACGTCTTATCCGGTACGGCCAGTAGTTTGCCGTCCGGGGAGTAACTCAGCGAGTTTCCGATTACTACAGGGCGGTAGGGGAAGACATCTGCGAGCTTTCGCTCCGCTCCCCCTAAGGCAGGCACCAGGAATACACCGCCATCGTTCGCCGACTGACGCAGAAAAGCAACATAGTTCCCATCTGGAGACCAGGCGGGATCAGTATCAGGCGCAGGATTGGAAGTCAGACGAAGCGGCCGCTCCGCGCCGATCATCTTGACGTAAATATCACTGTTGTCTTCCTTCTCACCATTCCAGACAAAAGCGATCTGCCTGCCGTCGGGTGAAAAGGCTGTCTGGTCTTCGTTACCCAGATAACTCGTGACCGGAGTGACCTCGAGAAGAGAAGCCGGCGCTTTCGATACCGGACGCAACATCAGAAACCAGATGCCGAGGGCAACGACCGCTCCCGACGCCAGGAAAATCATTGGCAGAACAAAACGACTTACCGGCGAATGTTTGGGCGGCGAATCCGTCTCAAACGACTTGGCTTCAACGGACCTCGCAGCTCCAAAGGATGGCTTTCCATTCGGTTGAGGCGCAACGTTGTTCTGATTTTGCCTCTCGCTGTCGGTCACATGGGGAGATAGAGTCTCGTGGTCGACCAGGATTTGCGACGTATCTTCCGCCCAAACCTCTCGCACACCTGCCACGAACCGATAACCGCGCTTTGGAATCGTCTCGATGTAGTGTTCTGAATGTTCCGAGCCCAGTACCTTCCTCAGGAAGGACACGTTCTTGGCCAGGTTGACCTCTTCTACAAAGGTATCCGGCCAAACCTTTTTCATCAGCTCAGTTTTATCGATTACATGCCCACCATGTTCTACAAGAACCAACAAAGTGTCGAAGGCTTTCGGGGTGAGCGGAATATGCTGTCGGTCACGAAGCAGAAGTCGCTCGGTAGCGTCGAGGCGGAACGGTCCGAATTCGTAAAGATGTCTGACCTGCTCGCTCATAACGTCCAGAGGAGTATCAATAAAAGGTCGTGCCCGAAGACTTCCAAAACTTTACCAGAATTTTTTCAAGACTTGGGAAAGACTTTTTATCCTTTTGAGGTCATAAGTCTAGGGCCATATTAGGAGCTGGAATACGAGTACCCTCAGCCGGAGCGCCAACTCAAGGTCGGCAGTATATTCGCTCGGTTTCCCCCTGCGCACTGGCGATCTCAACATTTGCTTGTTTCCGCGGACAAATCGTGGAGGTGGGCATCATTCTAGCTCAGAAGCAATTTCGGTACCAGCATAAGAGCATTCGATGCTGTGCCATTGTTTCGCCTTTTATGGGGGATTCCGTTCTCTGGATTTTCGTCTGCATTTCGATGACCAAAAAGAGTTTGATTAAGTCAGGATCGGCCAATCAACCGCTTGGTAATTTGGAAAGAGCGACAAATCTGCGCGAACTTGCTGTCTCGGCAACGTGGATTTATACAGCTGGGTTTAGTCGCTAAGGAGGCATCGATGAATAGAACACGACATGTTTGGCTAGCAAGGATTGTAGGGGTTGTCGTAGTGAGCCTGTTGTGCGCGGCATTTGTGGAAGCGCAAGAATTCCGCGGTTTTATTTCCGGGCAGATTACTGATCCGTCTGGGGCTGTTGTTCCTAATGCGATGATCATCGCACTACGGGAAGGTACGCAACAACCGTACTCCGCGCAAAGCAACAGTAGTGGTGTCTATTCGATCCCTTACGTCATGCCTGGCTCCTATGTCATCACGGTGGAGGCCGCTGGGTTCAAGAGGGCGATCCGTCAGGCTGTGAATCTCGATGTGGCTCAAAAGCTCAATCTGAACATCGTTCTGGAGGTCGGATCTGTTCAAGAAACTGTGACGATACAGGAAGCGGCTTCATTGCTCAGTACAGGTGACGCCTCGGGCGGCACAGTCATCGATGCACAGAAAACGCAAGATTTGCCATTGAACGGACGGCAGGTCTATACGCTCATGCTCTATGCGCCCGGCGTTCGGTATACGGGCGGTAATACAACGAGGGGCTGGGATCAGACCAACGCTTACGTGATCAATGGCGTGCAGAATAACTATAATCAATTCACTCTTAACGGGGCGCCCATCTCACAGCAAATCAGCACGGGCCGCGGCACCTGGTTCATCGCTCCGAACGTGGATTCCGTCCAGGAGATGAAGATCCAGACTAATACTTACGACGCCAGTTATGGCCGTTCTGGTGGCGGTACGGTGAATGTGGTAACTAAAGCAGGCACCAAAGATTTCCACGGCACTGCTTTCGATTACTGGCGAGGCTCAGCTCTGGAGGCCAACACCTTCCAAAATAATCAGCGCGGTGTAGCGAAGCCGTTCCACAATCAGCATGACTTTGGCGGCACGATTGGTGGTCCAATACCGGGTTTGGGCAAGAATAAGACATTCTTCTTTTTTAGCTTTGAAGGTTGGCGCGAGTCTGCACCGCAAAGCATCCTCACTAGCGCTCCGCGCAGCGACGTGCGACCGCAGGCCGATGGCAGCGTGGATTTCCGGCCCTATTTCGCCAACCTTCTCGGCTCCCAATACAACCCTAATGGTCCAACTTCAAAAGGTGGGATCTATAATCCGTTTAGCTGTGCCACAACGAATTCGGACGGCACCTGCAGGACCCGCAACCGATTCTCCTATAACGGGCAGCTCGATGTGATTCCGCCCAACATGATAAGTGCTATCGGAAGGAAAATCCTGGGGCTCTATCCATTGCCAAACAATCCCGGCGCGGGAGAGTTTAGTAACTACATCGCAAATGCGCCCGGTTCGCTAAAGTTTAATCAGCCGATAATTAGGGTCGATCATACCTTCAGCGACAAGACGCGTTTTTACGGAATGTTCAGTTATTGGTCCGGACTCCAGTTTCAAAACAATACCGGCTACATAGAGCCGTCATCGCTCGGCATCATTAGAGGAAACATCAATAGCTACAGATCCTTCGTTCACCAGATTCTGGATCTCACTCACACTTTCACTCCGACACTGTTTGGCGATATCCGGCTTTCGTTTGGACGCTCAGTCGATAGGGCGCCGAATGGAGCCGTCGCCGCCGGCACGGTAAAGCTCACTCCGTCCGACCTTGGCTTTACGAACTATCCATTACCACCGACCACTACAGAAATCGAAGCACCAACATTTCAGGTCGGTGGCTATCCTGATATCATCGGCAACAACAAGTACGGTGACTTTGGCCATCCGCCGATGAACGAGATGTATGAGCTGTCTCCGACGCTCACTCAAATCAAAGGGCGACACACTCTTCGGTATGGTACACAGATGATGCTGCTTCACGCGATCCCGTGTTGCGGTGCTGCGGACGCGAGCGGCATTGGTGTCGGACCGGGCGGGCGCTTCACTTTTACAGGCGCGTTTACGCAACAAAACCCGAACACTGGAAATAACGATGGCGCAGGAGTGGCCAGTTTGCTACTGGGCATTCCGAGCGCCGGCTTCGTTCCGTTCAGTTATGATGTTTATGAAAGCTACCGTTATTTCGGTGTTTATGCGCAGGACGATTTCAAAATCCGGAGGAACCTAACGCTCAATCTCGGGCTGCGTTGGGACATTGAGACCTCGCCGCGTGAACGCTTCCACAAACTTAACGCAGGATTCGATTACACTGTGCCGAATCCGATCCAGGGCGCAGTAACCTTTCCGGCGAATAACATCCCCATAAACAACGCTACCGGTCTACCTGTGACGGGCGGCCAGGTAATCACCAGTAGTCTTTTGGGCGGTTTCAATTTTTCCAGCGATAAGCTGGCGCCCTATGACACGCAAAAAAATCACTGGCAGCCGAAGTTCGGTCTGTCGTGGGCCATCAACGACAAGACCGTGCTGCGCGGCGGTTGGGGACGTAGCTATGCCTTTGCCATTGAGCTTGGTGGCAACACTACCTGGACTCAGAACACTAATTACAATCAGGTCAGCACGACACCAAGCCTTCAGTTCAACACGGGAAATCCTTATCCAACCGGGCTTGTAGTACCACCGGGCAGCACCTTTGGCCTCCTATCGGGCGTTGGCAATGGGCAGTCATTCGATCAGCGCAATCGAGAGATTCCAGTTGTACAGCAGTACTCGTTTGGTGTGCAGCGAGAACTCCCGGGTGCGATCGTGCTGGATCTGTCCTACGTGGGCACGAAGACCGATCGTCTGCGTGTGGGAACTCAGTTTAATGCGCTGCCGACGGAAATCTATAACAAGTGCACTCAAGATCCGACCTTCTGCACGACACAGGTTCGAAATCCGTTCTTCTGGCAAAACCTCAATCCCGCCGGGCTGCCCGCCGGCTTCCTGGACAGTTACAAGAACACGTCATTAGGCGCCGCGGCGACCGTGCAGGTCAGTGCGCTCATGGTTCCGTTCCCACAATTCTCGACGAGTCTCTTCTCGAACACTGAACCGATCGGCCGTTCCAACTACAACTCGCTCGCCGTGCGATTGGAAAAGCGAATTACCGGGGGAGGACCCTTGATCAGGGGACTTAGCCTGCTCACGTCCTTCACTTGGTCAAGGACGATGGCCGCCAATGGCTACCTCAATAATGGCGGAGCCGGGCTTCGGGATGCGAAGCTATTTTACGCTCTAACCGGAAGCGATCGTCCATTTGATCTTGCGTTTGCCGGCACATGGACCATCCCTGTCGGTGAGGGCGGCGTAATTGCCACTAACGCTCACGGTGTGCTGGGCCAGTTGCTCGAGCATTGGGACTTGGGCTGGATTCTCACAGCTGATTCCGGAACACCAACCGGCCTGCCCAACGGCGTCATTTTTAATTGTCCCGGACACCCGAGCTATCTACCCGATGAGGGTAAACGGTCATATACGCAATGGCTCTATAACGAAAATCCTGGTTGTTTTAAAAATTTCCCGCAGTTCACTCCGACAACGGTCATACCGAGATCCAGTTGGGCGAGGAACCCGGCCAATAGACCTCAGTTAGCCTTGTCGTTTGGCAAGAAGTTTGCGCTCTGGGGCGAAGGAAAATTCTTACAACTCAAGGCCGAGATCTTCAACGTGACGAATATGCGCATCTTCGGCGGGCCGAGCACGGCAAACCCAACAGTAGCTCCACAGCCAGTCGCAAACATCAAGCCCGGCGAACCAGGCTCGTGCTCGGGATACGGGTGTATTGGCTCGACGCAAGCGAACGTACCGCGGCAAGCTCAACTTTCACTGAAGTTTCTGTTCTGAAACGTGTACTAACGACGTTCTGATCACTCATTAGGAGTCGACTACAGTCTTTGGAGAGTCTACATGCCGCGAGGTTTCAAGCATTCGCTCATATTAATACTGGCGTGCCTGCTAACAATCTGTAACGCCTCGAGCCAGGTTCCACAATCGAAGGCAAAAAACAGGCGTGCTAAACCAGAAGCTACGGAAGCAAAAGAAAAGCGCGAGTCACATGGACCAGCAGCCAGGTCGACGGCGCCGAATTTAGCGAAAGAGCCAACGCTCTACGTCGTTGGCTACGCGCATCTTGACACTGAGTGGCGTTGGGAGTACCCGCAGGTCATTCAGGAGTACCTCACTAAGACGTTGCGTAACAACTTCGCGCTCTTTGAGAAATACCCGCACTACATTTTCAACTTCACCGGCGCTAATCGATATCGCCTGATAAAGGAGTATTACCCCGCTGACTTCGAACGACTAAAGCAATACGTCGCTGCAGGGCGCTGGTTTCCTGCCGGCTCGTCAATGGAAGAAGGCGACGTTAACTCTCCCAACGCCGAGTCGATCATCAGACAGATTCTTTATGGCAATAATTGGTTCCGCAAAGAGTTCGGAATCGCCAGCGATGAATATATGCTGCCCGACTGTTTTGGATTCCCTGCTTCGCTTCCCAGTATTCTGGCTCACTCCGGAATAAAAGGTTTCTCGACCCAGAAACTTTCATCGGCATGGCAACCTGCGCCTCACGTGGGTGGACCTGATTCGCCGGAGAAGACTCCAGTTGGCATTCCGTTCAACATCGGCATCTGGGAAGGACCCGACGGCAAGACAGTCATTGCGGCATTGAATCCACTCAGCTATGGCAGCCAGGTGACCTACGACATCAGTAAGACTCCGCCGCCTCCGCCAGGACCGGATCCTAATCTCACACCACAACAGAATCAGGCCAGGACAAGAGGGCTGGAAGATTGGCAAAAGCGAATTCGGTTAAATGGCGAGCTGACCGGCATCTTCGCCGACTATCACTATGTCGGAACTGGAGATGTTGGTGGTTCGCCTAACGAGACGTCGGTGAAATTGATGGAGGCGATCACCACCAGGAGTAAGACGAGCCTGCCCTCGCAATTTCAATTTGGCCAGCAGCAACAGCAATCGAGTGCGCCAGCCGATGCGCCTGTCCAGGTTGGTGATGGGCCCGTCCGTGTCGTCTGGTCCAAAGCTGATGAGATCTTCCGGGATATTTTGAATTGCTGCAGCACGGATCTGCTGCCACGTTACAAAGGAGATCTTGAGCTGATCAATCACTCGGCCGGCTCGCTCACATCTCAAGCCTATCAGAAGCGATGGATGCGCAAGAACGAACTGCTGGCTGATGCTGCAGAAAAGGCGTCCGTCGCTGCCGCATGGCTGGGCAGCCGACCGTATCCACGTGAACGGCTGAATAATGCCTGGACACTGGTAATGGGTGGACAGTTCCATGACATCCTGCCCGGAACCGCAACCCCGAAGGCGTTTGAATTTGCCTGGAACGACGATGTGATCGCTATGAATCAATTCGCCGGTGTTCTTACCAGCGCAGCAAGCGCTGTTGCTTCCGGATTGAACACTCAAACTAAAGGAACTGCAATCGTCGTCTACAACCCTTTGAACGTTCCGCGTGAGGATGTTGTTGAGGCAACGGTTTCGTTCCCGCAGAATGAACCAAAGGCGGTGCGCGTCATTGGTCCCGACGGAAGCGAAGTGCCGGCCCAAATAAGTAACGGTAAAGTGTTGTTCCTCGCGAGGGCGGCTTCAGTTGGCTTTGAGGTTTACGACGTTCAGCCTGCCGAGACGCCTGGTAGTTCGGCGCTAAAGGTGACGGAATCATCGTTGGAAAACGATCGCTACAGTGTAAAGCTTAATGAGCACGGCGACGTCTCGCATATCTTCGATAAGAAGATCAACCGAGAGCTTCTCTCCGCCCCGATCCGCCTGGCAGTTTTGACTGATAACCCAAAGCAGTGGCCCGCCTGGAACATGGACTTTGAGGATGAGCAACGGCAAGCTCGGACCTTCGTAAGCGGACCAGTGAAGGTCCGTGTTGTCGAAAATGGTCCCGTTCGCGTGGCTGTGGAAGTTGTTCGAGAAGCTGAAGATTCGAAGTTCGTGCAGACAATCAGACTCTCAGCGGGCGACGCCGGCAATCGCGTCGAATTCACCAATGTGATCGACTGGCGCGCCAAACAAGCAAACTTGAAAGCGACTTTTCCATTTTCATTCGGCAATAAGTTGGCCACCTACAACTGGGACATCGGCACGATTCAAAGGCCCAATGCAGAGGAGCGACAATTTGAAGTTGCCTCGCACCAATGGATTGATCTTACAGATGAAAGTGGATCCTTTGGAGCCACAGTGCTGACAGAGTGCAAGAACGCCTCGGATAAGCCGGACGACAACACACTACGTCTTACACTCCTGCGCACACCCGGAGCTCGCGGCGCATATGCAGACCAGGGTACTCAGGATTGGGGCCGTCATGAAATCGTGTTTGGTATAGCAGGTCACGCGGGCGACTGGCGCAACGGCCAAACCGACTGGCAGGCTTACCGGCTCAACCAGCCGCTAATCGCTTTTCAGAGTCCATCACACGCCGGTGAATTAGGCCGCAGCTTTTCTCTGCTAAAGCTCAACAACGACAGAATTCGTGTGATGGCTCTCAAGAAAGCGGAGCTAAGCGATGAAGTGATTGTTCGATTGGTGGAAATGGATGGTAAGCCAGCTCATAACGTAAAGATAACTTTCGCATCACCCATCGCCGCTGCGCGCGAGGTAAACGGTCAGGAGCAACCCGTAGGCGCGGCCAGCATTGCCAATGGTGAATTGGTAACCTCCCTCGCTGCCTATCAACCGAGGACATTCGCGGTCAAGCTAAGTCCGGCGCGCACGAAGTTGGCGGGTACCCAGTCGCAGCCCGTGGCCCTCGATTACGATTTATCTGTCTCTTCACGCATGGGCAGACCAGCAGACGGTAGCTTTGATTCGAATCCTAATAACCAGGGCGTAGCACAGGGCAAAGCGTTGCCCGCCGAGATGCTGCCCCGCCAGATCGTTTTCAGCGGAATTCGGTTCGACCTGGCTTCCTCCGGTAACTCGAAACCTAATGCTGTTAGCTCACGTGGGCAGACGATTCCTCTTCCGTCCGGAAAATACAATCGAGTCTACTTGCTTGCAGCCGCAGCCAATGGAGATCAGAAGGGCGTGTTCCGCGTTGGTGAGAAATCATTCGAGATGACGATTCAAGATTGGACTGGCTACATCGGTCAATGGGACAACCGAATATGGAAGACTACCGAAGAGACGATCCAGCCGCGAGCAGGCGCGCCGGTCCCCCCGGCTGGTGGCCCAGTAAGGACGCGCACCAATCCATACGGTGAAATGCTCGGATTGAAGCCCGGCTTCATCAAGCGCTCAGATATCGCCTGGTTCTCCTCGCAACGTCGCGCGGCCGATGGCAGTGCGGAACCTTACGCTTACTCTTATCTATTTGCTTACTCCCTTGACCTACCACCGGGCACGAAAACGCTGACGCTGCCTAACAATGACAGAATACGTATCCTGGCAATCAGCGTTGCAGATGAGCCGTCGGTAGTGACTCCCGCTTGTCCTCTCTATGACACGTTGGAGCGAAACGAGCGATAAGGATAGTGCCAATGCGGCAATAACTTCATGGCGACATCCTAATCGGAATGCCAGTTCTCTATTGCCTGGTTATCGAGTGGGAAGTTGCAAAACTGCGACGTCGAAAGGTTAGCGAAGGGGTTGGATCGCGGTAGCTCTACTAATCTAACGTTTGAATACCAGCCTTTTTGCATGCTGCCAAAAGTCCTCGTTGAATAGCGGCGCCGCATTCTCTGGTTCTTTTATCAATCTGGCGCGGCCAAAAATCAAAGGCCCTGATAACTCAAATAAGGCAAAAGCATTCCTCACGACGAAATCAAGAACCAATTGGCCTCATGGCTTACAAGCTAATCTGATCTCCCCTGCTCGCGACGATGAAGAAGGAAATAACTCACCCAATACAACCAATTCGCCAGGTGTGAAGAGTTGGCCCCGGCCCATTGACATCCCAAGATAATCCGCAATAGAGTTCGCGCTGTCCAGGTACTCCTGAGGAAGTAGCAGCTTCCTGCTCTAGAGTCCGAGGCACGAAGCCGCGGCTGATATTCTACCCAAGCTCTTTCTCTCTTTCTCCGATTCGAGATGCCAACTACGGCGCCATTCATGACGCAGCGAGCAAGAACGTTCGTCTCCGGTCGGACTTGGCTCATCCTAACCGGAGTCGCCGTTGCTGCCGCTATGGCGATAAGTTCACAGCTCGGCACGAGCTCGGGAGATGAGGGGCTGCACCTGCTTGCCTCACAACTCCTCAAGCACGGGAAGTGGCCATACCTCGATTTTCTGTATCACCATCCACCGGGATACATCGGCTTGAACGCAATCTGGATGTCGGGGTTCGGCGAAAGCTGGTCGAAGCGTTCATGCTTTCTCGGCGATTCTGACACTGGCGGCGAGCGCGGTGATCTGCGAGTTCACGTATACCCGCTTCCGGGGAACCACGTGGGAAGTCCCCGCTACGGCGATGATCGCACTGCTCGTCGGATTGAACGTCCTCGTGCAGCAGAACGGCGTCTCCGCACAACCTTTCGCGTTGACGTCATTCTTGAGCGTGGTCGCCTTTCGGCTGGCTGTGTCTTCGCCCGGACGGCCGCACGCCTGGCTTCCTTTCTGGTCCGGTCTATGCGCCGCGACGGCGTGCATCACCTCGCTGCTCATCATAACGGTTCCGATCGTGCTCTTCCTCTGGTTGGTTCGGAGCTGCGAGTCGAACCGACGCAAACACGCGGCGATTCAGTTTCTGGCCGGAATGGCCGTCCCTTTTGTGCTGATGGTTCCGCTTGCCCTGAGAGCATTTCCTCAGCTGGTTTTCGACCTTCTGATCCTCCAGTTGCGTCATAGAACCCTCGATGGTCACTGGACGACGCAAGCGGCCTGGAAGACGCACATCCACACGATGACCGACTGGTTCAGGACGAGCCAGGGACCTCTGCTCGTGTTGCTGCCGCTGCTCGGACTCGGTTACCTCGCCGGCCGTAAGCCCTTCGACGCAACGAGAAGATCTGAGTTCTATCTCTGTGCCTGGCTCGCCGGGTCCTTGTGCGCCTGGGTCTCGGTCCCGAACCCGACATTTTCTTGGTATTACATGCCCGCCGTGCCGTTTGCGGGCGTGCTGGCAGTCCTTGGATTGTTCGCGATCCACGCACACGTATTGAGAGGCCAGCGATTGGTCATGCTGCTCCTCGTCACGTGCGTCGTCTTCAGCTATGACACTGCGAGATGGCTATCAATCTTCTTTCGCGATCCCAGCCAGCACGAATGGCGCGAGGTCGAGGCGATCGCGCAAGAGATTCGGTCGGCTGGTTGCGGCTCGCTCTACGCGTCCGACATGCGCGTCTACTTCGCGTCGCGCTGTCCACCCCAACCCGGAATGGAGAGCTACGCGGCGAGTTGGTTGTCCTCATTGTCGCAGACGAAAGCCGATTCTCTGCACATCGTTAGGCAGGACACGATCAACCGGAAGATCCAGGCCGGCGATTTCAGTCTGCTCGTCCTCAATAGCGGCGACCCGCGGCTCGTTCAGCCGGCTCTACTCGCCAATTATAAGCGAGTTGGGGCGCTTCGAGGGCCATGCGCTTCTCTTCAGCAAGTGCCGCTGAACGAATCTGCGGTGGAGATGACCGGCGGCCCGAATCTGTTGCGCAACCTCGGCCACGCGCACCGACCATAGGTCCACATTGTTTCCCGAACGAACCGAAAGAATGCCACGACAGCATCATTGAGCTCTAATTCTGCTCAATCGGTCCAATCATCAGGAACGCGAGGTCGAAAGTTTTTTGGCTTGTCACTTTAGGATTGCTATGAATTTGTTTGTGCGCGTTTGTCAGGTTGGCCTTCGTTAGACTTGTGGGCAAGTACTTCTATACGCACCTGTAGGTCTGTATCAGATACCGGACGAATTGTAACCCGTCCGTTGCGTAATCGGCTTACAGTTGAAACTCTGGCGTTGTCCCAAAGGCATTGAACCACGTTGATCTCAGAAGATTTGTTCCTGGCTATTGCCCCCACACACATCTGCACCAAAGATAAGAATAGATAAGCACTCCGCTCACCAAATGCAAACTTCTGTTTTGTAGGTAGAGCTGGTCCACATTCCGCAACTTAGTTCAGTTCAGTTGCAATTGCCACAGTGGAACACATCCCCTATTACTCCTTTATGTGGTCCATACGGGAGTTCACATGTTTGCAATCAGAATTTATCTCGCAGTCATAACGCTGGTGTTTCTGATATCTGCGACTCTGACTAACAGTCTCGGCATTCTGGCAGCAATCGTCGGAGTTTGTTCCCTTGTTTATCTGATTCTCGATATGAGAGAAGAGTTACAGCGGCTGAAGGTATTGGAGAAGGAAGTTTCAGCTTTTTGCGCCAGTGACTCAAGTTCACTCCTGTGAATTTTATGAGCTGGGATTTTACTGTCATCAATCTCATTTCCAGCTTGGCTATATCTCTAATATTGCACGAGATTGGCCATGTTTTGGCTGCTCACCTGTGCCGAGTTTCCGTAAACCAAATTGGGTTCGGCTGCGGTCCAAAGCTGGTAGGCGTCAGTATCCGGGGCGTTGATTATCAGCTTCGTTTGGTGCCGATAGGAGCTTATGTCCGTATGGATATGGCAGGCTTGCAAACTCGGCCGTTGGCACAACAGTTGGCGGTGTTGCTCGCAGGGATCCTGGTGAATCTCATTCTAGGAGTGCTCGCGTGGGGTTCCTTTTTCGGCACAATGAATATGGCTCTTGCACTCACGAATCTCTTGCCTGTATACCAACAAGATGGATGGAAGACGGGCATCGTTATTTGCCGCCACGTACTTGGTCGTGCAAGCGCCAAGGTAGAGTGGTCGTTCACAATCGTGTCCGCGTTGATCGGAGTCGCGATATTCGCCCGAGCTGTTACCGTTTGAACGCGAAACACTCGGACTCCCCATGACTCCACGTCCTCATTCTCATCTTCTAAGAAGTTCACCAAATCGGCAACAAATTGCGGATTTTGTGGATTCTGCTGTTCGTTAACGCTTTACTTTTGGAAGAGCAATAAGCTCACCGAGGCGACTAAGGCTCTTAGAAAGCCCAACCCAGATCTTACAATTCGGAGTTGTTCACTGTATGTCCGCTAGCCCCTGTACTCTAGAGCGTTGGTCTATAAGCTCAGCTTCCCATAAACGAACCAGCAAATGCCTAAGCCGAGAAGCCTCGGCTGAGGAGTTGGAGCGATCACCAAGGCTGATTGGTGAATCGCCGGTCATGAAGCAATTGTTTGCTGTCATTGATCGCGTTGCGCTGACTGATTGCTCCGTTCTTTTGATGGGTGCAACCGGAACGGGCAAAGAGCTTGTGGCACGCGCCATTCACGAAAAGAGCCCACGGTGCTATGGACCATTTGTCGACCTTAACTGCTCTGCGATTCCTGAAACACTGATCGAAGCGGAATTGTTTGGTCATCAGCGCGGCACTTTCACCGGCGCTCATGAGAACCGTTGCGGTTTATTTGAACAAGCATCCGGAGGCACTATTTTTCTTGATGAAGTGGATGCGCTTAATCCAGCAGCACAAGTGAAATTGCTGCGCGTGCTACAGGAGCGAACTGTTCGGCGGATTGGAGCAAGAGCAAACATCGCAGTCGATGTCAGGATCATTTCCGCCACAAATTCTGATCTCTCGCAGGCGGTCGCTGCCACTCGATTTCGAGCTGACCTCTATTACAGGCTCAGAGTATTACCTATACATTTACCAGAACTGTGCACTCGCGGTGAGGACATTCGTTTGCTAATCGAGCATTTTTTGAAGCTCAAAGGTAAACGCTATGGGAATCTTCCGTCACGTTTCAGTCCAGAAGCGATGCGACTCTTGACTGAATATCCCTGGCCGGGAAATGTACGAGAATTAGAAAACACGGTTGAGTACGCACTGGCAGTAGGAAAAGGAGAAGTGATCAGCATTGATAGCCTGCCTCTGGAAATCACTCAGACTCGGGCGCATCACAACGCTCTCGATCTCAAGGACCTGCTTCAAGCTTACATAACTGACACAGTACCCCTGGCAGAAATTGAAAAACGATACATCCTTTCCGTGCTGCAACATTTCGGGGGGAATCAGGTACGCACGGCAGCCGCGCTCGGAATTGACCGCAGTAAGCTATACAGACGTTTGAGACAGTACGGCGTGAGAGCGGTGAAATTTCTACAAGAAGAGTAACTCTATAGTTCCAGGCTTCAATCTCAGGAAGCACCTGGCGAGACATTGGTAGAGAGAGACAAGATCGTTGACAGTCACTCGTCGTAATATCTTCCGTCACTTTCCGGATTTACGTGCCATATTTTTATGGGCCTTCCTGCTGTCCCTATTTTCACTCGCCATCAGACAGAGCGTCAGCATTGATCCTGACTTTTGGTGGCACCTTAAAACCGGCCAGTACATCGCACAAACACGAATAATTCCACACATCGATCAGTTCTCATTTACCAAGACCGGCGCAGAGTGGGTCTCTCACGAGTGGTTGTCGGAACTGGCGACCTACTTAAGTTTTCGGCTTGGCGGTTGGGTAGGTCTTTTGCTGCTATTTGGAAGTGTCATAACCGCCGCCCTTGGAATTTGTTATTGGCGATCCGACGGAAAACCTTTTATCGCAGGTTTGACGACGTTCATGGCAGCAGCCGCATCAGCGCCGCTATTCGGCATGCGCCCGCAAATGTTCACCCTTCTACTGTCAAGTGTCTTCATAGCTATTCTCGATCGATACCTGAAGGGGAATAAAGGGCGCCCTCTCGCCTTTCTTCCTTTAGTCATGTTGATGTGGGTGAACCTGCACGCAGGATTTGCCCTTGGTCCGGCGTTAGTCGTCCTCTACCTTGCTATGGCAGCGATAGAGGGAAATAAGAATCAAATTAAACCGCTCTTGATCACCCTGGCTGGGTGCGTCGCCGTGATCCCTCTCAACCCTCACGGATTTCGTATGTTTTCGTATCCGTTTGAGACTCTCTCTTCCCACGCCATGCAGTCGCTAATCCAGGAATGGCTGTCGCCGGATTTTCATCAGTTTCGATTTTTGCCACTGGCCGTCCTCATTCTCGCTACCTTCGCGGTAATTGGTCTGTCGCCAAATCGTATAAGGGTAAGTGAGCTCCTGGGATTACTGGTCCTGACTTTTGCCGCACTACGGTCAGGACGCCATATTCCGATCTTCGCAATTTTTGCAGCGCCAATTTTGGCCAAATACTTAGTGCAATTGAGTACGTCTCAATCTCGAGTCCGAATAGCCGTGCGTTCACTTCCAGCGACTGGAGCAAGCGTCGTTATTAGCCTAACTCTGCTTTTCTTGCCTGCTATAGTCATTGTCAGACAGGTTGTTGACTTCAACGCGCATCAATCGTCTTACGAATCCCAGCGATATCCATCGGCCGCTGTGAACGTCATCAAGAACCAGCAACTGCAGGGTCCTATCTTTAATGACTATAACTGGGGTGGATACCTGATCTGGAAGCTTTACCCGGAGCGTAAAGTTTTCATAGATGGACGGGCCGACGTTTATAACGACGCCTTTCTTTTTGACTATGTGGGTACTTACAGAGCGGACCCTATGTGGCGAGCACAGTTTCAGCGATTTGGTATTCAGACAGTGGTGATAGATCCTCAAACGCCACTTGCGACTTTGCTACGTCACGAAACTGGTTGGCGAAAGATGTTTGAAGACACTGGCGCAGTGGTCTTCCAACATGAGTGAAAATATGAGTTCAATCACCCTGCAGCTTGATAAAACGAGCACAAGCCATTGGATCATTGGACCGGCCAACGATATTACCGGGTTCATCGCCTCGGCTTTGGGCGGTTACGCAACAATCTTCCTCTTCAAGGTTGGAATCCCAATTAATACGCTTCACGCTCTCCAATACCAACGATTGCTCTGGTATCACAACCGTAATCATTACGCCAACACGGCAGTGAAAGGCACGCGCAGGTTTCGCTCACTAATCAACAGCAGCAGCGTGGTGTTCTACCTTGCAGCCGGGTCGGTAACGAATTTCGCTTCCATGCGATCACCGGCGCTGGTTTGGGATTGCAGGGCATTTGGGTAACCGTATTTTGGGGGATCAGTTTTACCCACTATTTTCTCGATTCGAAGATCTGGCGCGCACGCGGGATCGCGAGTTGGCAGCGGCTCTGAGACTATGAAATCTCACGGAGAGTGACTCTGTTGTCAAATCAGCAATTCACCATTGAATGGAAGTGGGGACTCCTAGCGTCACTCGCACTGGTCATTCTGGCGGTTTATCCGCAAGTTCACTTACTAATTAACCGCGGTACTGACTGGGCTGGAGCTTACGCATACGTCGATACCGACGAAGTAGCGTATTCTGCGTACCTACAAGCCTTGATTGAAGGATCAGACCGTCGCAACGATCCCTACACCGGGCGTAATAATTACGAGGGCAAGCCGCTGCCCGAGTCACTATTCTCAGTACAATTTATTGCCCCGTACGTACTTGCGATCCCCGGCCGTCTCTTCGGCTTATCTGCATCAACAGTCTTCATGCTCCTGACTCCGCTCGTAGCTCTTGCATCATCGCTAGTCATGTTTTGGTGTCTTGCAATTGTTACGGAGAATAATCGCTTAGCTGCCGTAGGCGTCTTGGTTGTCCTGTGTTTGTCAACCTTTGTCTCGGGACAGGGTCCGAGCAGATATCTCTTCGGCACCGCCGTCAGATGGAATTATTTGCCATTCCTGCGACGATACATACCTGGAATAGCTTTCCCATTCTTTCTTGCGCTTTTTGGACTTATTTGGCGGTCATTCACATCGAATGGACGCTATCTTCGTTGGGCGTTGTGCGTCGGTTCAACAATAGTCCTTTTGATTTTTTCGTACTTTTATTTATGGACGGCTGCGGTAGCGTGGCTTGCCTGTCTTGCTTTGGTCTGGTCCATAGCTCGGCCTTGTGGTTGGTCACGAAGTATTAGGTTGTTGTTGGTAGCGGCGGGCATAGTGCTTGTAGCTTTAATGATTTACGGAAGCTTATTGGCGCAGCGATCGGCCCTCAGTGACCAAATACAGGTCCTGATTCTTTCGCGACAGTTCGATCTGTTGCGACCTTCCGAAGTAGTATCTCTTATCCTTCTTGGGGTGCTTGCGTGCTTTATTCTTTTGCGACTTATCACTCTAGCCGATCCCAAGGTGCTGTATCTGATTTCGATCCTGCTGATCCCGCTTGCCGTGTTCAATCAGCAGGTACTCACCGGACGCTCACTTCAACCGTTTCACTATGAAGAGTTTGTGACCTCTTACACAGTGTTGATAGGCATCATCATATGCTGGCAACTGTTTGTCCGAAATGGGATCCTTCCTCAATGGGCACTTTCGCATCGAGTCCTGTTTTGGCTCGCCGTCATTTCATTTGCTTACGGCGCGAATAGTGCCGCAGGCATTAGCAGGGCTGCATTGAACGACAATCTCATGCGAGATAGAACCCTGCTGGTGGCTAAGTACCTGACAGACATAGGCCAGGAGAATGTTGGGCCAGTACTGACGATCGAACCGCGACAGGCTGAAACGTTGCCAACGTTTACTCGGCAGTCGGTCTTGTGGGCCCTTCATATGGCTGTTTTCCCTGGGGCTGGTGCGAAGGAGGTCAAGGAACGTTTCTATCAGTACCTATACTATTCAGGTGTGCGCGATGCGGAATTGCGCGATCTACTTTCTGCCAGAAACTATGCTGTTCTGACTGCGCTCTTCGGCCCAGGACGAGAGGCCGCGCACTTAACCATCAACTTCAAACCTGTAACATCCCAGGAAGCTGAAGAAGAAGTACGACTCTATTCTGAGTATGTAAACTCATTTGATCGAACAATCGCGGCTCGTTACAAATTAAGTTGCGTCGTTGTGCCTGCCCCGGAGACGTTCGATTTTTCAAATCTAGACCATTGGTATGAACGAGACAGCGGTACCACTGTAGGGGATTTTGTTGTGTACCGCCTTAAACTTCGGGCGTGATTGCTGTTTACAATTGAGCAAAAACACGATGGCTGAAATGAAGTCCAATGCAAACACTCAACCAATGACGATGTTCGATTTGGCGAGTCGGGTTGTACCATCAATGTTTTTTCTGATCATCGTCGTGCGTAATACGCTTGAGCTTCATTCGCTGCTTACCCGTGGAAGCCATGATGATCCCTGGATGCTGACTATTTCTGCCGTGGGCAGATCGTCCACCACAACCTTTCTTGGATTGATGTCAGTTCTTTTCCTTATTCGAATTGCTCCGCTGCGCAAGGCAGAAGGCGTTCGGCCGCGAATGATGGCTATCGCCGGCACATTTTGTCTCTACGCGATGACGCTGTTTCCGTCGGCGAACCTATCAAAAACTCAGATTATCGTCGCCACGATGATAAGCTTGATGGGCACATGTCTATCGATCTTTGCCCTGGCTTATTTGGGGCGATCATTTAGCTTGATGGCGGAGGCCAGACGCCTTGTAACGACTGGGCCTTATCGTCTGATCCGCCATCCGTTGTACCTCTTCGAAACGATTGCCTCACTGGGAATTCTTCTTCAGTTCCTGTCTATAGCAACGATGGTTACGTTTTTGATTTACATCATCATTCAGCTTCAACGCATGAAAAACGAAGAAGTCATCCTCGAACGCGTATTCCCTGAATATCACCTCTACCGCTTGAAGACTAGTCGCGTGCTTCCCAGGATTTACTGATTCAAACTGCCTCAAGCTCTTACAACGATCGCTCTCATTTGCAACAAGTGCTCACTGACGAGCATCCCTCGATCGAATTCCATTTCCACGCTAATACTTTGGACCAGTGGTCCCTCGTTAAACAAACTTTTAATTCCCCCTCACAGAGTGATTAAGAGGAATTGGCCATTCCTTGGACCATTTGTTTGCTTCAAAGCGGAGCACGGCACGGTCGTTGCTACTAAGAGGGAGTACTTGAATTCAGAGCTGTAATGCCCATCTCAGTGAATGGACGTTCTATCGGAACGCAGATCGCAGTGAAGAGAATTGTTCTAGATGAAATAGGGCTTGAGCTCTCAGAGTACGCGGTTGCCGCGGCGTTGATCACTGTCGCAATTCTCGTCACGTTTATCACCCTTGGAAACGTGATCACTAACGGAATCAACACGCTCACTAACCGGATTGGACCTTAGCTTTCTGAGCTCATCGTTGACACGATCGATCACAGAAATCCGAAGTTTCTCTGGAATTGGTTGTTTATCCAGAGAAACGAGACTCAAACCCTAAACTTTGCAAAAGGAGTAACACAAAATGATCAAGAGATTTTTTGCTGACGAGACTGGTCTCGAATTGTCTGAATACGCGGTAGCAGCGGCGTTAGTTGTGGCTGGCGTCGTCATCGCTTTCACCACGTTGGGCAATGCCATTACAACCAGAATCGGTACCCTCTCGAACACAATTACCGGCTAAGCCGCGAACTGAAGGTGGGCGCGTTCGCCTGCAACTTCAGCAATGGACGCGCCTGGTTCTTTTTCGAGGACAGTAAGGAGCATTCAAATGATTAGACACTTTTTCAAAGATGAGAGTGGTTTGGAATTGTCGGAATACGCTGTCGCCGCAGCATTGGTTATCGCTGGCGTCGTCATCGCATTCACCACTCTCGGGAATGCCATCACCAGTGGAATCGGAACATTGTCAAACACAATCACCGGCTGAGACTCCTGATGCCCGCTCAACGCCGGAGCGACGATGTCAGTAACGCTCAACCGTTTGGGTGGGCATCACAATTCGCGAACACTTCACTAATTAGACCAAATGACTACTCGCTTACACATCATCGCCATAATTCCGATTCTTCCGCTGTTTCTCATTATTGGCTACAGCGACATTCGGCACCGCCGCATTCCGAATGCATACGTTCTGGCGATCCTAATTAACGGCTTGCTAATGAACACGATCATCAACGGCATCGATGGTGCACTCAGGAGTGTTGAGGGAACTGCATTGGCCTTCGCCCTCATGTTTGCGCTGCACATCTTCGGCGCGCTGGGAGCGGGAGACGTGAAGTTGTTTGGAGCCGTAGGCTCGGTTATCGGCGTTAACTCCGTGTTACCCACATTCGTAATCGTGGTGATCACAGGTGCAGTGCTCGCTCTGATCTTTGCCGTGAATCAAGGCACCCTGCGCACAACACTGCGTCGGGTGTTGAATATCCTGGTCGGGTTAATGCCAGGTGCGCGCATGCCGCGCTACCAAATTCCGGCGGATCGCCGGCTCACAATTCCTTACGGAGTTGCCATCACAATCGGAAGTTTGATGTCGCTCATCTACTTTCGCATATGAAGTAAGTGAAAGCTTTGTAACAGAACGGAGAACTGATATGCGTAACAAACGTTTCATCGTCGCAATTGTTGGAGCTATCTCCTTTGGCCTGATCTCAGCGGTCTCGATAAGCCGTTATCTGACGAGAGCGCAGACGTCCGGACGAGACCTTAGTCACGTTGTTGTAGTAAAGGTCGATGTTCCGGTGGGCACAAAGCTGATTCAGGAACAGCTGGCCACGGCTCAGCTGCCGGCAGGATCGATCCCGGAAGGCACATTCGCCTCGCCCGACAAGCTAATTGGCCGCGTAGTGCTGAAAAGCATCGCAGCTCGTGAGGTAATCACTGAAAGCAAGCTTGCACCCGAAGGCTCAACAGGGGGACTCTCGGCTGTAATTCCAGCTGGCTATAGGGCGATGACGGTGAAAGTCGACGAAGTCGTCGGTGTCTCGGGATTTATTACTCCAGGTACACTCGTGGACGTTGTGGTAGTCATCGCGCCGCCCGATAACTCCAGGAGCAAAGACACTGTTTCCAAGATCGTTCTACAAAACATCAAAGTGCTCGCCAGTGGCCAAAATATCGATCGGCCCAAAGACAATCGCGAGGCTACATCGGTGCGTGCAGTCACGCTGCAGGTAACGCCCGAACAGGCAGAGAAACTGGCGCTCGCGACAACCGAAGGGCGATTGCAACTGGTCATGCGGAACGCCGTAGATCAGGATAACGAAAAGACGCCAGGAGCTAACAAACGGTCTCTTCTGAATGGGGAAGTCGCTACCCAGGTCCCTGATTCCATGTTAGCGGACCAGCCAAAGCCGACATTGCGCAGAGCACCGCGCCGAGTGTCTCGGGTTATCAAAAACGTTTCTGAATTCAACACACACTCGCGTCCAGAGATCGAGATCTTCATGGGCACGAAACGAACCACGGTTGAATTCCCATAAGTAGATTTAACTCACCCTCTCTGGGAGGAGATCGCGACAGGTATTATCAGTAAGGAGCAAAGCACTATGCATACCCACTCAACGATTGCTCGGCCACTCACTCTCTTATCAGCGGCGACGATCACCCTTGTAATCCTAGCCTCGTTAGCCCACGGTCAGGAGGGTACGTACGACGCTTCGTTCAACCGAAATAAAGACGCAGTCGCGGTCAATGTCCTCGTCGGTCAGTCGAGAGTAATCAATTTCGATCGCCCCATCGGCCGATTCTCAATTTCGAATCCGGAAATCGCGGAAGCCGTGCTTGTGGCACCTGACCAGATAGTGGTGAATGGTAAAGCGTTCGGGCAAATCAATTTCATCGCCTGGGAACAAAGCGGCAAACGTTTCATCGTGTTCGATATTTACGTCAGGGCCAACCTATCCTTAATCGACTCTCAGATCCGGGCGCTGTTTCCGAAAGAAGATATACGACTCAGTCAGGCAAACGGCTCAGTCGTTATCTCAGGCCATGCGACGGATGGGTTGGTTAATCAGGTTGATAGCATCGTGCAGGCCGCAGGCTTTAAGACCGTGAATCTTCTCCAGTCGCCGATTAAGAGCGCTACCCAGGTTCAGTTACAGATCCGAGTCGCTGAGGTGAGTCGCAATAGGCTGAAAGATGTCGGTATCTCGTCAGCGTATCAGTCGAGTCCAGGGTCTGGTGCCTTCTTTAGCGGGGGTGGACCAGGCAGTTTGAGCGGCGCCACAGGCGGCATTCTTTCCGGCACTTTTGGCAGTGCATTGAATGTGCTTGTTATGGGCGGCAACACAATGAATATGATTCGGGCATTGCAGACTAATGGCGCCCTCCGTGCTCTGGCTGAGCCTAACATCATTGCCATGGATGGTCAGACTGCGAGCTTCCTTGCTGGAGGCGAATTTCCAGTACCCGTTGTCCAGGGCAATGGCGGCAGTGGCAGCAACGCGGTGACAATCGAGTTCAAACAATACGGTGTCCGTTTGAATTTCAAGCCAACCGTAATCGATGAAGATCACATACGACTGGAGCTCGAACCTGAAGTGTCAACCATTGATTTCGCCAATGGAGTGAGATTTAACGGCTTCGTGATCCCGGCCCTCCGCACGCGCAGAGCGAAAACCGGAGTCGAGTTGCGTGATGGCCAGAGCTTCGCCTTGGCAGGCTTGCTCGACAACAACGAAACTCGGTCACTCTCCAGAATCCCCGTATTGGGAGACATTCCCATCCTGGGTAATCTCTTTAAATCTACATCTTTTCAGAAGAACGAGACTGAGTTGATGTTCATAGTGACTGCCCAGCTCGTGAAACCCGTCGATCCCGATGATCTGCCGAACTTGCGCGGCATCGATGGACTGAAAAAAGGATCACCGTTGGGGGTTGAGCCGAAAGGATCCGGTATCCAGGGCGCGACTGGATTCTCAACTGAAAAGCAAGGGTCATCACCAGCGCAGTCGACGTCGCCAACACCAGCTCCAGCAACAGGAACAAAGAATCGAGATTTGAAAACTGATCAGTAGGGGAAAACGCCCATAGTGTTTGTTGTCGAAAGGGGGTTACAAGTATGGGTAAATCTTTAAGGTCTTCAGGTTCCAGGCAAACAGAACGTGGTGCTGTCTTAGCTCTCACAGCCATCTCCATGCTCGTTCTGATCCTTGCGCTTGGACTCTGTGCTGATATCAGCCATTTCTATTCAGTACAGACCGAACTTCAGAATGCGGCTGATGCTTCGGCCTTGGCTGGAGCATCAGCTTTGAACAACACCTCAGGCGGTATTTTGTTAGCGCGGACAACTGCCGTCGCGCAGATGAACAATTACGAGTTTAACCACAGTTCGATAAACTTTACCGAATCAAACCTCTACTTTGCTACAAACTTCGACAGTCTGCAGACCTTTCTCTACTCGAACTCGACGTGCGCCGACATTTCAGCCACCGCAACGCCAGCGGATGTTGAACTTGCCGGAGAAACTAAGCTGGACCCACAACAAGTTGCATTTGTAGGCGTGTGCATGCCCGCCCCGGCAAACACAACTATCTTCTTTTCCATGACGGCGATTTCCAGCCCAGTGCTGATTCGTGGTCGAGCCATCGCTGGAAACTCTCCACCGTTGACGGGTGTTTGTGATCAACTGGCGCCGATGGTCATATTGGATGACGTCAATACTCCAAACTCAACTGAATTTCCGCCAGGCGTAACGATGACACTGCGTAACGCACCAGCCGACCCGTACTCACCAGGAAACTATGGCTTAGTCGAGCTCTGTGGGCCGGGCGGCGCGGACGTGCGAGACGCACTTCAGGGCAACTGCGCAGGTTGTGTAAGTATCGGGTCGATCGTACATCCGAAAACGGGTGTCACTGCCGGGCCTGTACGCGAAGGCTGGAACGATCGCTTCGATTCAGATGTCGTAACTACCCAAAACATCACCTACAACACATACCAACAGCAATTTAAAGATTACACGGACACAGGAACCGTGCCGGCAGGAGCCACGATAAATGCCAGCGGCAGCTATGGACGCCGTGTAATCCTTGTGCCGTCTGTCAACAAGGATGACGTCATAGGCTGCACAGGCAGTGGTTGTGATTGGCACGTCACTAGTTTCCTGGAGTTTTTCATTCAGGCTCATGTGCCTGGTGGTAACGGCGGGGAAATTAAGGCGGAGTTCATCGACAAGATTAACGTGGCCAACGGAACCTATGGTGGTGGACCAGCGGTCCCATCATTAACGAGGACGGTTCTATATCGCTAAGAACTTATGAGCAAGAGATTAGTCAAAAAGTTTTGCAAGGGAACGAACGGTACAGCGCTGGCTGAGGCGGCCATTGTGTTGCCACTACTCGTGCTGATGCTCGGAGCCGCGGCTGAGATCGGGCGCTTCATGTACTGCTACAACACGCTAGCGAAAGCTACTCGATCCAGTGCTCGATACATTTGCATAAGAGAGCTGGATGGATCGAAGACTCCACCAGCAAATCTGAATGAAGCCAGGAACATTGCGGTTTATGGAAACACTGCTGGGACCGGAGCCAAGGTATTGAACGATTCAAACTTCACTACCGCTAATATTACTATTAGTCCCACTTCAGGTACTCCTCAAACCGTCACAGTAAGCATTACTGGATACTCGTATGTTCCGATCTTCGGTATCGGACCGCTGCAGTCGCTGAGTATACCGATCAGTCCCAGCACGACCATGCGGTACCTCTTAAGTACTCCCATTGAGTGAGGTGTAAAAGTGGGATTGTTAAGACTGGCAAAAGACGACCGTGGCATCGCCCTTCCGGAACTGGCAATCAGTTTGGTTGTAATCCTGACCGTCATTTTAGGAACCGTCGAGATCGCACGAATGATGTGGACTGTCAACGCACTGACAGACGCGACTCGACGCGGCGCCCGTTACGCAGTGGTCAACGCCGAAGATAAGCAAGCGGTTCGTGATGTTGTGGTGGCGGCTGCTAATGGAATTAGTCCGGCACTCGATGGGAGCGTAGATGGCTGCAGCGGCACGCCGGCAAACAGCATTTGTGTTGCTTATGATTCTTTTGATCTTGGCGAGGGTCAGGTAACTGTGAGCATTGTGAACTACCAGTTTAACTTCGCTGTGCCTCTGATCGGAGGATCTCTGACGCTGCCTCCGTTCAAGACAACCTTGACTGCTGAGAGCGCTGGAGTTGCGCCCCCCGATCCTTCCGCATCCCCGAGCCCACTGCCGTCACCGTCCGCTTCGCCGACGCCGTCAACGACTCCTACGCCGAACCCGTCACCAACACCGAGTCCCACAGCAACACCGTCGCCGAGCCCGACGCCGAATCCGTCGCCAAGTCCGTCCCCAACACCGTCACCGAGTCCTTCGCCAAGTGCATCGCCTACGCCGCTTCCAAGCTGTACACCAAACCAAACGGTTGGCAATCCACCCGTGTGTGTTTGCGGCACTCGTATCATTGGAAATCCACCAAGATGTCAACCATAGCAATTCGAGGAACAACAATGGACCTGGTCATTACGCTTGTCATTATTAATGTAGATCCTAGCAATCAGAGAGAGCTGCGAGGCCTAATTTCCAAGGATGACCGGGTTCGCCTGGTCGGGTGCATCGAAAATCTGGATCAAGCCTACGCTGAGCTTTTGAGACTTCGCCCATCGGCTGCCATCATAGCTATAGACGGCGACGCTGACTCCCAATTTTCACTGATGAAACGACTCGGAAACGACCTGCCGGGAACAGTTTTAATCTGTGCTTCACCCGATACATCCTCAGATCTGATTCTCCAGAGTATGCGTGCCGGCGCGCGCGAGTTTTTGCGGCTTCCCGCCGATGCGAGGGAATTAGCTACGGTAGTGGATCGGACTGCCGAATTCTGTGTAGCTCATAAAGAGGAACCGCAAAAGCTGGGACGCACGATCGCGGTTTTTTCCAGTAAAGGAGGATGCGGCAACTCATTCATAGCCGCGAACCTCGCAGCCGCTCTGGAAGAACCGACAGCACTTATTGACCTCAACCTTCAGGCTGGTGACCTGGATTTGTTCTTCGGCATTAAGCCTCGGTTCTCTATCGTGGACATGATTGAAAACCGCGCTCGACTTGACGACTCGCTAATCTCGGCTTACATGACGGTCCACTCAACTAACCTGTCTGTCTTGCCCGCACCTCGAGATACCGCTGCAATAGATATTACGGCAGGGAATATCGCCGAAGTCTTGCATGTGCTCCGTCGCCGCTTTAGTTATGTAATCATTGATCCACACCACACACTTGATTCCATCACTCTAGCCGCGCTCGACCAGGCAGATGACATCCTTCTTGTGTCCACACTCGATGTCTCAGCAATCCGCAGCGCGCAGAGATCAATCGAGATATTTGATCGTCTCGGCTATCCCCGACAGAAGGTCCGAGTAATCGTTAACCGTTGGAGTAAACATATAGATCTCGAATTACAACAGGTCGAGAGATTTCTTGGCGAACGAGTTATCGGTGTTGTGCCCAACGATTATCGAGCCGCAGTGAATTCAGTTAATCTCGGCCACCCCATAATCGAATCGCAGCAGTCTTCTCTGATTACTGCTGAGCTCAAACGTGTTGCGTCGATTATCTCTGGGGATAATGAGGCTGAAGAAAGGAATCAGAGAGGGTTTTTGGGATCGCTGTTTTGGCGCAGAGACGCGGCATAGATCGCCGAGTGATTGGAGCATTTGGACTTATCAGTGTCGCAGGGCGGTTTTAGAGCCATTCGAAGTTTATGATGTGCCGGTGCCACCCGTATTTTGAAGAGGTAGAAACGTTATGATCCAGTTCAGCATTTTCATTTTCTGTCTATTCTTAACCTACGCGTTCTATCTGTTGTTGAGCAAAAAAACTGAAACGCGCAAGGCCCGTCTCGAAAAGCGGATCTCAGAGGCTTTGCTCTACAGTTCGCATACGCAAGACGTTGAAGTGAATTTAGCGCGAACGGAATTAATGAGCGAGATCCCCTGGGTCAACCGCTTCTTAGTCAATTTACAAAGCGCCTCACGACTGAAACGTTTGATCGATCAATCGGACCTCGACTTGACAGTAATGCGGCTCCTGCTGTTTTCCGGGCTTGCCGGATTTCTTGCGGCTATGGCCGTTTCTATAGTTTCCCCGTCGATAATCTTCATGATCTTTGCTGGAGTGCTCTGTGCCGCCCTGCCATTCCTTCACATCTGGTGGAAACGACGCAAGCGGATAGACCGCTTTCTGGAACTCTTGCCCGATGCGCTTGACTTGATGGGTCGTGCACTTCTAGCGGGACACGCTTTTTCCGAGTCGCTTCGGATGGTCTCCGAGGAAATGCCCGAGCCGATTGCGTCAGAATTCAGTCGTGCATACAAAGAGCAGAACCTCGGGCTTTCGGTCAAGCTAGCACTTGAAAATATTTCCGAACGGATCCCACTGTTCGATCTGCGCATGGCAGTTACAGCAATCATGATCCAGCGCGAGACGGGCGGAAACCTTAGTGAAATTTTGGAGACTGTTGCAATGACGATTCGTGAACGTTTTCGTATCCTCGCTGATCTGCGAACTCTCACTACCTCTTCGCGAATGTCTGCGTGGATTTTGTGCGCGTTACCAATTCTCGTTGCATTTATGGTGACGTTCTTGAACCCCGACTACATGAGTGTTCTTTGGAAGGACTCTCGAGGGCACGCCCTGATCGCAATTGCTCTGACCATGCAAATTATTGGAATGGCGATGGTCAGGAAAATTCTTCGCATCAAGGTATAAAGACGAGGAAGACCATGTTATTACTTATAGCAGCTTCTACTTTTGTTTGCGCCGCTTTCACGGTTATGGGCTTATATTGGCTCGCCTTCCGTCCCCGCAGCATCGCCGCTGAACGCCTGGCAGAATTAAAATCGCAAACGATCAACGTCCCAACAAATGGTCTATCGCCAGAGCCCAGCCCCGTCGCAGCAATAACCGAGCAATTGGCAGAGCCACTTTCTCGTCTCGTCCCGCCTTCGGCTGCTGAGGCTGCCAAACTCAGAAAGCAGTTGATGCAAGCAGGATTTACAGGGCATGAAGCTGTGCTGCTATATCGGGCTATACACCTTTCTTCAATGGTCTTGCTGCCTTTGGCAGTCGCGGTGGTCTATATCTTGCTGGCTAAAACGTTATCGTCGGCGACTCTGCCTATTCTGTTCGCATTCATAGCTGGTTTTTTCATACCGAAATTCACTCTTACACAACTGATCAAACGAAGAAAACTACGTATTCAATGGGGACTCCCTGATGCGCTTGACTTGATGGTCACTTGTATCGAAGCTGGTCTCGGTCTGAACGCATCCATCGTCCGGGTGAGCGAAGAAATTAATCATGTGCACCCAGACCTTAGCAAGGAGTTTGGCCTCGTTAACCTTGAGATTCGTGTCGGCAGATCTCGCGACGAAGCACTATCGAATCTGGCCGAGCGCACTGGCGTGGAAGACCTCGACAGCTTGGTTTCGATGTTGATCCAAGCAGACAAGTTCGGTACCTCGATAACCCGAGCTATTCGTGTCTACTCAAGTGCATTGCGTACCAAGCGGCGTCAGCGAGCCGAACAGGCAGCGCAAATGGCGGCCGTCAAGCTACTTTTACCGCTCGCGGCATTCCTATTTCCAACACTGTTTATCGCGATCCTAGCGCCAGCTGCACTCAACCTGATAGATGCGCTGAGAAGAGTAGGCCCGTGATGATAGGAACTACTATCATGCCCAAATTTTTATTCATGAAACAGCGACAACATTCAACACAATCGCAGAAGACAAAGAGAGCGCTGGTAATACTGGTGGTGGTTGGAATTGTGATCCCGCTGAGAAGCTTACAGGCAAGTGTGCCGAGCAAAGCAGAGTCGCTCATGGCTGCGATAAACGATCCCGTCATCTCCGCCGGCTCAGCGACGAACAATGGGAAAGGCGATACTTTTGTTCAGGTACTCAAGTCACCCGTTAAAGCAATCAGCGGGCTTTTTGGCCGTGGTAAGAGAGACGACAATAAGCTTCATCGTCTGTCCGAAAAGGACGTAGAAAAATTTGAAGTGACTCCCATAGTGCAAATTAACGACGCTACTTCTGAACCTGCCAATGAAGCTGGGAACACAAAAAGTGTGCTTGATCATCTTGAGCGAGGACGCTTTTTGCTTAATAGTGAAAATTTGAACGATGCGATCTTTGAGCTTTCACTCGCTATCGCCATGGATCGCAAGCTCGCTGAGGCCCATAGTCTGTTAGGCGTTGCATATGGACGCAAAGGATTTTCCGAGCTGGCTCATAAATCACTGGAAACTGCGGTTAAGCTTGACAAAAAGAATGAACAAATACTCAACAATCTCGGGTACCTGCTCTTTACCGAAGGTGACTACAAAGGCTCGGAGGAGTACCTGAAGAAAGCATCCCGACTCGCGCCGAGAGATCCACGCATTCTGAATAATCTTGCGTCGGCACAATCAAAATTAGGAAAATTCGACGAGGCCTATGAGAACTTTGCGCGGGCCGGCGGCGAGGTCAATGGTAGGGTCAATATTGCGAATCAACTTGCGCTGGCCAACCGTTCAGAGGAGGCCCTAAAACAGTTTCAGGCGGCCCGGCTGACAGCGGAAGAAGCAGACGACCGCGCTCAAGAAATCGAAGTGGTGATCGAAATTAGAAACGGTTTCGTCACCTTTGCCTCCATAGCTCAACCCCGACCGGGCCTCGCCGCCTATGAGGCCTCAGCTCTAAGGATCGCTCGTAAGAGACGATATCCCTCGGGAAAAAACGGCCAGGAATCCGTATTAGTTAAGGTAGTTCCTTTTCCAAATTCCTAGCAGAAACAAGCACTTCGCCGCCGAGCGATCGAACACTTCAATAGCATACTTCCAATGCCAGGCTGGATTGAGATCGCTGGCGCGATGTCGAAGAAATGTCAGCGATGCGTCGAGCTGCCATCGGTCGCCGAGCCGAGGAGACTTCTGACGTAGACCGTTGGCGAAGGCAACGTCTTCTTTCGGCCTTTCGGAATCATTACCTCACACTTCTTCGTGAGTTAAGTTGACAATACTCACTTCAACTAAACTGTTAGGAGCCGGAACGCTTCCATAACCCCCGAGTGAAGTCGGGGAATTTTACAGGCACACTTCCCTTCGCGACGGAAATCTGACTCAGTGGTCCAGGTACACTCCAGGAGGCAGCGTCATAGACATTGATATCGGGCTCTAAACCCTCCCTCATACATTGGACCAGTCGATAGCACATAAGGTAGTCCATGCCGCCATGGCCGCCGAGTTTTCTCGCCATTTCACCCTGATTCTTCCAAAGTGGTGACTCATACTGTTCTTTGTACTTATCAAGCGTCGTCCACGTGTGCCCGCCTTCCTGACCATCAACGAAAATGCGCGGCGGATAATCGCGGAAGATACCTTTAGTGCCCTGGATCAGGTTAATGCGGTCGTATGGTCGTGGCGTACTCACGTTATGTTGCAAAAGGATCGTTCGACCTCTTGCAGTTTTGATGATGCTGGTGTTGTAGTCGCCCGTCTTGTAAGTCTCCTTCCATTTCGGATCGCCTACCGGCACCTGTTCTTTCCGGTAAGTTTCCAATCCAAGATGAAGTGAACTCATCGAAACGATGTGATCAAAGCTGTCACCACGGTTAATGTTCATGTACTGCGCCATGGGACCAAGGCCATGCGTAGGATAAAGATTGCTATCGCGTAGCGTGTGGTGCCGTCGGCGCCACAAACCTTCGTCTTTATTCTCGAACAAAATCTCGCGCAAGTCATGATTGTATGCACACTCTCCATGCACCAGATCTCCAAGTAGACCTGCACGCACCATGTTCAGGACCGTTGTTTCTGAATGGTCATAACAGCAATTCTCCATGATCAAACAATGACGTCGTGAAGTTTCGGAAGCATCGACAATCTTCCAGCAGTCTTCGAGTGTATAGGCAGCTGGCACCTCCGTGCCGACATGCTTTCGTTCTTTCAACGCCGCCAGGACCTGCGGAACGTGCCACTCCCACGGAGTTGCGATGTAAATAAAATCCAGATCATCACGAGCCGAAAGTCTTTCGAAGTCACGCTCACCATTTGAATAAATGCCCGGTGTCTTCTGGCCAGCTTTCTCGATCAACTGCGCCGCCCTGACGCATTTATCCTTAACTACATCACACACCGCATTGACCGCGACCTGATCAATCGCAAGAAACTCCTGGAGGACACTTGTGCCGCGTAGACCAACTCCGACAATACCTATTCGCACAACATCGCGAGGCTCAAACTTTACCCCCATCATCGTCTGTTGTTTTGTTGGACGCGTTTGTACCGTGTCAGTTTCGACGTGCGGCTGGTGAGCATATGCCTCAACTACTCGCGAGGCGGAAATCCCTGCACCGGCCAATCCGGCGGCCTTTAACAGTTCCCGCCTTGATAATTTTGAATCATGATCTTTCATGAGTAGCTCCGGGCGTGTGATGTTGTCAGTTCGAATCTGAGTAGTCTGAGCTATGGATGGCCAACTGCTGCAGTTGCCTTCTACCGGTTTCTTTAATTCCTTCGTCTGGCCACTTCTCAAGATAACTGTATGCCGGATGATTAGGTCTTGCTTTACAGGGATTGCGGGCGGCGTTGTAGCAACAAATGAGAGACCAACGCGGGTGAGGACTGCGATTCGCATCCGAGCGATGTAACAAATTGGCGTGAAAGAACAGCGCTGTGCCGGGTTCCATTTCACAATAAACAAGTTCTAAGTGCTTCAGCGCCTCGTTGACGCGATCCATGTCTGCACCTGTCTGATCACCGGTCTTGTTATGGTCGATTCGACCCATCAAATGCGATCCTCTCAGTACCTGGAGACAGCCATTCTCTCTCGTCGCTCTATCGACAGCGATCAGGCAGCTTGCCATGTATGGAAACAAGCAGTTGTTGGAATACCAGTATCCGTAGTCCTGATGCCACTCCCATGACCCGCCTACGAACGGCTCCTTCAGCATCATCTTGTGGTGGTAATGATAAATTTCTCCTCCCAGGAACTGTTCCAGCGGTTCAACGATCCTGAGGCAACGAACGAACGCGCCGTATATGTCGTCCTCTAAGGCATCAGTTAACCACAGCTTGCTGGTGGCAGCATTTGAGTCGCGACGTTCGAGTGCCTCTTTTTCCAAGCGTTGATCATGCTTCGCGATACTAATCAGTAGATCCATCTCCTCCCCGTCAAACAGATTCTCTTGCATGAGATATCCATCGCGATTGAACTGATTAATTTGAACTTCGGTTAATCGCGCCATACGGCTAAATGCTCATTTCTGTGCAGTGATGAGCCTACTTTGCGAACCATCCCGATGTTTAGAAAAGGACCTACAAGCGCCGTGTCCGCCCAGGCGCGCTCGCTGAGTTGACCGTCTATGTTGAGTTCCGTTGTCACGCGGGCGCCACTTCATAAACATTGAGCAACGGCATTCGCCCTGGCAAACGAAACCAGGCAGATGATAGTGGTTGCAATCGCGAAGCGAAAACTCATTCTCTTATCAAACCGCATCGGACAGTCCTTCTGCTGTCGCGAAGGGCCATTGACTCGTCTGACGAGACCAAAGGACAAAACACAGCAATCCCATTACCAGCGTTCCTAATCCGAACGCGATGATCGTCCAATCAGTTGTAGCGAAGACGAAAATCCAACCGAACAGCGCAAGTAGATTGGGTAACGGATACAACCAGATTCGGTATGGACGGTTCAATGCAGGCTCATTTCTCCGCAACAATGAGACGGCGGCGATCTGTCCGATAAACTGAATGAGGATACGAGTGGTAATCAGCGCGTCGATCACCATCCCGAGCGTAAAGAAGCTACATACAATTGCGATTCCACCCAGCACCACGAGCGAAACATAGGGAAAGTTCTTTCGTGGATGGAGCCTGCCGAAGACTTTAAAGAAATAACCGTCGATAGCTGCCGCGTACGGTACGCGTGAATAGCCGAGCAACAGAGCGAAGACGGAGCCAAATGCGGTCCACAGCACCATGGCCGTAAAAATTGTCGCTAGTCCTCTGCCGTAAATCCGTTCCATGAATATGGAAACAACGAAGTTTGATTCCGGATGCTTACCGGCGGGTACAAACTCTCGCCAGGGCACTACTCCAATGACTGAAAAGTTGATCGCAATGTAGATCAGAGCAACTGCGATCACGCTGATGATGACCGAACGAGGAATAGTTCGCCCAGGTTGTCGAACTTCGTCGCCGATATAACAGATGTCGTAATAGCCGAGATAATCAAAGATTCCGATTCGCGTCGCCGCCCCCAATCCCAGGAAAAACCCGAGCGAGAAATTGAACGCGCCGGGCGGAAAATCAAAGGCGACACTAGCCTTAAAATTAAAGAGTCCACTCAAGATCACCGCAAGGGTCGTGAGAATAGTTCCGATCCACAAACTAATGGTCAGCTTGCCGATAAAGGTAATGCGGCGGTAAAGCAGAGTGATATTCAGAATGCCCAGCGCCACGATCACACCAAGAGACTCGGC
>Ga0126384_10000092_pt1 | contig 38006 bp, 36 predicted proteins | sample PanSoiMetPlot_36_FD_92543 | JGI IMG/M metagenome (GOLD analysis project Ga0126384, IMG submission 92543) | Tropical forest soil microbial communities from Panama - MetaG Plot_36 | ecosystem: Environmental > Terrestrial > Soil > Tropical forest > Bulk soil | place: Panama | collected 2016-02-17 | reverse complement strand
TTCAAACACCAGGCTTACTATTTGCTCGAGTGTCTCGTTTAGCGAGGCCGAAGACAATAGGGTGACACCAACTTTGCTGATCAGAGCCAACAGGTCACTGGTCTTTTCCGGCCGCGCCGCCGAGATCTCTTCCGGCTTGGTGCGCGCTCCCTCGATCGCTTCGAGCAATCCGGAGGTCGTGCGATCCGATGAGTGTAGGGCAATCGTGGCCTCGGGCAGTGACGTCGTATTGTCCGTAATCATCGTCGCGCCGATACCCGAGTTGTAGGTTCCGTCGTCGAAGATCAGTTCGGTTTCACCGATTTGAATGCGGCCACCGGGAGTTAACGTTACCGTTCCCTGCACGCTGCCGCCGTTGTAGAGCGTGCCGTTTGCCGAACCCAGATCCTGAAGGAAGTATTCATCACCCTCGCGCCGTACTTCAGCGTGTACGCGTGATGCGAAAGGATCCGGAACACAAAGGTCGTTGCGGGCAGAGCGCCCAATCGTGATGCGCAGTCTTCCCAGCGGGAAATGATCGGGGGCCCGATCGGGGTACTTGACGATTAGTTCAGCCATTAATTTTAGCGAGGAATAGATCCTGTCATTTGAAATAAAAACGAAGCCTAACTACCTGCTCCCTCAAGCGCCACCAACTCATCCCTGACGACAACCGTGTCAGCTATCAAGTCTTCCAGGGCGCGACCTCTGGGGCTGAAAACGGCTATCAGAAATCCAATTCCCAGAGTCAGGATCGAAGCTGGATAACCTGCAAAGTGACGCAGAAATGCCCGTCCTATAGTCAGCCCGTGACCGTTCGAGCGTTCGATGCGCAAGCCCGTGGCCCACTTGCCGAGCGTTTGTCCACGCCAGCCCGGGAGTAACCCAAAGTTTACAACTGCAACCAGGACCACCAGAAACCATGCTGCGGTTTCGGCCGAGCTTCCCGCAGTGCGAGCACCACCGCCCATCATTCGGGCAATCAGCGTACTGAAGGCCACAATCGCCATCAGGATGATGTAATCAATCAGTAACGCCCCACATCGCAACGAAAACGGCGCGCGAGTCTTCTGCACTTGCACGTGTCGGTGCGCGCTCGTGCGCTGGGTGGGCAGCAATGTCACGCCTTCAATTTGAGTCATTCGGTCTTTGGTCTTATGTCTTGTGACTTTGGTTTGCGTTTTTGATGACACAGAACTCACAACAAATCATTCGCACAATGTCCACGCCTCGGCGGACATAGGCGCAGGTTTCGAATCCCTAAGCCCAGGACCAGGGACCTAGCCAACAAGAAAGTGCAAAGTCGTTTCGCCGAGACGAATACGATCCCCGCTATCCAGCACGCGTGGTTGACGAGGCGCAAGCCGAACCGAGTCGTTTATTACGGTGCCATTAACCGACCCGAGATCTTCGACCAGGAACGTGTCGCCTTCGCACCAGATGCGAGCATGCCGGCGGGATACTTTGGTCTCGCGATCAAATCTGGATAAATCGACTTCAGGAAAAATGTTCGAATGCGGATCAGCACGTCCGACGAGGTTGCTGTCTTTCTGAAGCACAAAAGCTGAATCCAGTTCGGCTGTACCGGCCACGACCAGTTTCGCAGTAAGATGCCCGGCTTTCAGTGAAGCGCTGGCAGCCATCGCTCCGAGCGGCTGGCGCGCTCCGCAATGCGCACAGAAAACATCATCGACAGCAATCCGGCCGCCGCAGAATCCACAGAAAACAGTTTGGACCTGGACCGTCTCGCCTCCCAGTTCAGTGGCCGGTTGTCCATAGCTGACTCGTCCCGACATCAACCGCTCGAGGTGATCGGCCAGGACGTCACGCATCTCACCCGCCGAGCGAAAGCGGTCCTCGGGCTTATACTCGACGGCTCGCATCAGAATGCGCTCCATCTCTGAAGAAATGGAGGGCGCGATTTGGCGCGGTCGCGGGTTCTTGCTGAAATCAAAGATCAAGAGCGGGTTATCCTGAGGATCTGCTCCGGTAAGCAGGTGAAAGATTGTCGCTCCCAGACTATAAATGTCCGAACGCGGCTCGACCCGACCGCTAAACAACTCCGGAGGCGCATAGCCCATAGTACCTACGGCTGTCACACCTTTTTCCTGTTTGGCGACCCAGCGAGCAATACCAAAATCGATAAGCATTACGCGACCAGTGTTGCCGTCAATCATCAGGTTCGCGGGCTTGAGATCCCGGTAGATGATCGGCTTGGGCCGTGTATGCAGGTATTCAAGCACGTCAGCCACTTGCATGGCCCAATCGGTAACGGTCTTTTCATCAAGCTTGCCGCCGGTCGAGCTTCTCAAGCGAGAGGCTAAATCACCACCTGAGATGTACTTCATCACGAGGTAAAACCGATTCAGCTTATCGTCATAAAAGTAGTCGTAGATGGTTGGTATCGATGGGTGTTCGAGCGACGTCAGCAACAAAGACTCGCGACGAAAATCTCCGATGGCTTTTTCATGCTGGGCTTCGTCCAGATGAGTTTCAACCATCTCCTTGACAGCTCGAGGAGCATCGCCGAGATTGCGATCTTTTGCGAGATAGACCGCGCCCATGCCGCCACCGCCGATACGCCGCGCGATCTCGTAACGATTATTCAGTATGGTTCCGGGATCAAGCTGCTTGATGGACGGCTGGTGACCGCCCGTGGTGCGTTTCTTTTGCGAGGTCTTAGAAGTCTTTTCATCTGCACGTGCAGGTGCGGGTGCGGACTCCTCAAATACGGTTCCTACTTTGGTAACCGCCGCCGGCTTCAAATCTTCATCAGCTGTAGCAACCGCCGCTGAAGTTCCTGCGGCGAGTGATGATGACACTCGTGCCCCACATTGCCCGCAGAACGGCAAATCTCCCGAAACTTGAGCGTGACATTCAGGACACTCGATCATGACTGACAACGGAATGCCGGGGTTGCCTGGGAACAATGGCCCAGACATGACAACATGACTCTCGAACTCTAAGCGACAATGTGGAAGCGCAGGAAAGTCTTGCCGACGATGATTTCGTCATTTTCCCGGAGTGGTTGCGGCTGACCGGGCGGCAGGCGCTTGCCGCGATTCACAAACGTACCATTGGTTGAACCCAAATCCTCGACAAAATACTCGCCATTTCTCAGCGTAATGCGAGCGTGACGGCGTGATACCTTCGCTTCCGGATCGTCGGAGTCCAAATCGACATCCGGGAAAATTCCGCCATCCGCGTCCCATCGCCCAATTTGGGATTCCATTTCGCTCAACATGAATTTCTTGCCGGCGGACCGGCCACGCTCGATAACCAGGCACGCGTGCGGCTTGATCGGAGAAGTAAGTGGCGCGGAGACTCTGATTACCTGAGATGGTGGAGTAGAGGCAAATTCCGGATGTGATGGAATGGCTGATGAATTGCGACCGTTGCCATCAAATCGGCCCGTGACGCCTCCTGAGGCCGAACGTGAATTATTTGGTTTAAGCGGAGCCCCGCACTCATCGCAGTACTGTGAACCTTCGAGGTTCTCTGTTTTGCATCTCTCACAAGTAATCATAGGAATTAGAAGCGCAGGCCAGGTGGAACGCTGGGCTCAGCTTGGGACCTGCGACCTCATCCGCAGGAAACGACTGATTTTAGCGCGAATCATGCGAGCGCGCCAATCATCTTACCCGCAAATCGTCGGTCACCGGAGCCAATAACGTCCCAGAAGGGCAACTAATTTCCACTAGCACGCCTTTTCAGTAAACTGCTGTGAGATTGCCTGTTAATCGTTCATAGTTGAAACCGTTCTTATCTTTTGGACGTAAAAAGGTTCATCTGACCGATCCGGGATTTTGGATCACGGACTTTGTATGACAAACTAAGCGGTTGCCTTGCTGACTCGGCAGACAATTAATCAAATCTAAGGACTAACGATGGCTTTAACAAAGAAGAAAAAGATTATTATTGGCGCATCTGCGCTGGTTCTCCTGGCCCTGATCGTGATCGTAAGCGTCTTTGCCAGTCGCAAAGATGAGCCTGAAGTAACGACTATTAAGATCGAAAATCGGCCTGAACTACGCCAAACAGTAACGGCGTCAGGCGAAGTTCGCCCCATTCGATATATCAAGCTGACCAGCGAGGTTGAGGGCCGCATTCAGGAGATTTACGTAAACGCAGGCGACCTGGTCAAAGTGGGCACGCCATTGGTGCGTATAGACCCCACTCAACTGCAATCAAATCAGGAGGCGCAATGGGCCGCCACTCAAGCTTCGATTAACGATGTGCAGAACGCCCGTAACGCGGTAAACTCGGCCCAGCAGGGGCTGGCAGTTTCTGAAGCATCAGTAGCTGCCGCACGCCAGCAGGTTATCGCACAGCAAACCGCCGTTGAACGCGCTCAGGTGGACCTGAACGCCGCGCAGCGCGAGTTGAAGCGAGTCACGGACTTGATCGAATCAGGTGTGGCGTCTCGCCTCGAATATGATTCAGCTCGCGATCGTTATGCGCAGGCGAAAATCGCGCTCGACACCGCCAAGGCAAACCTCGAAGCACAAAAGATTAACGTCAAGGAGGCGGAGGAGCGCGCCAATCAGCAGCGTCTCGCAGTGCAGGAAGCCAAGACCAGTATCAAATCCAGCGAGATGCGGGCCAAACAGCAGGCGGCAATGCTCACTGGGCAATCAAGCCGGCGCTCGAAGGCCATGCAGCTCTCGCCGCTCAATGGCGTAGTTGCGGATATTCCTACTCGAGTTGGTGAGTTTGCGGTAGCCGGTCTGTCAACCACGTCATTGATGACCATCGCTGACATGTCTACGATCAACGTTGAAGTCAATGTCGACGAGACTGAGATTTCGAATGTCAAAGTCAGCCAGAGCGTCAAGGTGAAGGTGGATGCGCTTGGTGATAAAGAGATCAAAGGCGTAGTCGTGCAAAAGAATCCACTGGCGGTATCAAAGTCAGATACCACCGGCGGGCTTTCGACTCGCGTCAATGTGCAGGAAGCAAAGGAATTCAAAGTCACTATCGAACTGAAGGATATGCCGGACGATATCAAGTCCAGCCTTCGCCCCGGCATGAGCTCGACAGCAACCATCACGACGGACACTAAGAACAACGTGATCGCTGTTCCGCTCGAGGCCATCGTTGAAAAGCAACCAAATGCTTCGCCATCGCCGTCAGCTGCAGTCGCGGGCAGTGTTCCGGTTCCGTCTCCGGGCGAAAAGCCGAAGAGCATCAAGGGTGTCTACCTGATCAACGGCAACAAGGTCAAATTTGTCGAGGTGACCACCGGCATCACGGGTGAAGCCGACATTGAGATTCTTAGCGGCGTAAAAGTCGGCGACGAAGTCGTACGCGGGCCAAGCCGAGTACTGAAAACGTTACGAGACAACATGACGGTCAAGCGTCAGGTCAAAAAACCCGGCAACACAAATGCAAACGAGGCCAGCTAAATGAGTGAAGTCACACTAGCCCCGATGCCAACTGAAGTAGTGCGGCCGAAGCCTGTTAGCGGCAACGGGCGTCCGGACTCATCATTGCTAATCTCCATGCGCGATTTGTGGAAGACTTACAAGATGGGTTCCGAGGAAGTTCACGCGCTGCATGGAGTCTCGTTCGACGTGGCCAAGGGTGAATACATAGCCATTACTGGACCATCCGGCTCGGGCAAATCTACCCTGATGAACCTGATTGGTTGTTTGGACACACCAACGAAGGGTGAATACTGGCTTAACGGCAAGAACGTCTCCGAGATGGATGACGACGAGTTGGCCCGCATTCGCAATCAGGAAGTTGGATTTGTGTTCCAGACCTTCAATCTGCTAGCGCGCGCGACTGCGTTGCACAACGTGGAATTGCCACTGATCTATGGTGGTGTGGGTTCGGCTAAGCGTCACGAGATGGCCAAGGATGCGCTCAAGGCGGTCGATTTGGCGGATCGCATTACACACCGGCCCAACGAGCTTTCCGGCGGTCAGCGTCAGCGCGTTGCGATTGCTCGAGCGTTGGTGAATCATCCTTCGATCCTGTTGGCCGACGAGCCGACTGGGGCGCTCGATACACACACCAGTATGGAAATCATGGATCTCTTCGAGCGCTTGCATGAAGAAGGCAATACTGTGGTGCTGGTCACCCATGAAGCGGATATCGCAGCCCGCGCACACCGCGTAATTTCCATACGTGACGGACTGATCGAAAAAGACCAGAGAATCAGATAGGAGACGCGACGATGGAGCGACGCGCCTATGAGGTAACCCAAACGGCGCGGACAGCGCCCGGGCAGCGTTTTACCTTGCCCGTACTACGCCCCGCCGGCGGTCTCCGCGTCACAGCGCTTTGGGAAGCCTTTTTGGTCGCCCTCGCCAGTCTGCGAGCCAACAAGCTACGCACTGCCCTAACTCTTATCGGTATTGTCGTCGGCGTTGCTGCCGTGATTGCGGTAGTGACAATCATTCAAGGTCTCAACAACAAGGTCGCCTCAACCTTTTCATCACAAGGTTCGACCGTCTTTACCATCTCCAAGCGACCGCAAATCATCCGCTCGCGCGAGGAGTTCGTAAAATTCAATAAACGCAAGGACGTTACGCACGAAGACGCCGAAGCTATCACACGTCTGTGCAACGCCTGCTGGCGGGTGGGAATAGCCGCCAACGTGCTTGAGACAGTCAAGCACGGCAACCAGAAGTTCGAGAACGTGCGCATACGCGGAGTTTCACCGCAGACAATGTTTGACATCGACGGCGTCACCATCGATGCCGGTAGACTCTGGACCGACACCGAAGCAGCCTCTGGAAGGCAGATCTGTGTTGTGGGAGCCGATGTACTGTCAAATCTCTTCGGCGGGGCGCCGGCGGACCGCGTCGTCGGCGAAGAGATCACTATTGGTGGACGGCCTCATCAAATCCTCGGAGTTCTGGAACCGTTGGGCTCGATCTTCGGCGCGTCACGAGACAACGTCGTTTATATTCCCTACGCCACGTACCAGAAGACCTATGGTGCTCGCGATTCGATCGTAGTGTTCATCCAGGTACCTGCCGCAGAGCAACTTGAGGCGGCAGAGGACCAGGTTCGCACGATCATGAGTAATCGCCGCGGCAAAGTATTCGGGGAGAATAACGACGATGCCGGCTTTGCGCTGGAGACGCAGGACGTATTTCTCGATCTTTACGGCAAAGCGACATCCAACATCTATCTGGTAACCATTGGCGTAGCGGCCATATCTCTGATTGTTGGCGGCATCGTAGTCATGAACATCATGCTGGTGTCGGTCACGGAACGGACCAAGGAGATCGGCATCCGCAAGGCCGTCGGGGCAAGACGAAATGATATTTTGACGCAGTTCCTGATCGAGGCAGTCGCTGTCACGGCAATCGGAGGCGCAATTGGAGTGGGGACCGGCTTTGGGCTCGCGTACGTCATCTCCGCATTGATAGGATTCCCGCTGCTCGTCAGCCTATGGTCCGCAGTTTTGGGAGTCGGATTTTCTTCGCTAGTTGGAATCGTCAGCGGATTATGGCCGGCATTACGGGCAGCAAAACTGGATCCCATTGAAGCGCTGCGAGCGGAATGAGAAGGCTTGAAAGATGAAACTCGAAGATCTTAAAGAGTCGAGCCTGATGGCTATCGATACCGTCCGCGCGAACAAGCTGCGTTCGGCCTTGACCATCCTTGGCGTCAGTGTCGGTGTACTGACGATCATTTTCATGGTGGCTATCATTCAGGGCCTGAACAAAGCGTTCGCGGATCAGATCGAGTCATTGGGTTCAAACACAATTTTCGTGGCTAAGTTTGAACCGAGTTTTGGTAAGCCGCCAGGCCCAGAGGAGATTCATCGCAAGGACCTGACAATGGACGATGCCCAAGCCTTACGCGACGCTCCTTCCATTGCCGGTGTCTCACCGATTCATCGACTCCTGGCGGCAACCGTCCGCTACCAGGACAAGCAAACCGATACCCCCATCATTCTTGGCGTTACTCCGTACTATGAATTTGTCCATTCACAATACGCAGGTCATGGGCGCTTCATTAAAGACATCGACATGCAGGACCGCAGCAATGTCTGCGTGCTGGGCGTCGATGTGGTGCACGCTTTGTTTCCTTACGAGGATCCCATAGATAAAGAGGTTCGCATCAAAGGCAACCCTTATCGTGTTGTCGGAGTAATGGAGCCGTTGGGGAGCTTTTTTGGCCAGTCGCGTGACAACTCGGTCTTCATCCCGATTACTACCTTCGACAAGTACTACCCTGATTTGCCGTTTCCCGAAGTCGTGTTCTTCATAATAGTGCGTCCGGTTTCGCGCGCCTACGTTAAGTCGGCTGTCGATGAAATCACAGACATTCTGCGACGGCGACGGCACGTTGCCCCGAATGAAAAGAACAACTTTGGTATCTCGTCGCAGGATTCGCTGCTGGATATCTACAATCAGTTAACGGGAGCTACCGCGCTCGTGCTGACAGCAATTTCCTTTGTGGCGTTGATGATCGGCGGCATCGGCGTGATGAACATCATGCTGGTTTCCGTTACGGAGCGAACCAGGGAAATCGGCATACGCAAAGCTGTGGGCGCTACCAAATTCAACATCCTTTCGCAGTTCTTAATTGAAGCTGTGGTGCTGACCGGAATCGGCGGGCTCGCCGGACTTATTGTTGGCGAGCTTGCGAGCCTGGCGATGAACAAATACTCGCCGCTGCCGGCTTATGTGCCAGTGTGGGCTATAGCTGTGGGGATTGGAATCTCGGCAGCGGTCGGAATTGTGTTTGGGTTATGGCCGGCGTGGAAGGCAGCACGGCTTGATCCAATCGAGTCTTTGCGGTGGGAATAGTACGTGAAACTCGAGTCTCAAGCTGCGATTGTGACCGGCGGAGGTCATGGCATCGGCAAGGCCATTGCCATTGCGTTGGCGCGTGAAGGTGCAGCCGTCCTGATCTGCGGGCGCAACGAAGAGAAACTTTCAGGAACAGCCCGCGAAATACGAGAATTGGGATTCCGGGCAACTGCATTGGTGTGCGACGTGTCGCGAGAATCAGAGGTGCGGCACCTGGTCGAGACCACCGTGCAGGAGTTCGGCAAGGTGGATTTGTTGGTGAACAACGCCGGCATCGTCGGTCCCACGAAGCCCGTCGTCAATGTGACCCTCGCAGAATGGGACGAAACGATGGCGGTGAATTTGAGCAGCGCCTTTCTATGTGCACGAGCAGTTCTGCCCGGAATGATGGAGCGTCGTCGGGGCAAGATCGTCAACATCTCTTCGGTCGCCGGCCGCATGGCGTATTCCTTCCGCGCTCCTTACGCCGTTTCGAAGTGGGGCATGATCGGCCTCACGCGCACGCTTGCGCAGGAAGTTGGCCCACACAACATTCAGGTAAATGCGATACTGCCAGGTCCAACCGCAGGCGAGCGTATGCAGCGCGTGATTGCCTCGAGAGCAGCTGAACTCGCGCGGTCGACGACGGACGTTGAGGAAGAGTATGTTTCCGGAACTGCTTTGAAGCGCATGGTGGATCCGGCGCACGTTGCCGCTACCGTCGTTTTCCTTGCCTCCAGCGAGGGCGACAGCATAACTGGACAGTCAATCGAAGTGACCGCCGGCCTCGCTTTGTAAGTGGCACGGGCGTCCCGCCCGTGTTGTATGCGACGGAATCTCCTCGCGCAAGTTCACGGGCGTCCTCCGCCTTGTCTGCGATGGAATTTCCCGGCGCACCATCACGGGCGGGACGCCCGTGCCACGATTGCTCTGGCGGCTGTCCGAAACGAGCCGAGGATGAGATAATCTGACATTTCGGCAGATCGCCAAATTGGCGGTTATCTGAATGCAACCATATTGAAGATATTACCGTAGTAACCGAACCGTGAAATTTATAGAAACTCTGAAGTTAGCACTCGCGGCCATATGGGCTCATAAGCTTCGCTCTGCATTGACGCTTTTGGGCATGATCATCGGCGTAATGGCATTCGTCGTCGTCGTATCTCTGATCCAGGGATTCAATGTCTACGTCGACGAAAAGATCGCCGGCATTGGTACAAAGTCATTCAATATTCAACGCTTCAATCCGTTTGAAGATTTTAAGGACACCGACACGATCGCAGCAGCCCAGCGCCGGAATAAGGAACTGACGTTGGATGATTACGATTACCTGCTCGAGCGATCCACTCTGATCGGCAAACTCGGAGCCAAAGCTCGCGGTACACCTGCCGAAGTCAAACGCGAATCTCAGCTGCTGGAAGACGTTTTTGTCTCAGGCGCTACCGCCAACACTGTCGACATCGAGAACCGTGATGTAGCCGAGGGACGATTCTTTACTAAGACCGAGGATGATTCCGCCTCGAAAGTCGCCTATGTCGGCGCGGACGTGGCGACGAAACTGTTTCCGGCGGGCAACGCGATTGGCAACGAAATCTCGATCCGAGGTTTGCCATATCGCGTCATCGGGATTGAAAACGCCAAAGGGACCGTGTTCGGAATTCCGCAGGATACTTTCATCATCGTTCCGCTGAAGACCTACGCCAATAACTTTGGCGGTCTGATTCGACAGCGCTCTCTCTATTTTGTTGGCACCGCAAAACGCGATGATCTCTTCAATGATGCGGTCGAGGAGGCTCGCTCGTTGATGCGTGCTCGGCGCAAGCTCAAGTTTGGTGAAAAAGACAATTTCGGAATCGTTACTCCGGACGCCATCACTGGTTTGCGCGAACGCATCTTCGGTACGATCTTTCTCGTGGCTATGCTCGTTCCCTCGATCGCGATGATCGTGGGCGCCATCGTTATCATGAACATCATGTTGGTGTCCGTGACGGAACGTACGAAAGAGATTGGTATTCGAAAATCGTTGGGCGCGCGGAAGGCGGATATTCTGAAACAATTTCTGGTTGAGGCAGTGACGCTTGCGACACTGGGCGGGGCAGTGGGAATTTTCATTGCCTGGATAATTGGGAAAATAGTCACTGCCGTTTTCTTTCCCACTTACCTGTCACTGTTCGCGATTGCCGGAGCCTTGTTCGCATCCGGCGCCGCAGGAACACTGTCCGGACTGTTTCCGGCATGGAAGGCTGCGCGCCTCGACCCTATAGAAGCACTGCGAACAGAAAGCAGCTAACGAAGGCAAAGGGTAAGAGGTAAGGGCAAAGAGGTAAGGGCAACGAGCTAAGAGCAACGAGCTAAGAGCAAAGATGGTATGAGCAAAGGGCTGAGCACTGAGGGCAAAGGGCCAAAAGCAAAGGGGAAGCGGCGCGTGTGAGTAGCTCTTTGCTCTTACCCCTTACCTCTTACCGCTTTGCTCTTACCTCTTACCTCTTTGCTCTTGGAGTGAGTTATGAACCTCCTTCGTAATGACATCTACGAAAACCTGCGCATGGCGCTGGCGACACTTTTGGGAAACAAGTTGCGTTCGTTCCTGACGGTGTTCGGTGTCGTTATTGGCATCATTACTGTGATGCTGATCGCGTCAATCATCAGCGGCATCGACGTGTCTGTTAAAAAGGAGGTCGAATCCTTCGGCACACGTTCGATCTACATCAGCAAGTTCAATCCCGGAATTCACATCGGCAGGCTCTCGCGCGAAGAACGCATGCGCAAGGAACTGACCTACGATGACGCTATCGCGCTGTCCACCTTGCCGGCGATTGAGCTCTCAGTTCCCTTCCTCGACATTACCAACAATTTCTTTGGTCAGAAGCTGCTGGTATCAGGTGGCGGCAAGACCTCAGCAGGCGTAGCGCTGCAGGGTACCTTGCCCGATTTTGAGAAAGCAGGCACGCAGGTAATTTCGGAAGGCCGCTTCTTCACTGAAGCCGAGAGCGATAACCGTGAGCTCGTTTGCGTGGTAGGCTCGAAAGTTGCCGATGACTTCTTTCCAATCGGCTCGCCTGTTGGACAGACGATTAAGATTGGTTCCGATGAATTTCGCGTCATAGGCATGCTCCAGAAGCGTGAGCAGTTTCTGATCGGTGGTGGCAGTGATGATCAGAACAATGTGATCTACGTTCCCTTTTCTGTCGCCAAAAAGCTGAAGCCGAATGCCGATGATGTCTACATTCTCGCGGTAGCGAGGCCGGGCCTGATGGAAGAAGGCAAGGATCAAGTTCGCGATATGCTGCGCGTGCGCCGCCAGGTTCCCTTTGCTTCACCGGACAACTTCGGCATGGAAACATCGGAAAGTATCCTGGACAATTTCCGTTCGATTACTGCGGGTCTCGCCATCGCGATGGTGGTGATCTCCTCCGTAGGCTTGATGGTCGGTGGCATCGGCGTGATGAACATCATGCTGGTATCGGTTACTGAGCGAACTCGTGAGATTGGCGTGCGCAAGGCTATCGGCGCTCGACGCAGTGACATCATGTGGCAGTTTCTAATCGAAGCCGGCACGCTTACCGGCATCGGAGGACTGGTAGGACTGTCGATCGGATGGTTATTGACGCTTTTGTTGCGTTTAATAATGCCTTCTTACGTCCCGTTGTGGGCACCAATTGGCGGTTTCATCGCCAGCGTTGGTATCGGGTTGGTGTTTGGACTCTGGCCTGCCTGGAAGGCTGCTCGTCTGGATCCAATCGAGTCGTTGCGCTACGAATAACAAAAGGGCAGGCAGTTCCACAAAACAAAATCAGTGGACTGGCTGCCCTGTTTTCCTCTCCTAAAACTAGCCGAAGAGTGCCCTAGATCCGACTGAAAGCACCAGGATTATCAGCCAGAAGATAATCACAATTGCCCAGGCAGAAGTTGACGAGAGTTTAGCCATCTTTCGCAAACCGATCGCGGCCAGAAACATTCCATAGAACCTCACCACATCGAACTGAGACAGAAAAGCGACCAGCGCAGGCGAAGATTCCTGAGAAAGAAATGCCCCGGGATTCGTCAGCAGTAAGTGTTCGGGATCGATAGTGTCAGGAGACTTCAGGAATAAAACCAGAATCGCCACCACTGTCGCCAGCACCGATGGAGGCAAACCTGAATAACACCATACCGAAAGCGATTGCCTGTAGGTCATCTTTCCACCAAAGGCGATCACCGCTAACAGATAAAGCGCAGCGCCGGCAGCGATCGTGAAAGGTATGATAAGTGGCACAGCCATACCAATCGACTTTCCGATCTTCACGCCCATTTCCTTCTGTTGTTCGGTTTGAGCAGCAGAGCGAGGGGATCGCTCCATCTTGTCCCGAATGTACTGCTCCATGTCGATCCTTTGATACATCGTGAACGTAACAGCTGCCGTCAAGAGAACTGTGATAACTCCGGCCACGAGAAAGCGCGGCCTGTTGCGCAAAGCCTCAAATACGCGGCTGGGCTCGAAGAAAATGTTTGCCAGAGTCTCCGGCGTTGACATGGTCGGGCCGGTAGGCGCCTCGGCCGCCGGATAGGACGATGGTGGGGGTGGTGCTTGGAATTCTTGATTTGCTTCGCTCATTTAGCTCCTCCAGTTGAACAAAGGGACGACAAAAGCTTACGTAAGATTGGAAAGTATTCCTGGTTTCAGAATTGCTTTGATACGTGTTCAGCACTGCGGATGTTTCGGTTTCCACCAAGCTTGCCACTGAGACTCACTGAGCTAGTGCCGCTTCTTTCCAGCCCGGAACTCGAATGCAGGCGGCGCTATGACCCGGCGAAATTTCGCGCAACTCTGGATCAATCCGAGCACACTCGTCAATGGCGATCGGACAACGAGTGCGAAAGCGGCATCCGGAGGGCGGATTAATTGGCGTCGGCACGTCTCCCTGCAAGACTATCCGTTCCCGCTTGCGCGCCGGATCGGGAACAGGAATCGCCGACAACAAAGCTTGCGTGTATGGATGCAAAGGCTGCCGATAGAGATCAATCGCTGAGGCGATCTCGACAATGCGCCCTAAATACATCACCGCGACGCGAGTCGAGATGTGTTCGACCACCGCCAGCCCGTGAGAAATAAACAGATAAGTCAGTCCAAATTCCTTTTGCAGATCCTGAAACAGATTGACGACCTGAGCTTGCACCGAAACATCGAGCGCCGAAACGGGTTCATCTGCAACTATCAACTTCGGATTGAGGGCCAGCGTTCGTGCGACACCGATGCGTTGGCGCTGGCCCCCTGAAAACTCGTGGCTGTAACGCTTCATGTAATCCGGATCCAGCCCTACTCTGCTCATCAACTTCGCCACGCGCTCTTTGCGTTCTGCACGATTACCAATCTTATGAATGACGAGTGGTTCAGCGATGATGTCCTCGACTCGCATACGCGGATTGAGCGAAGCATATGGGTCCTGAAACACAATCTGCATCTCGCGGCGCAGTTCGCGCAGATTAGCCTTTTCCATGTTGGTGACGTCGCGGCCTTCGAAGGAGATCTCGCCACGGCTGGGCTCAATCAAGCGCAGCAAGCATCGGCCAACTGTCGATTTTCCGCATCCAGATTCACCGACAAGCCCAAGAGTCTCGCCTCGAAAGATCTGAAACGAGACGCCGTCAACGGCACGCACTACGTCGTCGCTGCTCTCGACTGGGAAATGCTTGAAAAGTCCGAGTACGCGGACAAGAGGATCTGGCCGATCGTTGTGATTACCCGAATTCAATGACGTCACAGTAATCGCTAAGTCAATCCTTCCTGAATTTCGGGATGCGCCTGGGCGCTTAGCTCCATCGCCAGCGCTGGGTCGTGAAGCACGCAGCGCGCGCGTATTTCTTTGGCGAGGTCATACAGCGGAATTTCGGACTCGACGCAGCGCGGCATGCGGTAAGGACAACGCGGAGCGAAATGGCAACCCGGCGGCAAATGCGTTGGACTTGGAACTGTCCCTTCGATAGTGGCCAGGCGCTCATGCTTGATCGCGTCTGTAGCGCTCAGCTTTGGAACAGACTGCAGCAGACCTTCTGTGTAGGGGTGCTTGGGCCGGGCGAACAGTTCCTTCACAGGCGATTCCTCAACGATCTTACCCGTATACATCACGGCCACTCGATCGGCGACTTCGGCTACCACGCCCAGATCGTGCGTTATCAGCAGCACCGCCAGCTCGCGCGTCTTACGCAAACCATCCAACAACTCAAGTATCTGCGCCTGAATGGTAACGTCCAGCGCTGTGGTTGGTTCATCGGCAATCAGGAGCTTAGGATCGCAAGCGAGCGCCATGGCGATCATTACGCGCTGTCGCATGCCTCCAGAAAGCTGGTGCGGATAATCGTCGACGCGCCGTGATGGATCCGGAATCGCAACTTCGCGCATCGCGCCAATTGCAGCTTCGCGAGCGTCTTTGCGGGAGAGATTTCGATGGAGACGCAGCGCCTCCGCAATTTGCTCACCAACCGTGTAGACCGGATTCAAGGACGTCATGGGATCCTGAAAGATCATCGCGATATCATCACCGCGAATAGCTCTCATGTCCCTGTCCGACAGCTTTAGAAGGTCTTTTCCGTTGAAGATGATTTCGCCACCAACAATTTTCCCTGGTGGCGCTATCAAACGCATGACGGATAGCGCGGTAATCGATTTTCCGCAGCCCGACTCACCGACGAGCCCCAGGAGCTCACCGCGATCAAGATAGAAACTCACATCATTGACCGCGCGCACGAGCCCGGCTCGCGTGGGGAAATGTGTTTCAAGATGATTGACTTCGAGTAGATGCTGCATGCAAGGGCCAGGATTTTTTAGTACAGATTGAAATTGTACTCGAGCTGAAGGTACGTAGAAACAAAGTGGCCATCCTTAATTGGCGGAATGAACTTGATTTGAAGTGCTGCGGCAATCGCCTTTTCGGTCAAGCCATCCGGAAGCTCCTTCACAACTTCGATTTTTTCCACCGTTCCCTTGGAGGAAAAGAGACACTTGAGCACGACTGCGCCGGTGGTCCGATGCATACGTGCTTCTTTGGTATAGGCCGGGTTGGGCTTTGTATTAACCTGAGCCCTTCGTTCCACTTGTTTACTTGTAAAGACCTCCGCATTGGATTGATCTGTTGCTCCGTTGATTCCCTCTGCTGCCGGCTCACCCGGACCTTCAGCAATAGGACGAGCGCTCAGTTCCTTATCGAATTTGATTGAACCAAAGAATTCATTAATGCCGATCTCGGGATTACCCAAAGGCGCAGCCTGTGCTCTAAAAATATAAATTCGCCGGTCCGTTATAAAGTACTGTGTTCTTCCCAAACTGGTCTCGTTCTGAAAAGCAACCTCAACGCCCTGCACGCCACCGATATTTACCTGACTTTTGATACTGGCTGCAGCACCACGCTCCGAAACAATGAAGTTCTCAAGCGATTGCTTGCGCCCGAAGACCTGGATGACGTAGACCACTCCCTGAGAGTAAGCGCCAATAACATTGATGAGAGGGCTTTTGGCAGTCGGTTCCTTGGGTACATTGTAGGTAGTCAGGGCCGGAACCGTCGGCAACTCTACTGTAAAGCCTTCGTCCGCTACTTTGTATCGCTCCCATGAGAAACTCTGGCGAACAGCCCGCACATTCAAAGCATGTGCCCGCGCCGGCGAGTTAAAGAAACCGCTTATGAGCACAGCTGATGCAAGACTAATCGTTGTCGACCAAAGCTTGATCGGAGACTTCGCGAGATTAGCCTTCACAGTAGAACTCCGTAGGTGTTAGGTGGTTCATAACCCCAGCTTGTCCATCGCTGCTCTTTCGTATTCACCGTCTTCCGCGGGATAGCGCAGGTTCTTGTCGATTTTGCCACTGGCCTTGGCGAGTGACCAAATGATGCTTTCGCCGGCGGGCAGGACCTTTGGCTGGGAAAGGAACACCGGATCTGTAAAAGCTTCCTCCGCGTCGATCAGCTGCCAGCCCTTACTCTTGAACATGTCCATCAATTCGCCAAGGAAGAGCCCGTTCAGCAGATTAAAGTGAGTAAGAACCGTATGTTTGACGCTTCGGCCGGTCACCTTGCGACTCAGTTCGTCGTAATAAGTCGCGCGGTCCCACATGTGCTGAAGATAATAATCGCGATAAGGTTTCAAGTCGGCATTGGCATCTTTCGCCAACCGCGCACGCAACCGCTGGTCGACAATCCAATCTGAATTATCAATAGTCACATGGCCCGTACGATAGCCGTGCTGTTTCAGGAACAGTCGGAGTCGATCGCGTTTCGCCGCCGTGTTTCCCTCTTTCAACATCGGAAAGCGAAAGAGCTTGCGGAATTGTCGAAAGTCCTTGATGACTTCCTCCGCATGCAGAATGTCCTCTTCGAAAACGGATGTCGACATGCCGGCATCGTTGTAATTGCGATGTGAATAGGTGTGATTGCAGATCAGGTGACCATCATCGTTCCATTCCTTTAATAAAGCCTTGCCCGTCTCGTTATCAGCATTCCGCCCAACTACAAACAATGCTGTTTTTACTGAGTGCGTCCGCAGAGCTTCGAGGATAGCGGCGTTCCGTTCGACCGAACTCAGTTTTACTGGGTTAGCCCACGAAAAGTCGTCCATCGTAATCGCAACCTGCGGCACAGTCGCGCGCGCCGGCGCTTTGAGGCTGGACATCGCCAACGCGACCGAACTGAACATTATTGCTTTCGAGAACTCTCTTCGATTCATTTGGCGTAGTATTTCTTAGGATCCATCGCAAATTCCTGAAACGACTTACGAGTGTAGTTGAGGTTGTCCTTTCCGAAAAACCTGATGTAACGCTCCTCCTCGGAATCAGCTTCAGCTTTCCTCTTTCCTTTGTGGTGATTAAAAATCGTCAAGCGAACTCGGTGCTTCGCATCTCTATTGGTCTGCATTCGCTTCAAAAGATATTTGATATGCATGTCGGCATCGGGAAGTGAATAGCCGCAGAAAATGATCTGATCTACATCTCTAAGTGCATTCTCAGTCTTGTTCCAGATGCTGCTCAGGAACACACGCGACATGTCCTTGTAAAAAGTCGGAGGAACAATCACGGGTGACATGATCGATTTACATATTTCACATCTGTTTATAGGCTTATTCTCGGTCATCAGGCTCAGGACTGCCTTCGATTCATAACTGTTCAGGTTGTTGCAGACCGGACAATAAAGCCAGTTAAGCGATCCGTGGAGCTTGTACAGCGCGGCTGCGCCTTGAACAAGTCCAGATCCGCCAAATTTCTTTGGACCCGCGAAGTCCACGCCATAATTGATTTGCCAGTCGAGCGCGTCGTCGATTACCAAATCATAGTTGGTGCTAACAAAAACAGTGCTGTTAATCAGGTTCTGTTTGCGAAGATTGTTTACGAGGCCAAGATGCGAGCCTTTGTTCGCTGACGTGTTTAGCCCGTCGGCTATGGCTCGGGACATGACCAGTATCAGATAAAGCCTGAGCAGCTGCGTCTGGTTCGCCTGAGCCGCTCCACCTCCAAAGTCAAACCCACGAAAGGACTCCCGCCTCATCTCCGCAAGATCGAGGATACCGAGCGCTTCTTCAAATGTGGGGAACGCGATCTTTTCAATTGGCTTGCGCAAATCAATATTGAAGATCGCCAGGAAGAATTTCGAAAGTTCGTCGAATATCTGAGCGAACTTTTTTGCGTTCTGGGAGCGAAAATAAACCTTGAACAGATCGCGTTGGATCGGAGCGCCTTCAGCTGCTGAGGCGCCGGCGCCGAGAAATATGGCTGTCGTCATTTCTCAAATCTCATCATTGCCTGCGCTTGTACTGTAACAACCAGTCGTAAATCTCTTTGTTTTCGTAGACGTCAAGAATGAAGTGATCGCGATCGGGTAGTGGAGTGAATTTCACATCGCCACCGGCGGCTTTGAGAGCTTTGACAAATTGTTCAGTCTTTTCAAAAGAGGCCAGGTCATCTTTGGTTCCGTGAAAGGCCCAGACCGGAACGCGCTTCAATGAGGGCGCCCATGATAAGTCACCGGCTCCATCCGCCAGCGGGACGATGGCTGCGAACTTCTCAGGATGTCTGCTGGCAAGAAACCAGGTCGCACGGCCTCCCATGCTGTGGCCAGTCAGATAAATTCGGCTACGATCAACTGCGTAGGTGGCCGAAATCTCATCAATCAATCGCAACAGAGCATCTTCCTGTTCGATCCAGGTGGTGCCTTCCGGGCACTGAGGCGAGACGACCACGAACGAGATGGAAACGTTCTTGTCCAGTAGCGCCGCCAGGCCGTACTGCTTGAGCATGTCCAAATCATCGCCTCTTAATCTGGCGCCATGAAGAGAAACGATTAACGGCCATCGTTCCTGTCGGTCGTAATCTGAGGGAAGATAGAGGAGGTACTTCAGACCCGTCTCATTGTGGGCGGTTTGCCGTCCCCATTCACTCCTCGCCAGCACAGCACTTGAAGCAGCCGGCGCATGAACATGCGAGCCACAAGCCGCGGCTGTGAACAGGAGTAGCGTGATGAAAAACAGCTTCATCGGGGTAGCATTCCTCGTTCAGCCGCTTCGAGCGAGGGTGGAAGCAAGCGAACTTAGAACAGTGTTCACATTGTCGAACTTTCGCGGTATTCACCCCAGACTTTACGCAGGCGGTGACTAATCTCGCCCACTGTAGCATAAGCCTCGACGCAATCAAGAATGCGTGGCAGCACGTTTTCTGTTCCTCGAGCTGCCTCTTCCAGTCTCGCCAGCAGGACGTTCGTTTTCTCAGAATATCGTCGCTCCCGCAACGCATGCACGCGCTCGATCTGCGCCTGCTCAATAGCGGGGTCCACGCGCAGCGTTGGAATTGTAGAATCGTCGGAAACGCGAAATTCGTTTACCCCTACAACGATCGCATCACCTGTTTCAATGGCGCGCTGGTATTGATAAGCAGCTTCCTGAATCTCGCGCTGAACGTAGCCACTCTCGATCGCGCGCAGCATGCCGCCCATCGCGTCGATCTTTTGGAGATACTCCATCGCCCGGCTCTCGATCTGACTAGTTAGTGACTCAATTGCATAGGCGCCAGCCAGCGGATCGGCGGTGTCGGCGACGCCGGCTTCATGCGCAATGACCTGTTGAGTTCGCAGTGCTACGCGCGCTGCCTGTTCAGTTGGCAGGCCCAAAGCTTCGTCCATCGCATTCGTGTGCAGGGATTGCGTTCCTCCGAGCACCGCTGCCAGCGCCTGGATGGTCGTGCGCACTACATTCACCTCGGGCTGTTGCGCGGTCAAAGAAGAGCCCGCTGTCTGCGTGTGAAAGCGAAGCATCAGTGATCTTGGATCACGCGCTCCAAAGCGATCCCGCATCGTCCTGGCCCAGAGGCGGCGTGCAGCTCGATACTTTGCGATCTCTTCCAGTAGGTTGTTGTGCGCGTTAAAGAAGAAAGAGAGACGCGGCGCAAACTCATCAACTTTAAGTCCTGCTTCCAGCGCTGCCTCGACATAAGTGATTGCGTCCGCAAGTGTGAAGGCCAGTTCCTGGACTGCTGTCGAGCCTGCTTCGCGTATGTGATAACCGCTAATTGAAATAGTGTTCCAGTTGGGAACTTCCGCGGCACAGAACGCAAATAGATCAGTCACCAGGCGAAGCGACGGTCCCGGTGGATAGATGTAAGTGCCTCGGGCAATGTACTCCTTCAAAATGTCGTTCTGAACTGTTCCCTTCAGTTGTCGAAGCGCGACTCCCTGCTTGTGGGCCACCCCCAGATACAAGCACAGCAGCGTCGAAGCCGTTGCGTTGATCGTCATCGACGTCGAAACATTCTTCAGGGGAATCCCTTCAAACAGCCGCTGCATATCTTCGAGTGAATCGATCGCAACCCCAACTTTGCCAACCTCACCTGAAGCGAGAGGGTCGTCGGAATCCAGCCCAATCTGCGTCGGTAGGTCGAATGCTACTGATAATCCGGAAGTTCCCTGCGCTAACAGGTATTTGTATCGTGCATTCGATTCTTCAGCCGTAGCGTAGCCGGCATACTGGCGCATGGTCCACAGCCGGCCTCGGTACATGTTTGGATAAATGCCGCGCGTGTAGGGATACTCGCCCGGTGCGCCCAGGTCGCTGTCATAATCGATTGGGTCAGTATTCTCGGGATTGAAGTCAGGAGGCAGTTCGATACCAGAAGTGGTAACAAATTTAGAGCGTCGCTCAGTATCGGTCTTCACGGGCATGTTGGTCTGACAGGTTTCGGAAGCCTAGCACAAATGCTCGACAAGCTGTTAGCTTGCGCGCCCACGTCGAACGCGTATTTATTCTTTGCGACTTTGCTTCTTTGCGGCTTTGCGTGAGCCCGAAAAAGTTGCAAGGGCTTCACGCCGAGCCGCAAAGAGGCATAGTCGCAAAAGCAAACGCTGCTGCAAAGAGAACGTGCGAACTAACAATTAAAGTGACACATCTGCTAGATTCGCTGACTATGTCGTCCGTTAAAGTAAACAAGCGTGGCGCTGATCGTATCCGCAAGGGGCACCTTTGGATCTATCGCAGCGACATCATTGACGTCAACGACTGCCGGGGTGGAACAATCGTGCGGGTCAACGATCCGCAAGAAAATTTTATCGGCCAGGCTTTCTACAGCGACCGCTCTGAGATCGCTCTGCGATTGTTGACGCAGTCGAACCAAACCATCGATCGAGAATGGTGGCGCAATAAACTTCGACAAGCTGCAAATCGGCGCGAATCTGTCAAGCCGCATACGAATGCCTATCGCCTCGTTTACTCGGAGGGCGATCTGCTGCCGTCACTGATTGTCGATGTCTACGATCAGGTGCTCGTACTGCAAACGTTGTCGCAGGGAACCGAAGCAATTAAGCACGAGTTGACCGAATTACTTGTCGAAGAGTTTGCTCCCCGCGCCATCATCGAGCGCAATGACATGCGAGTGCGAGAGCTTGAAGGACTAGAAATGATCGCTGGGCCACTCTACGGAGACTGCCCCGAGGAGATTCAAGTTGTCCAACACGGGGTTCGTTTTATAGTTTCACCTTTGTTAGGCCAAAAGACCGGTTCGTTTCTTGACCAGCGTGAGAATCGGATGGCCGCGCGTGCTGTCGCTCACGGTCGTGGGCTCGACTGCTTCACTTTTGCGGGAGCCTTTGCGCTAAATCTGGCCCCGGCGTGCTCAAGTGTGCTGGGAATTGACATCTCCGCAGAAGCTGTTGCAGCCGCACGGAACAACGCTGCTTTGAACGGTGCGGATAACGTGACTTTCATCACCGCGAATGTTTTTGATGCCCTGCGAGAAATGGAAGACCAGCGTGAGCGGTTTGACACCATCGTTTTGGATCCACCAGCGTTCGCCAAGAATCGCTCAAGCATCAAGGCGGCAACTCGCGGTTACAAAGAAATCAACCTGAGGGCAATCAAGCTGCTGAACCCTGGTGGAGTATTGATCAGCTGCACCTGCTCGTTTCACATGTCGGAAGAGATGTTCCTAAATCTTATAGGTGAGGCGGCAAATGATGCTCGGCGCAAATTGCAACTCGTTGAGAAACGAATCCAGGCAAGCGACCATCCGGTGTTGTTGGGAGTTCCTGAAACGTACTACCTAAAATGCATGATTGTCCGCATTGCGGATTGAATTGGCCGTGAGGTTGGCTGCTCAGCTTTGTGAGCCGCCGTTGCGGACTGTCTCTGCCAGATTCTTTGCTTTGGGTAAGGCTTCCACAGCCGCAACCACTTGCGGATCGTTCTCCAGCAATACTCTAGCGCCGTCGTCCGCGTTATAGGCAGCTGTGATGATTTGCTCGCGCAAGCGTAACTTAGCAAAATCCAACTCAGCGTCAAGCTGAGCAAGGGTCAAGGCCGCCTCAGAGTCGCCCTTCACAAAATTACGAAAGGCTTCGACGACTCGATCAGTAATGGGATAATCGCTGCCTTTCGGAGTCTTGTCGTATTGGACCTTATCAACACGATATGACTCAAGACCTGGAATCGTGCCAGCGGCGAGTTGCCGTGTGAAGTAGAAGGCTTCTTCCAGGATTCTGGTGCGTACGATACTGCCCGGGGGCAACTTGCTTTCAATGTCAGGCGTGATGCCGCCACCGCCGTAAAAAACGCGCCCGGCCGCCGTCTTTACCGCTGGACCAGTGGGGACATGCTGTGGCGGCGAAGCTTGAGCGAGTGGCTGGACACCGTTGCCCGTAACAGCCTGAGGGCTCGCCGTGGGCTCTGCCTCGTGTCGAACGTAGTAATCGTAGAAAGAGCCGCTTGAATAGTCTCGCTGCAGCGATCTTCCATACGGCGTGTAGTACCTCGCTGTGGTGAGGGTCAAACCGGTGTTGAACGAAAGCGGAAAGATTCTCTGGACCAATCCTTTTCCAAAACTGGTCTCGCCAACAATTAATCCACGACCCTGATCCTGAATCGCACCGGCTACGATTTCAGAGGCAGAAGCTGTATTCCGGTTGATGAGCACCACGAGCGGCATGTCCTCAGGATCGGTGCCATTAGACTTGTAAACAACCGGCTCGGGATTCTCAGTCCGGCCCTTAACAGAGACAACCACGGTCCCGCGCGGCAGAAACTCGCTTGAAACCTCGATGGCCTGTTCAAGTAAACCTCCTGGGTTGCCGCGCAGATCCAAAACCAACTGCCGCATTCCCTGGCCCTTCAGCTTCGTCAAACCCTCGCGCAACTCACTATCGGTGGTGCGCTGGAAGCCGCCCGTTAAGCCAATATACCCAGTTCCCGGTCGAATCATGTATGCGTTACGAATCGTCGGCAGAGCTACTACGTCGCGAACGATCTTGACGTAGATTGGCGCTTCAGAACCCGCGCGCTCGACCTTTAACGTGACCGCCTCACCGCGCGTGCCACGCACATTTTTTGAAACCTGCTGACTGTCCCAGAAACGCGCGTCCTTACCATCGACTTCAACAATTCGATCGCCGTAGCGCAGACCTGCACGAGCTGCGGGGGTGCCTTTGACGGTTGAGCTTACGTAAACTCCGTCACGATGTTGATTGATGGTGACGCCGATGCCGTAAAACTGCGAATCCTGATCCTCTTTCAGCTTACGAAACTCGTTGTAAGGGAAATAGGTTGAGTGCGGATCCAGCGTGGACAACATGCCCTGAATCGCGGACTGCGTAGCTTTCTCGTAATCGACGTCGCCGGCGTAATTCCCTGACACGGTGTTCACGGCTTCGGTGTAGTCGTTCTCGATATCGTCGGTAATCGTATAAAGCGGAACTCCAGCTTGAGTGCGGCTGCGCCGAAAATGTTTTGAGGTGCCGCCGGCGATGGTCGCCAGAAGAATTATGGCTGCGGCAACGATGATAGATTTCCTGTCCATAACAACGTCTCGAGTTTCGCTCGCTTCGATGCACCTAGTCACCAGGCGGCTGGCTGACGTTCAGAAATATAACACAAGCCCTCACGCTGGCCCGAAAGGGCACAGGCGCTCATGTGCTATAGTGCCTAAGTGTCTCCCTCTCTCTCCATTGTTGTGCCGGCCTACAACGAAGCCAAACGTTTGGCCGAGACTCTACCTATCATCATTGAATACTTGAATCACGCATACCCACGTGCTGAGCTCATTGTGGTCGATGACGGCTCGTCTGATGGCACAGCTGAAGTCGCCAACAGTGTTCTCGCCAGTCCGGGCAGCATCGGCAGTAGCGTAATCACTTATCAAGAGAACCGAGGCAAAGGCTACGCTGTGCGCCGCGGGTTGCTGGCTTCGCAGTCTCCCGTCGCGCTTTTCTCAGATGCCGATCTTTCAGCTCCAATCACAGAGACTCCCAAACTCGTGGATCCAATCGAGGAAGGAGAGTTCGACGTGACCTTTGGCTCGCGCGCCCTCGACCGACGGCTTATCGGAACTCATCAACCGTGGCGGCGAGAACAGGGCGGACGAGTATTCAACTTCATAGTGCGCGTCGCGACCGGACTACCATTTTGGGACACGCAATGTGGATTCAAGGCGTTCCGAATGAGCGCTTGCCGTCCGATAGTTGAGGCAGCGAACATCGATCGCTTCGGCTTCGACGTCGAGCTTTTGTACGTGTCGCAATTGGCGGGACTGCGACTGCGCGAGGTTCCCGTGCGCTGGGACCACAAGGTCGGTGCACTCGATGCTTCCAGCAACTACGCGCGCGACAGTCTGCGCATGATTAATGAAGTTAAGAGGATTCGACAGCAGGTCGATAAGGGCGTCTATACCGAAGCGATCAGCGCAGCGCGCACCATGTCGCTGGTGGAGCAAAAGCAGATGCACATCAGCACCCCACCACCGGGCTGATCGAAGACTTCTTAGAGCTGAAATGTGCTAGGATCTCATCGCTCAGGTCATGAAAGAAATTCAATCCACCAAACAAAGTTCTGACATTCTCAAGCAGGTGGATGACTTTTTCATGAAGACTGGACCAGTTCATAACACACTAAGGAAAGTCACACAGCGTCTAGCAAAGGAAAACATTGACTATGTAATCGTCGGCGGAATGGCGTTGGCTTTACATGGTTTTGTCAGACCTACACAAGATGTTGATTTGTTATTGACTCCGGCAGGACTGGAAGACTTTAGAAAAGCTTTGGTTGGATTGGGCTATGTCCCGCTCTTTGCCGGCGCCCGAAAACACTTCAAGGATGCTGAGACGGGAGTCAAGATTGAGATCATAACAACTGGTGAGTATCCAGGGGATATCCGACCGAAACCAGTTGCCTTCCCGGCGCCAACTGACGCAGCGACGTCAATTGATGGCTGTCAGGTCCTGCGCCTGGAGAATCTGATCGAACTTAAGCTAGCGTCGGCGATGAGCGCTCCTCATCGTGAACTGCGAAACTTTGCCGACGTCCAGCAGTTGATTGCCACTCTAGGCCTAGCGCAGGACTTTGCGATGCGTTTGGATAAGTCGGTTCGCGCACAGTATGACCGACTTTGGAATTTGGCACAGCTTACGCGAGCTGAAGAGAACTCGGAGTAGCAAGGAGTCAAACTCTATCGATGACTGCTCGACTCAATGTAAACATCGATCACGTCGCTACAGTGCGGCAGGCGCGCCGCGCGCCAGAACCAAGCGTCATGGCTGCGGCCATGGTTTGTGAGCTCGCCGGAGCCGACGGCATTACTGTGCACCTGCGCGGCGACCGCCGCCATATTCAGGATCTTGACGTTCGCTTGTTGCGCGAGAGTGTCACAACCTATCTCAACCTGGAAATGGCCGCCAGCGAAGAGATGTTGAAGGTCGCTCTGCAGGTACATCCGAACGCCGTGACGCTCGTGGCTGAGAATCCGAACGAAATCACCACAGAAGGCGGCCTCGATGTCAAAGCCAACCTCTCGATTACACGGGCAACCGTGAAGCGCTTGCGCGAGGCGAGCATTCTTTCGAGCCTTTTCATTGACCCCGACATTTTCCAAATCGAAGCTGCGCATGAAATCAACGCACAGCAGGTTGAGTTATGCACTTCGGCATATGCGTTGGCGACGCTAGGGGCAAGTGGCTTACACGGTGAAGGCTCGCTAAGGGCCAAGCACGAACTAAGGAGACTGAGAGAATCCGCGGCCCTTGCCTCACAGTATGGACTGCTCGTCGCCGCCGGCCATGGGCTGACTTATCGCAACGTTGGCGCGCTTGCAGAGATCCCCGAGATAACGGAATTCAACATCGGCCACAACATTGTGGCTCGAGCTGTCTTCGTTGGATTGGAACAGGCTGTGAGCGAAATGCTCGCCGCGATTCGAGGCAGGTGAGGGTAAGTCAGTAAGTCTCGTCCCACTCAGGATCAGGTGCGTGAAGCACTGGCTGCGAGTTGCAAGCGGACCTGAGCACGCTCCAGGTTCACACGCTCTTTTTCCATTTCTTCTTCACTGCCCGTCCAACTGCTCAGCGCTTTTTCCAATCGATCGCGATCCAGTCTCGCCTTTGCAGCGTCGATCTCCTCAGGCCGCTCAGCAAGATCGGCAAGCACTGTCACTCGGTCATCATTGACTTCGACAAAGCCTCCCGAAACGTGCAGTTGTTCGGTTCGACCGCTCTGAACGTACGACAGCACGCCGGTTTGGAGGCGCGAGATCAGAGCCGTGTGTCCGGGCAGAATTCCCAGCTCGCCGCTAAATCCAGGTACCGTAACCATGTCAACGGACTCTGACAGCAAGCGACGCTCGGGTGTGACTACATCGAGTTGCAGTTGTTCAGGCATGTCCATGCAAGGATGAAGGATGAGGGATGAAGGATGAAGAAACGCCACCGTTTCTCAACCTTCATCCTTCAGCCTTCATCCTTCATCCTTTTCTTACGATTCCGCTGCTATTTGTTTGCCTCGTTCGATAGCTTCATCGATCGTGCCCACCATATAGAATGCCTGTTCGGGCAGATCATCATGCTTGCCTTCGGTAATCTCGCGGAATCCCTTGATGTTGTCTTCAAGTTTCACATACTTGCCTTCGCGGCCAGTGAACTGCTCAGCAACGTGGAAAGGCTGCGAGAAAAAGCGCTGAATCTTGCGGGCACGAGACACAATGAGCTTGTCGTCGTCGGACAGTTCATCGATGCCCAGAATCGCGATGATATCCTGCAGATCTTTATAACGCTGCAGAATGCGTTTTACTTCCTGCGCAGTCCGATAGTGCTCTTCACCGATGATGCGCGGATCCAGAATTCGAGAAGAAGACTGGAGTGGATCCACGGCGGGATAAATTCCCAGTTCAACGATTTGCCGTGAGAGCGCGGTGACCGCGTCAAGGTGTGCGAACGTGGTCGCTGGCGCCGGATCCGTATAATCGTCGGCGGGCACGTACACAGCCTGAATTGATGTGATCGAACCGGTCTTTGTCGTGGTGATGCGCTCCTGCATTTCACCCATTTCAGTGGCTAGATTCGGTTGGTAGCCCACCGCTGAAGGCATGCGCCCGAGTAGTGCCGAAACTTCAGAACCAGCCTGTGTGAACCGGAAAATATTGTCGATGAAGAGAAGCACGTCCAATCCTTGATCGCGGAAGTACTCTGCAACGGTCAGTCCCGACAAGGCGACGCGCAGACGAGCTCCGGGTGGCTCAGTCATCTGACCATAGATCAAGGCCACCTTGGACTTGCCAATGGCCTTCATATCGACCTTTGAAGTATCGAATTCGCCGGTATCGTGAAAATGCTTGTTGAAGGTCTCGCCGAACTGAATAACCTCTGATTCGACCATCTCGCGAAGCAGGTCGTTTCCTTCGCGGGTCCGCTCACCGACGCCGGCAAAAACTGAAAAGCCGGACCGCGCTTTCGCGATGTTGTTGATCAACTCCATCACGATGACCGTCTTGCCAACGCCCGCACCACCGAACAAACCAATTTTGCCGCCGCGGACAAACGGCTGAATGAGATCGATAACCTTGATGCCGGTTTCGAACATCTCCAGCTCAGTCGACTGCTCGTCGAACGTGGGAGCGTGGCGATGGATTGGATATCGCTGAGTGTGCGTTACCTCGCCAAGATTATCGACGGGCTGGCCGATGACATTCAGAATGCGACCCAGAGTTCCCTCGCCGACCGGCACGGTGATTGGCCCACCGGTATCGACGGCTTTCATTCCACGCACCATGCCATCCGTCGGAAGCATTGAGACCGCGCGGACGCGGCCCTCGCCCAGGTGCTGCTGCACCTCCGCAATGACTTCGATTGGCTCGGGAACATCGAAGCCGTCGGAAATAATTTTCAGGGCCTGGTAAATGGGTGGTAGGTAATTGTCGAACTCGACGTCAACAACTGGTCCAATTACTTGAACCACGCGACCGGTCTGGCCGCTGGCGCTTGATCCGTTAGGCGTAGCCATACTGTTGTCAATACTCCTCTATCAGGGCCTGTTCAAGGCTGAAAAAACCGGAAGGGCTGAAAGCCAGACAATGTAGCATAGCCTCGAAGATCCTCAAAGTGGCGTCATGCGGCCAACGAAACTGACGCAGAAGGGGAGACACGGAAAGAGCGGACGCGGTGAAAAAGAGACACGGCGACGCGGGGATGTCTGACGAAGGTTAGTCATGACTGTGACAACGCGACTGCCCAGAACACGACCGCGCAGAACAGGATTAAGCTACATCTAACATCCCCGCGTCTCCGCGTCTCCCCTTCTCCGCGTCCGTCTTCTCTGCGTCGGTTCTTACTCGCCCGTAACTGAATCCGAAAACTTGAAACTTAAGTTGTACTAGTGTCGTAGTACAACATGACAATGAGCTCGGACTTCCAGATAAATACAGCGCACCCGATGCCAATCTACGCGCAACTGGAACAAACCATTCGGTTCGCGATTGTAACGGGCAAGCTGCGCGCAGGTGAACGGCTACCAACCGTACGGCAATTGGCGGTCGAGCTCAGTGTGAACGCCAATACTGTGGCGAAGGTTTATGCGGAGCTGGAACGCGCCGGAGTATTGGAAACGAAAAGGGGGATTGGAACCTTTGTCAGCGAAAACCACGCCAAAGCCGTTCGGCGAACTGATCAGCACAAACGTTTGAAGGATCTAACGGAACGGTTCGTGACGGAAGCAGCCGCGCATGGTTTCTCGATCGATGACTTGATTGATCAGCTCCAGATCAGACGAAAGAAGTGAGGAGACTTCCATGACTAGTATCGTCCAAACCAAGAGCAATCTGCCTTCGCCAAACTCTCCGCGAGTCAATGTGGTGTCGGTTTTCAGTTTGCTCCTGCCGATCGTTGTCGGCGCCGCGTTAACCTTCACCCTGGGTCCGGCGGCATTGGTTGCGGGTGTGTTACTCGGTTTGCTCTTCGCCCAATCACCTAAGATCGCTCGTCAATGGGAACGAGCGGTCGTCTTGCGACTGGGTCGGTATGTGGGCCTGCGCGGACCAGGTCTCTTTTGGATCGTTCCCTTCCTTGATACGGTCACAGCCTGGGTGGACCAGCGAGTAATCACGACCAGTTTTGCTGCCGAAGAAACGCTGACTTCAGACACGGTCCCTGTCAACGTCGACGCGGTGCTGTTCTGGATGGTCCACGATCCGGAAAAGGCCGCTCTTGAAGTGCAGAACTATCCGCAGGCGGTGAGTTGGGCCGCCCAAACAGCGTTGCGCGATATCATCGGTAGAACTTCCCTGACCGATTTGTTGCGCGGACGCGAACGCATCGAAGATGAATTGCAAAAGCTGATCGATGAGCGTTCGACTCCGTGGGGCGTCAGCGTGCAATCAGTCGAGATGCGTGATGTGATTATTCCCGCCGCTCTCCAGGATGCGATGTCTCGCGAAGCTCAGGCGGCTCGTGAAAAGCAGGCCCGCATCATCCTGGGCCAGGCTGAAGTCGAGATTGCCAAGCTTTTCGAACAAGCAGCTGAGGCGTATCACGAGAATCCTACAGCGTTGCACCTTCGTGCTATGAACATGCTCTACGAAGGTCTGAAGGAAAAAGGTGCGATGATGATCGTTCCGAGCACCGCAGTCGAATCCATGGGCATGGGAGGATTGTTAGGGACCGCGGCGCTGGCTCAGCAAAGATTGACCAACAGTAACGAGGTGCCGGAATAGGGTTGGATGCGTTGCGACTGCATGGAAAGCGGCAGCAAGGTGCTGCCGCTTTTTGTTTCCTAAAACCTCAATCGGGATCGATACGGATTTTCATGCGTTGAAGGACCTGCAAATCTTCGTCGGTGAGGGTTAAGGCTCCTTCATCATCTCCGGATTCTTCATCGCCTGCGTTGGGCCGCAGGCCGATTTCCAGCCGCAATGTCAACTCCATTTCGTAACCCGCGTCCCGCAGTCGTTCAATTGCCTCCGCTACCTTGGACGAGTTTTCAACGGATTCGTTGATGGCTGTACCCAACTCTTGCACTATCTCTTTTGCCCGATCGTCGATTTCCAATGTGATAGCCGCCTCACAGGATGCTGTTCTTGACGACAATGCTACGCGAGCCTCGTGAGGCGGTCAACGGAAAGAGCGGAGCAGGAGAAGGATGAAGGATGAAGGCGGAAGGATGAAGGATGAAACTTTCCGGAGTGACAGGACTTCGATTCATCCTTCATCCCTCATCCTTCATCCTTTTGGACTTTCCGCGTCGTCTTCTCCGCGTCTGTGCTCGTCGGCCCAAAGGGTTCCCTTTCCGGATAGCATATCGTAAGCTTGTCGCGAGCTATCCACCCAGATGTACAAGAAAATTGGAATAGTAACCGGTGGCGGGGACGCTCCCGGACTGAACGCAGTCATTCGCGCGGTGGTAAAGACAGCCGTATGCGAGCACGGGATGCAGGTCATCGGTGTGGAAGACGGCTTTGAAGGGTTGCTGGGTGACACCTGCACTCGCGAATTGAGTTCGCGTGAGGTTCGAGGCTTACTACCGCGCGGTGGCACCATCCTGGGCACGCGAAATTGTGGAAGATTTTCCACGCGTGAGCGAGTTGAAGACGTCTACCACGAGGCCATTGCGAATCTCAACAAGCTGGGAATCGAAGGGCTCATTGTCGTGGGTGGTGAAGGCACGTTGGGCATCGCTGCGGGGTTCGACCGCCTAAGCTTCCCAGTAGTTGGCGTTCCAAAGACCATTGACAATGACCTGGCTTGCACCGAGCTGACGTTTGGCTTCGCGACCGCGTTGGACATTGCCACCGAAGCTCTCGATCGCCTTCACACGACTGCTGAATCACATGACCGGGTAATGATTCTCGAGGTAATGGGGCGACACACCGGCTGGATTGCTCTGCACTCCGGAATAGCGGGCGGTGCGGACGTCATCCTGATTCCGGAGATTCCATTCTCAATGGAATCGGTGGCCGAAAAAATCCTTGCGCGCGAGCGCGCGGGTTCGCCCTTCAGCATCATCGTGGTGGCCGAGGGTGCGATCGAAGTAGGTGGTGCGCAAATTTATCAGGACAGTGGTCGTTCAAATCGTGCGGCTCGTCTTGGAGGAATCGGCTCGTATTGTCGAGGCCGGCTGGAAGAGTTAACGGGAAAGGAAACGCGCTGTGTAGTGCTTGGACACCTGCAGCGAGGTGGTCGTCCGAATGCATTTGATCGTATGCTGGCGACCAACTTTGGTGCGTGTGCGGTTCGAGCCATTGCCAATGGAAAGCGCGGCGTGATGGTTGCATTGCAAGCAGCCGACGTGGTTACTGTTCCCATTTCCGAGGCAATCGCCAACGAGAAAACGGTGCCGCCCAGCGGACAATTGGTGCAAACGGCCCGCGACACGGGCATTTCATTTGGGGCTCCCGACGAAGCAAAGTGTCATCGAAATGCTGATGTTGATCCGGTTATTAGCTTGCAATGCGAGGGCTGAAGACCCAGGACATCATTTCAATAACGACTAAGGGGACATAATCTAATTGTCAGAAGATATTAAGAAGAAACTACAGGCGGATCTCGACGAGCTCGAGACGGAATTGAGGATTCATCTTCCCAAGGAAATCAAACGGGCGCTGGAGTTTGGCGACCTGCGCGAGAACTCCGAATATCATGCGGCGCTCGATCGTCAGAATATGGTAAAGGCGCGCATAAGGGAGCTACGCCAACGCTTGAGCGAAGTCAGCTCGATCGATCTCACCCGCATCCCCGAAGGCAAAGCAGCTTATGGTTCAACCTTGGTCCTATACGACGCTGAACGCGACGAAGAGGTTACGTACCGGCTGGTTACTTCAGAGGAAAGTGATCCTCAACAGGGCTTCATTTCAACCACTTCACCGATTGGCAGGAGCCTGATGGGCAAAGAAGAAGGTGACGAAGTTGTCGTCAGGACGCCAGCCGGCGCTCGCAATTTCGAAATCAGGCGACTGACAACGCTGCACGACGAACAGCCGAAGTAAGTCATCGCAGTGAAACACTTCAGGAAATTGCGCAATTCTTTGGACTGTTAAGTTATTGAGCTTTTAGGCATAATGCCTGCAAGGAAGAATCGGAATGTTTGGAGCGAGCATAGGACGAGGCGGTCAACGAATCATTGACGCGATGGTGCGTTGGTTGGCGCATGGGCACATCAATCCCAACATACTGACCGTCATTGGCGTCGCCTTAAACGTTGGCTGCGGCTTACTGTTCGGCTTTGGCCATTTCTTCCGCGCCGGCATCTGCCTGATTGTCGCCAATCTCTTCGACATGCTCGATGGTCAGGTGGCTCGGTTATCCGGCCGCGTCACTCGGTTTGGCGGTTTTTTGGATTCCTCGCTCGACCGCCTTTCGGACATGGTGGTGTTTGTTGGGCTAATGGTGTTTTATGCTCGTGACACCGCCTCTCATTCCACGCTGAACGTATTTCTCGCTGGAGCAGGACTAATGGGGTCGGTTATGGTAAGCTACGCTAGCGCGCGTGCGGAGAGCCTTATCCCCAAATGCGATGTCGGCTTCCTAAAACGTCCTGAGCGCGTTGTTCTATTTATTATTGGCGCCCTTTCGACCTTCCCCGGCTCGAATAATTTCTTCGCGAATCGAATGCCGGCGGTCTTGTGGGTTCTTGCGGTGGGTTCGTATTGGACATTTGCTCATCGCATGTATCACACCTGGCGCGAATTGAATAGAGTTGAGGCCCCCGCGCCGGAAGTTACAGCGCAGGCCGCTTTTGCTAAACCCGAGGGCACAACGGAGCGGCGCACAGAACGAAGACTGGCGCACAAGACCGGCTGATTTCTCGCACCCCTAAAGACTGTAATCATTGTCTGCACACGTTAGAAGTATGCACAAAGTGACTATCTGTCCTTGCTGTGGCTTCAGATTCAGAGGGAATCTGAAACACGGCTGCCATTCATGCGGAGCACGTTCCGTTGGTGACCCGCTCCCAAAACCAGAAAATGAGTTACCCGCTTACGGTCGTTCGCTGTTGCTTACCGCGACCGGAGGCGTAATGGTACTTGGATTCCTCACCGAGACCGTCCTGGCTCTGTTCAAAGATCGACCTTTGTCTCTCGGATTTTGGAGCTGGGTGGCGGCGGGAGAAACAGCTGCCTGGCGCTTGAAGTGGATCTCAATACCCATCACTTTGGCGGTGATGTGCGGTGGCCGGCTCATTTATCGATCGATGCTTGAGGCGCCGGATCGCTTCGTGGGCATGAAACACGCCAAGCGAGGTTTGCTGGCATCGATCGCCGTGAGTCTTTTGATTGCTACACTAATCGGCGTGACCATACCGGCTCGGTTGAGGCAGCGGCAAATGGCCGCCGAAGCCGAGGTGAACGCCAGACTTCAAACAATAGCTCGAGCTCAGCTTGAGTACCAGGCTTTGCACGGCACTTTTGCTACAAATATCCGCGACCTTTACGACCTGCCTGACCAAGACGGATCAATTGCGGCGGCACTAACTTTTGTCGAACAGGCCGAGTATCAACCCCACGCAGAGATAGCGGTGGCCCCGGTCGAAAAAGGCCGACCACTGAAGGGTGCTGAGATACGCAAGGCCTCAGTAACCACTCCCGCTGAGGATCAACCGGCGGCCGGACTAGCTTTTACCGACTATGATCTGCGTCTCGCCGGACCTGATAAAATCCTGGGGACTGACGACGATTTGGTTCTCCGCAATGGTGTGATCTTTCCAGTATCAGATCTTAAGAATCCACCTATACTACCTAAAACGCCTAAGCGCGCTGCGAAAAGATAAGCATTCACTCAATGGGTTTACTCGATCGCTTCCGACGAAAGAAGGATGACGAATCATCACGCATTGCTCGCCTGCTTGCCGGCGGGCGCATTGTTGAGGGCAGAGTCATTGATGTTCTCGAAGATGCCGAAGGCCGCATAATACAGGTCTTTTACCGCTTCAGTGTGGCCGGTGTGGACTACGAATCATCTCAATTGCTCACCGCGGAACAACAACTGACCAATCAGTATGTGCCCGGAGCCCGGATAACGATTCGCTACGAGCAACGCCGACCCGCGAACTGCGTCGTCGTGTAACGGCGGCAAAGTGCTAAGGGCTGAGCGCTGAGGGCTGAGAGCTAAGCGTTTTCTCAATTCTGAAGTTCTCCTTTGAAGGTTTCTTATCTGTAAAGTGAAGTTTGGACGATAACCGCTCTCCCTCAGCGCTCAGCACTCAGCTCTCAGCCGTTGACGCTTTGCCCTTTGCTCTTTGCCCCGGTATAACAGCAGCGCATGTTCCGAAAGGTCTTAATTGCAAATCGAGGAGAGATTGCGGTCCGCATCATCCGCGCCTGCCGCGACATGGGTATCTCTCCTGTAGCCGTCTATTCGGAAGCCGACAGTCACGCGCTTCACGTTCGCTTGTCTGACGAAGCCGTTTGTATAGGCCCGGCCGCATCGATCGAAAGCTATTTGAGCATTCCTGCGATCATTGGAGTTGCCAAACAGACCGGCGCCGAAGCGATTCATCCTGGCTACGGTTTCCTCGCGGAGAACGCAGATTTCGCAGCCGCTGTCGCCGCTGCTTCACTTACGTTCATCGGTCCCTCTCCGGAAGCGATGCGCTTAATGGGCGCGAAGACGAGCGCCCGACGCACTGCTCGCGATGCGGGGGTACCAGTTGTCCCTGGCACTGTCGAACCCCTGACGTCGTTCGCGGAAGCAAAGACTACTGCGGCAAGCTTTGGCTATCCTGTTATGTTGAAGGCGTCGGCGGGTGGCGGCGGCAAAGGAATGCGCCTGGTCCACGGCGAGGCCGAACTCGAGTCAGCCTTCGTCAATGCGCAGTCCGAGGCCGCGGCCGCCTTTGGCAATCCTGAGCTTTACCTGGAAAAAGCAGTTGAGCGTCCCCGTCATATTGAGATTCAGATCTTTGCTGATACGCACGGCAACGTAGTCCATCTTGGCGAGCGCGAGTGCTCGATTCAACGCCGCCATCAGAAAGTCATCGAGGAGTGTCCTTCCCCGATAGACGACTCATCTTTGCGTGCTCGCATGGGTGACGCAGCCGTTCAAATTTCGCGCGCGGTCAATTACGTTGGCGCCGGAACTATTGAGTTTCTGGTTGCAGACACAACGCGTGACTTTTATTTCCTGGAAATGAATACGCGCCTCCAGGTGGAGCATCCCGTGACGGAACTGGTGACGGGAGTTGATCTCGTGCGCGAGCAAATAGCGATTGCGGCAGGAGCGACACTCTCCGTAAAGCAGGAGGATATAAGCTGGCACGGACATGCTATTGAGTGCCGCGTCTATGCCGAAGATCCGGCGAACAACTTCTTTCCCTCTCCGGGCACGATTACATTCTTGCAGACTCCCTCGGGACCGGGCATCCGAGATGACGCGGGCGTTCGCGAGGGTTCAGAGGTCTCGATTTATTACGACCCCATGATCTCGAAGCTTGCGGCCTGGGGCAGGACTCGCGCTGAAGCTATCGATCGTTTACGACGCGCGCTGGATGAGTATCAAATCGATGGCATCAGGACCACCTTGCCTTTCTTTCGGCAGATTGTCCGAGACGAAGAGTTCATCGCGGGCAAGCTCGATACTGGTTTCATCGAGCGTTTTCAGCAACGCGCGCGGAATGCCTCGGAAGTCGAACAGACACACGAGCGCGACCTGGCTGTGATCGCAGCGGCTTTACATTACTCAACTCAGAAAAAAACGCCGGCTGGAAGCATCATGACAGGAAATGGCTACAGTCGCTGGCGAATGAGCGGCCGTTTGGCTCGCCTGCAATCACGCGATTCGATCTCTAAGCGCGAAAAGGCCACAGTTTTGCCGGAGGAGAAATGAAGCTTAGAGCCGAGTTGGGCGGTGAAGTCCATGACGTCTCGCTACAGCGTGACGGGTCGAATCTTTTGGCGCGCGTCAGCGACCGAGAGTACAACCTGCACATTCAGGCCGAGCAAACGCGCGAGTATCTTCTGCGCGAAGGAACTCGATTGCACAACTGCCGCGTTGAAGAGACCGAAACAAAATCGATTTATCTCGTGCAAGTTGGCGGCAACAGCTACCGCATCCGAATCGCTGATCCAAAAAGACTGAGTGCGGGGCACAGCGCCGGCGCGCATCATCACGGTTCGGCTGAAATCGCAGCCTCAATGCCCGGCAAGGTTGTGCGAGTGCTGGTGGAAGTGGGAACTCAGGTTGAGGCAGGAGCCGGCATCGTCGTTGTCGAAGCTATGAAAATGCAAAACGAAATGAAAGCACCCAAAGCCGGCAAGGTGACTGGAGTGCACGTCACGGCCGGCGCTACAGTCAACGCAGGAGATGTATTAGCAGTTATCGAGTAAAGGATGAGGGATGAAGGATGAAGGATGAAAGCGTTCTTTCTAACCCAATTGCTAACTGCGCTGATGAAAGTTCAGGGACCGGTCAAGAGTTCTCTACCGAACAAACAACTTCATCCTTCATCCTTCAGCCTTCATCCTTTCAACAGCCTTCATCCTTCAGAATCCTGCTATGGGATATCGACGGAACCCTCATTCGATCGACCCAGAAAGATTCCTACAAAACCTACTTTGTTCCGATGCTGGACCGCGTCTTCGCGACCTCCGGCTGTTTATCCGAGATGCAAGTGTCGGGAATGACGGATCTGCAGATTGTGGTCGAAGCGCTTCGTTATGAGGACTTTTCGCGTGAACAAGTATTCGCACGCATCGATCAACTGCGCGAATGCTATATGGATGAGATGAAAAAGGTGGCGTCCAACGGAAACCACTTTTTTGAGGTCCTTCCGGGAGTTCCAGAGCTGCTGAAAACGCTCGCCGCGGAGCCTCGTTATCATTCAGCGCTGCTTACAGGAAATATCGAACCCGCCGCACACTTCAAAATGGAGCTGGTCGGTCTCTCGCAGTATTTCGACCTGCCTGGAGCTTTTGGCGACGAGTCGCATAACCGCCGCGATCTTCCAGCGCTGGCTGCGGATCGCATTCGCAAACACCTGCAGGTCGATCTCGCTGCCGAACAGTTCGTCGTTATTGGCGACACACCTAACGACATCGATTGCGCAAAACATTTTGGCGCCAAAGCGCTCGCTGTGGGTACAGGACGAATGTTTAGCAGAGACGAAGTTCTCGCCTGCAATCCCGACGCATTTGTCCCTGACTTTTCCGATACTGACCTGGTGATGAAGACACTGGCCAGGCTGTGACCCACCCAAAGAATTGCGGATTGCGGATTTCGGATTGCGGATTTGAAACGAAAAGCGACTAGTGTGAGAGCCTTTTTCAGATCCGCGTTATCCGCGTTCATCCGCGGCTAATTCTTGTCTTGTTAAATTCGGTGGAAGCCTTTGAGAATATCTTTCGTAGTCAGACGCAAAATCACTGGGCGGCCGTGTGGGCAAGTGGTTGGTGAAGACGTCAACAACAATCGATCGATCAACCAGCGCATCTTCTCTTGAGCCAAAACCATGTTCACCTTTATCGCAGCATGACATGCAAGCGAGGCTGCTATCTCATCACGTATAGCCTCGCGAGCCGCGCCCCTCTTTTCA